>Ga0209390_10003587_pt1 | contig 24928 bp, 16 predicted proteins | sample BON01_FD_187212 | JGI IMG/M metagenome (GOLD analysis project Ga0209390, IMG submission 187212) | Freshwater microbial communities from Lake Bonney liftoff mats and glacier meltwater in Antarctica - BON-01 (SPAdes) (version 2) | ecosystem: Environmental > Aquatic > Freshwater > Ice > Glacier... | reverse complement strand
TTTGCTTTAAATCATCTGGCGTTCTTCATCTTTTTAGAACGCCAGGGAAGTTGGGACCACGTCAAGTCCTTATGGCCCAAATGAAATGGGCGACACGTGTGTTACAGAGATATTAAACAGTAAGATGCAACGGTGAAAGCCTGCGCAAATCTTCAAAAAATATCTGGGTTCAGATCATTGCCTGCAACTCGGCAATGTGAAGGCGGAATCGTCAGTAATCGCAAATCAGCACGTTGCGGTGAAAGTTACTAGCTTGTCCGGGGTACTCACCGCCTGTCACACTAGGAGAGTTTAATTTGTTGGAAAATGATGTGAATGAGTGGAATACACAGGCTTTGGTTTTTCATGAGAAATACCACTGTGTTATTTAGACTTGATTTAGTCATTCAAAGTGGATTGAGCAATCGTAGTGAAGTCATAACAAGGTAGTTGTTCGGGAACGAGCAGCTGAAAAGTTTTTCTTTTATCATTAACACAAGTAGCCAAACGTTTAATAGCTGGTAGAAGGATTTTTGAAAAAAGATCTGGACAGATTTAAAGTGATTATGCTGACATTAGTAGCTTAAAAGTCCTATGGACGGCCGAAAATCCCAGGTTTTCTACGATCGGTACTCCCACGTAGAGTGAAGCGGTCCCTCAGATGAATTTTCGTTCGAAAACATTAAGGGGTATAATCTTTCTCGATTCAGATTTAAGGTTTAATTTTCAAGGATTTAGTATATTCATTCAAGAATATTCGTTTTTTATAGTTTATTTTTAGGGAATATAGCTCAGTTGGTAGAGCGTCTGCCTTGCAAGCAGAAAGTCCTCGGTTCGACTCCGAGTATTTCCACAAAAATTAGTTATTATAATAATTACCACGCTCGTCTCTTAGAGAAGGCATTCGTCCCTATGTTTTTGTGTGCTGTAATGGCGCCCTTTCTAGGCAGCGCTCTAGCCGGTCTCGGTGGACGTTGGTTGGGAGCACGAGGCAGCGGATGTGTGACTCTTCTGGGTCTTGGAATGAGTGCCATCCTCAGTTTTTTTATCTACCATGAAGTAGCACTTCAAGGATCTCCTGTCACAGTAGACTTGGGACCTTGGTTTCAAGCAAGCACTGTTAGTGTCTCTTGGCTACTTGGCTTCGATACCCTAACTGCATGTTTGATGGTGACAGTGACATTTGTAAGTTTTTGTGTACACTTGTATAGTTTGGGTTACATGCAAGCAGATCCCCACCTACCTCGTTTCATGAGCTACTTGAGTTTGTTTACCGGATTTATGCTTATCTTGGTAAGTGCCACTGATTTGGTTACTCTACTTGTAGGTTGGGAAGGAATCGGTGTATGTAGCTATTTGCTTATCGGTTTCTGGTTCCATCGCTTGAGTGCTACAAAAGCAGCTCAAAAAGCGATGCTAGTCAATCGTGTAAGTGACACTGGACTCTTGGTAGGAGTTATGATGGCATGGTGGTATCTTGGAAGTACTGACCTGGCTGTTTGGACAGCTACCAGTACTGTAGCTGACTACGCAGATTGGATTTGTTTGGCACTTTTGGCAGGAGCCCTTGGAAAATCTGCTCAAGTTGGACTTCATGTTTGGCTGGCTGATGCAATGGAAGGTCCTACTCCAGTAAGTGCTCTGATCCATGCAGCAACACTGGTGACAGCTGGTGTGTATCTAGTAGCACGTACTAGCTCTTTGTGGGAATGTAGTACACTTGGCCGACAATGTCTAGTATGGGTAGGTGCAGTGACCAGTCTAATGGCTGCAACTCTAGGACTTATCCAAAACGATTTGAAACGCGTCATTGCTTATTCTACTTGTAGCCAACTAGGTTATATGATGGTAGCTTGTGGGCTCAGTCATTACGGGCTTGCCATTTATCATTTGATGACTCATGCTTGCTTTAAAGCTCTTCTCTTTCTAGGAGCTGGGGTGGTGATTCATGCCAGCTCTGATACTCAAGATTTGCGACGTCAAGGAGGAGCTCACCAAGCTCTACCTGAAGCATGGTCTTTCTTGTTGTTGGGGACATTGAGCTTGGTTGGTTGGCCTTTTTTGGCAGGTTACTATAGTAAAGATGCTATTTTGGAATTGGCGTGGGCTACTCCTGGAGCAACCGGTGTATACAGTCATGCTCTATTGATGACAGTAGCTGCACTGACTAGTGCCTATAGTTTCCGACTTTTGTACGCAGCTTTTGCAGCTCCTGCAAACTGTCGTCGCACAGAAATTACTACACCAGATGTACCTCTTGCAATGTGGCTTCCTCTTTGCCTTCTAGCAACAGGAAGTATCACAGTAGGTTATCTATTGAACGATGCTCTGATTGGATGGGGTAGCGATTTCTGGGGAACTAGCGTGATGCTTGCACCAGCTACTTTCTCTCACATTGCTAGCCATATGATCCCTGTATGGGGAGCTTGGCTCCCTCTAAGTACAGTCTTCGTTGGAATTCTATTGGGTATTTGCTTTGTATGGCCTATGCCTTGGTGTGCAGAAACATTCTGGAAAGCAATCTATCTTTTCCTACAAGCTCGTTGGCAATTTGATTTCGTTTGGAATCAACAAATTGCTTACCCTATTCTAAAACTAGGAGCTCATACATGGAGTACAGTAGACAAAGGAGTCCTAGAAGTTCTAGGTCCTCAAGGATTGTCTCAAACAGTCACCCAATGGGCAGTACCTGGAGTACGACAATGGCAAACTGGTGTAGTTCATGACTACGCTTTGATGCTAAAAATGTCCGTTCTTGCTGGTATTATTCTATTGGCTTTGTCTGGTGCTCATGTAGATTACCGTGCTATGACTGTAGGTCTAGGTCTATTGGTCTTTGCATCTTCATTTTTTTTGGTTAAATCGTCTAATGGCTAAGGCGATGGGTTGCAAACCCTTAAATAGCAGTTCGAGTCTGCTTTTAACCTGATCAATAAATAACACCTTAGTTATTATATATTAACAAGCCTTCCAAGAAATTCTAGGTCTGGCAAGATTCGAACTCGCACTCATTGGATTAAAAGTCCACTGCTTTACCATTAAGCTACAAACCCAAAGAGTGGGCAACATCTCAGAAATTGGCAACAGAGGGAATTGAACCCTCAACCTTTGGATTATGAGCCCACTGCTCTACCATTGAGCTACATTGCCCCAACCAAAGAAAAAAGAAAAAAATGATTCTCGAATTTGATATACGATTTTTTGAAAATCACGGTTGTGTTGACTAAAAATATCGTGCATAGGAGCTTGAACACGTCGTTTTAGAGTCAAAACAACTGCTCCAATCATAGCAACCAAAAGCAATAGACTAGCCAAGATTAACAAATCCACATGAACACCATACAAAGCAACCCCCAATTGAGCCAAATGAGATGTGCTCATAGCTAGAGATTGCCATGCAGTGTGAGTTTCTTCACTCAATTTCAGAGACACAAGAGGGGTTACCAAGTTACTATCCTCAAAAGGTTGAATCATTGCCAAGGCTACACTTGCCAAAAGCACAACCATTAGAAGTCCAGCTACTGGGTATGTTCCACGTTGATGTGCCAAAATTTCAGTTGCAGGAATATCCAAAAGCATAACTACAAACAAAAACATAATAGCCAACGCTCCGACATATACCAACAATTGCAACAATGCGAAAAATTCAAGTCCGAGAAGACACAGAAGTCCAGACGCATGCAAAAATACCAAAACCAAATAAAACACAGAGTGTACTGGGTTTTTAGATCGCAACACCATTGCACCACTGACCCAAGAACCTGTACTCAACAAATAAAACAAAGGGTCCATAAACGCAGTAGCGAGACTCGAACTCGCATCCTTGGGGCATGAACCCAATGAGTTAACCATTCCTCTATACTGCAACAATAAAAAAAATAATGAAACTGCCAATTGAGGAGTAGGACGAATCACAGGCAATTGATCTCCAAATGTATGATAAGCAGGAGGACTAGGCAAAACCCATTCCAAAGATCCTACAGGTTCTTCTTTTTGAGACCAAGGGTTTGCAGAGCAAGCAGGTCCTTCGGCCAAAGTTAGATAAACAATGTAGAAGAAGTACACCAAACTCAAAGCACTGATATAGCTCCCAAAGCTGGCAACCGCATTCCATCCAGCAAATGCATCAGGATAGTCTAGAATACGACGAGGCATTCCAGCCAATCCCAAGAAGTGCATAGGGAAGAATGTCAAGTTTACACCCAAGAAGAACATCCAAAAATGTGCTTGTCCATGGAATTCAGGATATTGACATCCAGTCATTTTACCAATCCAGAAATAGAATGCGGAGAAAAGACCAAAAATCGCTCCCATACTCAAAACATAGTGGAAATGAGCTACAACGTAGTAAGTATCGTGCATAGCAACGTCTACTCCTGCGTTAGCCAATACAATTCCAGTCAATCCTCCGATGGTGAACAACACAAGGAATCCTAGAGCGAATAGCATAGGAGTAGTTAGCCAAATACTTCCTCCATAGAGAGTAGCCAACCAACTAAAGATTTTAATACCAGTAGGCACAGCAATAATCATGGTAGCGCTGGTGAAATAAGAACGAGTGTCTACATCCAATCCAACGGTAAACATGTGGTGAGCCCATACTAGGAAACCAAGAATAGCAATAGCACCCATAGCGTTTACCATTCCAACATAACCAAAAATAGGTTTACGTGCAAAAAAACTCAATACGTGACTCACAATACCAAATGCAGGCAAAATCAATACGTATACTTCAGGGTGTCCAAAGAACCAGAACAAGTGTTGATACAAGATAACGTCTCCACCACCAGCAGGCATGAAAAAACTAGTGTTGAAGTTACGGTCAGTCAACAACATAGTCAATCCTGCAGCAAATACAGGCAAACTTACGATGAGCAAAATACTTACAAAACAAAGTGCCCACACGAACAGAGGAAGACGATACAAAGTCATTCCTTGAGCTCGCATATTAGCTACAGTGACTAGGAAGTTTACAGAACCTAGCAAACTACCAACCCCAGCTACGTGAAGACTGAAGATCCCTAGATCTACAGCTGCTCCGGAGTGACTAATCACACTACTCAAAGGAGGATATGCGGTCCATCCAATCCCGGGTCCTTGTTCCACAAGACTACTCAAAAGCAACAATGTCAAACTACTAGGCAAAACCCAGAAGCTGATGTTGTTCATACGAGGAAAACTCATGTCAGGAGCTCCGATCATCAGAGGCACAAGCCAATTTCCGAAACCTCCCATCAAGGCAGGCATTACTACGAAAAAGAGCATTAGCAAACCGTGAGCAGTAATCAATACGTTATAAAGTTGTCCATTTCCACCTAGAACTCCAGGCCCAGGACTACTCAATTCCATACGGATCAACATACTCATAGTAGTTGCAATAACTCCAGACCAAGCCGCGAAAACTAGGTAAAGAATACCAATATCTTTATGATTTGTACTACACAACCAACGGGTTGCGAGCGCAGAAAGATGAGAAGATGTCATATTTTGAAGGTTCGTCTGCAGACAACTTGTAAAAGATTTAGCTATGGCACTCGATTTTATTGCGTGGGCCCCTGAAGTTCAATTTTTGATTGTAATGCTAGGGCTTTTGTACTATGGTACTGGTCCTGCTGTTACACCAGTCACTGAAGCTTTGTGGATTCCCTCTGGATGGACTCAACCCAAACCTCAAGGACCCAAATTGGACAAACCCTCTGCTGGGCCAGATTACATCCCCAGTCACTTGACTAGTTGGGCTATTGTAACCTGCCTGCTAAGTGCATGGCTAATCTGGGACAGTCCTTTGTCTGTTCTACAAGCAGGTGGTGCATTTATTCGAGATCCTTTCACTCAAATTATGGGAGGATTTCTAATGGTATTTGCTGCCGCATGTTTGGCTGCTTCCAATGGATGGCTGCAAAAAGCATATGTCATTCACCCTGAATATATTGTTTTGGTATTGCTAGCCATTCTAGGACAACATCTTTTGATCATGACCTCTGATTTGATGGCACTTTACTTGTGTCTAGAACTACAAAGTTTTGCATTGGTTGTATTGTGTAGTTTGAACTATACTAGCCCTTATGCAATTGAAGCTGGGATGAAATATTTCCTACTAAGCGCTTTTAGCAGTTGTTTGCTATTGCTAGGTATCGGTTTGATTTACTATGAAACTGGTTTGACTCGATGCAGTCATATCCAAGAACTACTCGCAGCTGATCTAGAACCTAATTTGACATTGTACCTTGGCCTATGGCTAGTAGGTGTAGGACTTCTATGGAAACTGGCAGCTGCTCCTCTACACATGTGGGCAGCAGACGTATACCAAGGAGCTTGGACTAGCGTAACTTTGCTAATTAGCACTCTACCTAAAATCTCTGTACTTGCTTTTTGGGTTCACACTTGGCATACTCTATGGACCACTGCTTTTGGTGAAGCTATTGCCATTTTCAGTGCTCTAAGCCTAATTGTAGGAGCCCTAGCACCTATGGCTCAGTCTCAATTGAAACGTTTGCTTGCTTTCAGTAGTATTAGTCATATGGGATTCCTATTGATCCCCCTTGTTCAAGGAACTGAAGGACTCAGTGCACTTTGGGCTTACCTAATCTTGTATCTGTTGACAAATCTAGCCTTGTGGGGCCTAATGATGTGGCCTTTTACACGTGGTAAATTTAGTAGTGCAGGTCCTCAATCTATTTGGGACTTGGCTGGACTAAATTCTTACATGCCTGTAGCAGCCACTGCATGGGCAGGTGGAATGCTAAGCTTGGCTGGATTGCCCCCCGTAGCTGGATTCCTAGGTAAACTAGGGATTTTCTGGTGGGGTCTAAACCAACAACAATACGCACTGATGACTCTAGCATTGGTTGCCACTTTGTTGAGTACTGTTTACTACCTACGTGTGCTTAAAGTGGCATACGTAGATCAACCCAAATCTTGGGGACAATTCGACTCTTTGGCGCCTATGAATGCGTATCTAATTGCTATTGCTTGGTTTAGCCTGGCCATCTTGTTGTGGCATGGTACTCCTCTGGTTCTAGCAAGTCATCTGATGGCACTCGCTTGTTCATTCTTTTTTTTACGATTTTTCAAGACCATCATCAGGATAGACTTTGAAATTATGAACTTATAGAGTTTGATCCTGGCTCCGCTCGAATGCGTAGAAACAGTTTAACACATGCAAGTCGTCTGCTTTTTTAAAGTAGAGGCGCCCGGGTGAGTGATTCTTGGTAGGCAACACATTTTCACAGTTAATCTCTAAAGGTATATACCGGAATGTGGAGTTTCTAAGACGGATTAGGTAGTTGGTTCGGTAACGGCGAACCAAGCCCAAGATCCGGAGCCTCCCTTAGCGGGGGAATGGCCACAGCGGGACTGAAACAAGGCCCGTCCGCGAATGCGGCAGCAGTGAAGAATCTTTGACAATAGGCTTACGCCTGATCGAGCTGTTTCTAAAGACAGATCTAACATCGAGATCCATAAGGAAGGCCAACGTGTCGCAAACCTTTAGTGATTTAGTCCTATAAAGAAATACCTAAATTTTTAGCCCCGGCAAATCCTGTGCCAGCAGCCGCGGTAAGACAGGAGGGGCAAGTGTTGAGCGTCTTGACTGGGCCTAAAGGGTGGGCAGGTGGATTACAGAGTCCAGCTAGTGACACCCCGATCTACATCGGGCCTCCTAAAGGAACCTGTAATCTTAGAGTCAAAATAAGGACCAGAGAATAATCCAAGAACCGGTAAAATGGATCAATATGGATTGGAATGCCAATGGCGAAGGCACTGGTCTGATTTTGCACTGACACTCAGCCACGGAAGCGTGGGGAGCAAATAGGATTAGATACCCTAGTAGTCCACGCCGTCAACGATGGATGATTATGTAGGTAAACAACTTACAGACGCGAAGTGTCTGATCATCCCGCCTGGGGAGTACGATCGCAAGATTAAAACTCAAAGGAATAGACCGCCGGACAGACCGACGGTGGAACATGCGGTTTAATGTGAAACAACGCACAACACCTCACCATTTTTTGACATTCAGATGATGATTTATTTTTTTTAACTGAAAACCTTGAAAACAGAATCTTCAGGAAAAGTCTGACATCCAGAACCACTACGGTGGTTCTTAAAGGTTCAATTGTAACCTTTCTAGAAAAGCTTTCACCGTACTCAAACCGACACAGGTGGGTTGGCTGAGAAAGCTAAGGCCTAGGATTAATCTCAAGGAAGGAACTCGGCAAAATGCTAGCGTGACTTCGGAGGAAGCTAGACCTTTTAAACAAAGGTGGCACAGAATTGGGGGGAGCAACTGTTTAACAAAAACACAAGACTCTGCTAAGTGGTAACACGAGATATAGAGTCTGACGCCTGCCCAGTGTCCAGAGACAGGGAGTTTGAAGTTCGTGCTTCAACCCCGAAGGATGGATGAACGGCGGCCGTAACTCTAACGGTCCTAAGGTGAAGTATCGCACGCCTTAGTAAAATCGAACTATATGCTGGAAACTCCTCACAGGTTAACTCCTGCTTCAATAAAGACAGCTTAGTCTACTCGTCATCTATAAGATTTCAGTAAAAATGACTTAAGACAAGGGGACAATCAGCAGGGAAGACTGTATTCGTACAGAACCCTCAGAGACCACACGTTTGATATCTATTTTTCTCTTTCTATGAAACTTCACGCACAATGGATTACCGGCTTTGTCGATGGAGAAGGCTGTTTTATTGTTGGTGTAAAACAACGTCACACCCAAGAGACATCTTACCTACAACCTGAGCTTAATGTGGCACAACACCAAGGTGATATTCAAGTGCTATATGCCCTAAAAGACTACTTTGGTTGTGGTTCTGTTTATAAACCCCAAGGAGACAACACGGTAGCACGCTGGCGTGTTAGCAAATTGGACCACTTACTAACACATATCATTCCTTTCTTTGAAAAACACAAACTTAAGACCAAAAAAGCCATTGACTTTCAACGCTTTCGCCGTCTATGTTTGAAACTCAAGAACAAGGACCATTTGTCTTCTAAAGAAGGTTTTGAAGAATGCTTGCAACTAGCTCGTAACTTGCGAGCTAAGTTCAATAAAGAAATTGAAGTAGATAAAGGTAGAGTCCAGCTTCTGCCTGAACACACTGAATAGTGCCAGGGCTCTGTAATTTTACAGATTTGAAAGAAAGAAGATCAACTGAGCGAAATTCATTGGCACATAATTGGTGTCCTGCACGAATGGCGTCATGACTCCCCTACTGTCTCCCTTGAGATTCCAGCGAATTTGACATTTCCGTGAAGAGGCGGAATGCTTGGCGTGGGACAATGAGACCCCGTGCACCTTCACTACACGCTGTTATGGTTGTAGGACGACGTCGAGTTCAGGATAAGTGGGAGCTTTTTAGCGATCTTGAGATACCACTCTTGACTCTTTTTACAACCATGTTTAGGTGTTTATAGTCAATCTATATCATTTAAACATATAAACAGTTTGGTAGTTTCTCTGGGGCGGAGGCCTCCAAAAACGTATCGGGGGCGCACAAAGGTTTGGAGTCACTTATTTCAAAGGATGACATGATGGCAACCCATAAACCAAGCCTGACTGTGAGGCTCACTAGCCAAACAGAGACGCAAGTCGGTGGTAGCGACCCAGAACAGTGGTGTGGAAGCTGTTCTGATTTTCGGATAAAAGGTACGCCGGGGATAACAGGTTAATCAATCCCAAGAGTTCATATCGACGGATTGGTTTGACACCTCGATGTCGACTTATCACATCCTTCAGCTGCAGTCGGTTGAAAGGGTAGGACTGTTCGTCCTGTAATGTGGTACATGAGTTGGGTTCAATACGTCGCGAGACAGTATGGCTCTTATCTACGCCAAGTGGAGATTGCGGTAAGCCCAATGTGTACGAAAGGATCGCTTGGGCCGAATCCCTGGTCAATGAGTTATTCCTTAAGGAGTACAGCTCAGCAGCTACATTCGCAGAGAGTATCACTGAAAGCATCTCAAGTGAGAAACTCGTTCCAAAATCGATCTCAAACACGTTCCAGACTAGAACGTTGATAGGCGTCCAGTCTACAAAGGTGACTTTTTGCTGGGACGTACTAAACAAGCGAGTTTTCTTTTTTTTATTTCAATCCGGTGAAAGTAGCTGAGAGGTTTAGCGCTAGTTTGTGGTACTATATCACGTGGGTTCGAATCCCACCTTTTGCCCACTAAGGAAAAATGGCTGAGTGGCTGAAGGCGTTTGCTTGCTAAGCAATTGTGTTATAACTCAACACCACAGGTTCGAATCCTGTTTTTTCCGACATCAAAACAACAGCGCATGTGGCGAAATTGGCAGACGCGTCAGGTTTAGGTTCTGATCTTTTTGAGGTGCAGGTTCAAGTCCTGCCATGCGCATAAGCGTTCGTAGATCAGTGGATAGATCGTCAAGCTACGGACTTGAAGGCCGAGGGTTCGAATCCTTCCGAGCGTAGACTTGCACATTAAGCACAGACTTGGTGGCTGAGTGGTTAAAAGCGTTGGACTGTAAATCCAATGATAGCATCTACGTAGGTTCGAATCCTACCCAAGTCATACTTAATCGTTAGTTATTATTAAATAATAAACTATCACATAATCCATTTGAAGCATTAAAAATGGGTTGGAGGTACATAACATAAAAAAATGTGACATTCTTGCAAACATGCCCATAAATAGTGTTTTAACGCATACAAATAAAGTTTGTATAGAATCTATAGTAAATGAGTACAAACATGTCTGAAAACGCGAAAGAAGTGTCTTACAGCGCGTTTTTGAAACAAAGTTTAGGACGTTCTTGCATGTGAACTTCGACAGTTCACATTTTAAGTTCGTTTAGATTCGTTTTGTGCTCATGAATCTTGTTTATACAACGAGTCATTCTTCGCTGTTGCCTATCCATATAGGGATAGTTTGTGGTTTGGTGCAACATATCTGGATGTCGAATATCATAAAGTTGAAAACCCTGCTTAAAAAGCATTTTAAGAGCATAAAAGATGTTTCAGGTGTAATCTATCATAAACCATATAATATGTGCGTTAAAACGTCAGGAAGAGGCCTTAGAACGCATATTTGAAACACATTATAACCGCATTTACCACATCAACGTGAACATTTCGTGGTTAGTGCGCACACCACCCGCATCCCGCCGCTGATTCTTGCATTGGCCGCCGCCCAAATAGGTTAGCTTCTCAAGTCCCTGAGGGGTGGGTAACACACCTCAGATAGGGTGGCGGGTCACGCCACCCAAGTCTTAAGCCAGAAAGCTTTTTGGCTTTCTGTCCGTTTATATAAAATGAACTTATCATTTTATATAAAAAAGCCCTATTTATAGTAGATTTTAAAAAGTTAAAATCTACTATAAAGATTAAGGGTTCAGGTGGAAGGGATTAAAGGGTGTAGAATGATTGAATTTAAATCATTCTACACCCTGATTAATGGTTTTTTAAAACTATTAATCTCCAGAATAGGTCGAAGCCTAGGGTTCTTAATTCTTTTTTCTTTAAAAAAAAGAAGTTACTAGATTCTCTTGTTTAAAGGCCATGGACGCGTTATAGAATGATTGAGTTTAAATCATTCTATAACTTTAGATGGTTGGTTCAAGTGGAATAGATAGGATTTTTTATTTTTTAAAAAAATCTATAAAAGAAAGTAATTGTTTTTTAGTAAAAAACAGTTACAATAAAATAGGCCTTCTTGTATATTAGTAAAAACCAATTTACGTCTTACAAGGCCTAGGTTATTACCAATATACCCCCCCCTGGTCACGTATCCCTGCACAGTCCAACGTGTCCGTTGTCCTTCCCCATCTTTATCCCAAATCCCTACACAGTCCAACGGATACGTTGTCCTTCCCACCTAGTCCCGTTACGTTTCGTTTTTGTTAAACTTACTTCACGCCTACCAACTACCTGTCCCTGGTTCTTAGTCGTTCGTTACACTTCACGTCTAATAACACCTACCCTTCATTAACTCCGCTACACTGCGTTAATGCCGTTCGCTTACGCTCACTCAAATGGAACTCCGCGTTCTGCTTCGTCTCTCCGCTACGCTACGAGCCTTCGCCGCTCCGTATGGAAACTTCGCTTCGCTTGTTTCGTCGCTACGCTCCCGAACTACGCTTACTTCGAATTCACTACGTTTACACTTCGTATCATTTCTAGCTACGTTCGAACGGTGTGCTTCGCACGATACCAATATTTTGAACATTTATATACATTACCCTATACCCTATATTACCTTCCAACAAAGAAAAACAGTAAAAAGAAAAAAAAGAAAAATTAAAAGAATCTATAATGTGTTAAATCACAAAATATGATTTCGATTCCATGATCTGCTGACAACTTGTAAAAAAAATTGAATTCATCTGAAATGATTCAATTTTACTTAGATTGCGTGATCTAACAATAACGTGTGAAACCAATTGAAGTGTTTAAAACAGGTGTTGTTACGCAAAACCCATTTGAAATGTGTTTATTGCGTTTAAACTTTGTTCAAAACATGCGTTTAAACACGGTTATTTGGCGTTTTCGTGCATGTTTATACCCTTTCATGATAAATCTATCATGAAAGATATTTTAGCACCGCTTTCGATCAGAAAACCGCCAATTTATAAAAAATAAAATCAAACGGAACGGGGATTCGCATTCGAGATACTAGAAACCGTTGATTAATCCAAGAGTCGATACCTCGGTTGGGATCTATTAATCATAAACCATTTGAAAAAAGAAAAGGTAGAAAGAATTCATAAACTGTTTCAAAACAAGATGTCATTCTGATTTCATGATCTGCTCATAACTTGTAAAATTAAATTAAAATAAAAATAATTTATTTATGAACAGTTCATTCATAATCTTGTTTTGATTCCATGATCTGAAGACAATGTGTAAAAAGAATTTAAATCCAAAAGGATTTAATTCATTTATAAATTTAAATTCGAAAAACAATAAAATACAGATGTAAATTTAAACTAAAAAGTTGAACCGATGTATATATTCAATTCTGATGTGTTTATTGCATCTAAACTTTGTTCAAAACATGCGTTTAAACACGGTTATTTGGCGTTCTTGCGCATGTTTATACCCTTTCATGATAAATCTATCATAGAATGTTTTTTGTGTCGATTTACGCGTAAAAACGGGCATGTTTAAAAAAGAAAAGAGGAAAAAGAATCCAATGGATTAAATGTTCAGTGTATTGACACCTCAAGAGAAGTCAAGTTCAAAACCAATGAAAGGGACAATAGATGATCAGGATTGATCAAACTGAGTTGAACGTGTTCTTTCATTTCATAACGCCACCCCCATTGAAACCCTACCACTTTGACAGTCAAGGCAGGTCGTGCGACCAGATCGTCAAAGGTGTAAATCAAGGTCAAAGAGGGCAATGCAATCAAAGTTACGATAATACTAGGCAAGATAGCCCATACCAATTCCAAGTTGGTGTGGTGGTTAAAGCGTTCAGGCATAGGTTGTAGTGTGTGGTGAAACCCAGTCACAATACGTCCACCCAACCACAAAACCAAGACCAAGATAGTGATCAAGAAGAAACAAATGTCGTGGTGCAAGTCCACAATTCCTTCCATAGCAGCTGTAGCAGGGTCTTGAAATCCCATTTGCCAAGGGGATGGAGCATCCGCGTGGCTATTGATCCATAGAAAATAAGTCATGTGAATGAGATTCGACTTTGTAGGCTCCAGTGCATACGAGTTTCGGATACGGGGTGATCAGATTGACGTTTAAGTCCTACCCAGAAGGCACTAAAAGGAACTAGAGCACTCAAGGTTACCCAAATTCCCAATTGAGCCACACCAGTGGCATAAGCTACCATCCAATCTGCCAAACCAGCATTCCAAACTACAACAACACTAAAGATTGCAATCAACAATTTAGTCATAATGTTTTGGATGTCCTCTGCTAACCACTTTGAAAAAGTGTTCAAGGTGAAAGTGATTCCCCCAGAACGTGAAATAGAATAATCGTAAAAATCAATAGGCATGTATTTCGATACACTATCAAATATACTTTCTCAGATTCATCTTCGGCTGCTTGAGCCTCCACACGTTCTGCCATCTCCGCTTTTTCCAAATCTGTCAATTCATTTTGCAATGGCTCTTTTTCCAAGAGGGCTTTGTAAACTTTCTTCACTTTTTCATCTTCAAAAGTATCGTCACCTAAATCGTGTATCATCTGTTCTTTCATAGATTTATTGTCAAACAATTCAGGAAGCATGTGCTCATTGCCTTCCAACCAAGGAGTGTATTCAGACAAATAGATTGCACAGAAAAATGGGGAGAAAACGAAACACCCAAGTAGTACAAACACAAGTATGGTTTGCCCACATTCTATCAAACACAATAGAACACAGTATAGGATAACTTTGTTGAAGAGTAGGACCTCTTTGATCAAAAGTAGGATACTTTTCAAAAAGGATAGAATAGCTGTTAGAAATTTGATCATGTAAGAAAAAAAAGAGACGAGTGTGTTAGGAAAAATCGAATCTCATGAATTTTATGGGGCAATTTTGGTATCGGAAAGAGTGGGATTTGAACCCACGTTTCGATAAGAAACCGATCTTCCAAACCGGCGCGTTAAACCACTCTGCCATCTTTCCTGATGCATAAAAAATAAAAAGAAAAAATAAATGTTGATTTACGACGAATGCGCAATTGTGTTTTAGAACGATGTCGCATTTTAATCGGACTCAATTGGCTTTGCCAAGCATTGGCTCCCCATTTATAGGAATAGTTGTGATACCACTGGCTATAAGGCATGAGTTGTAGCCAGTGATTTAGGTACCACAAGGATGGTTTTTTACGTTGTCGGCGACTAGGTGCCTTCAGTGCGCGGAATCGTTTCAACATAGACAGAGGTGTGTTCAGTACTATTACGTTTTTCACACATTGTGCCCAAGCTACAGAAGATGTTTTTGGGCTTGTATAGTAAGCCCAGTTAGACTGACTCCACATGTTATGTCGAAGAGAGCGAGGATTGATTTTTTGTCCCATATTTTGGATATCATAGGTTGAAGAAAATAAAGTCTTTAAGACTGGGGTAGAAGGGATCGAACCTTCGAATGTCAGAACCAAAGCCTGATGCCTTACCACTTGGCTATACCCCAATAAAAATCACAGATAAATGATCACTGACTGTTTCAAAGGTGTACTCCATTGTTCGACCCAGGAATGGGAATGTCGAGTCAAGTGTTGATGGTAATGTTGCATAGATGCAAAACTCCATACATCGCCAGGTTGAGTCATATAACTTTTAAGACGAAGTTTCCCTTTGGGAAAAGAATTCAATTGAACCCCATTACGTTGAATCCACATCATAGCTTCTTTTGGATGATTAAACCAACCGACCTTAGTCAAAAAATTGTTAGGCAAATGTTCTAGACGTTGTACCCAAGCCCATTGATTCCATCGTAGTTGTTGTAGCCATCGAAGCCATGTTTTTCGAGATCGGTGATACAACCATCGGCGCAAAATAGCTACTGCGTAACGTTGATGAAGTGCTAGAAATTTCAGTTTTTGAATCTTTAGCAAGCCAGGAGCTGCACTAGGGTTGTTCCAAAACCATTTTTGGCGTTGGTATTTCCAAGCTTCCATAGGATAAACAGTAGGGTGCCCTCGATTTATAACGAGTTCTTGGTTAACGTCAGAGTTTAGGATTGCCAAATGTTCTGCTCGCATCATAACGCGTCGACTATAACTCTTCTGAGTCAAAGCGGAGAAAATGCGATTTTTACGCACTCGCAATCGTTGTTGACGGTTAGTTAGAGATTTTGTTGGGTTTGCGTCAAATTGTTTAATTCGCTTTAGATAAAGATTTCGTCGTTGAGACATTAAATTTTTGTACGTAAAGAAATAGTATATTCTAAAAATATCCTCTGCGGGAATTGAACCCGCCTTTCAGCCTTGAAAGGGCTATGTCCTAACCGATAGACGAAGAGGACAGTCAAAATGCATAGATAAGTTTTGATTTTTTTCAATTTCATCTTAAGATGATCAGGAAAAATGATCTTTTAGTTTTTATCTATTTTTATCGTTTGTCTTCAAGGTTAACCATTGAAAAAATGTTTTTGAGAATGCGAAAGTGGCGGAATGGTAGACGCGGTGGCTTCAAAAGCCATTGATTTTTCAGATCTTGTGGGTTCAAGTCCCACCTGTCGTATTAAATTTGATGAGTTTGGGAATGTTTATGCTAACTTCTTTGGTATTGTTTGCTATGGGAGCTGTTGGGACTTTTTTGAATCGACGTAATTTTATCATTATGTTGATGTGTATCGAAGTGATGTTGTTGGCTACCAATTTGGTATTTTTGACAGCATCTGTAGCTTTGGATGATTTGACTGGACAGTTGTTGGCTCTTTGGGTCATGACAGCTGCTGCTGCTGAAACTGCCCTCGGGTTGGCTTTGTGTGTTCTGCACTATCGACTGCGCTCTACATTGGACGTAGAATTGATCAATTTGATGAAAGGTTCAGCTTTTTACAGAGTATAGCGCAGCTTGGTAGCGCGTCGGCGTAGGGGGCTGAAGGTCATAGGTTCAAATCCTGTTACTCTGACTTTTAAGATGATTTGGGTGTGTTCAAGCTTTATTTCGAACCGTGGTACAAGCAGCAAAATTGATTGGAGCAGGAAGTGCTCTGATTGCTTTGGCAGGAGTAGGGGCAGGTATTGGTATTGTGTTTGGATCTTTGATCCAAGCTGCCAGCCGTAACCCTATGATGGCAAAACAATTGGTAGGATACGCACTTCTTGGATTCGCTTTGACCGAATCCATTGCATTGTTTACTCTTTTGGTAGCATTTTTGATTCTATTTGGATCATAATGATATACAAAAAAGGGGAAAAGATTTTTCTTCTCTTTCTGAGCGCATAGCTTAATGGTAGAGCGTAGGACCGATAATCCTAAGGCTGTAGGTTCAAGTCCTGCTGTGCTCATTATGATGAATTTTGTAACTTTCTCTGCATCTGAAACATGGCAAACTGTGCCTTTGATCAGTTTGCATTTGCCTGTATTGGGTATGACTTTCTGGACTAATGTTTGGGCTGTGAGTGCTGCTTTGGCTGTATTGGCTGCAGCTTTGTCTCACTCTGACAATCATGCACTCGCTCACGCAGGTAACAGTGCTGTGAGTGGATTGCGTAAATCTATTTCTCATTTTTGGAGTACTCAAATCCTAGAACGTGTTCATATGAAATGGCGTCAAATGTCTTTGCGTGGTGTAGGATCCCATGCGGCATTGACCAATCGATTGATTGGTGCTTGGGCAGGTTTGAGTCAAACACAACGTAAAACTACACAAGTTTGGGTTGTAGTTTTGTTCTTTGTATTGCTGACTAGTAACGCTTTTGGGTTGGTACCTCTATGTAGCGCTGTGACAGGTCAAGCTGGAACCACTTTGGGTTTGAGCTTGGCTTTGTGGGCAGGAGTGACATTGGCTGGGATTCAACGTCTTGGATTGCGTTTTGTAAAATTGTTTTTGCCTAGTGGTCCTAGTTGGCCTATGGCTCCTTTGTTTATTTTGCTGGAATCTATTAGCTATAGTTTCCGTGCATTGAGTCTGGGAGTTCGATTGTGGGCAAACATGTTGGCTGGACACCAATTGATTCATTTGGTGACAGCACTGTCTTTGGTGCCTGCTCTATGCTTGACACCTCTGGTAGGTGCTCCTGTGACTGCATTGTCTGCGGGATTGTTGATGGCTCTAAGTGGACTTGAAACTATTGTTTGTGTACTACAAAGTGGTGTTTTTTGTTTGCTGGCGAGTTTCTACTTGCACGAAGTACTAAGTCGTCAAGATCCCTTGGCTGCATCTCTTTCACATTTTTTTGGGCGAATAGCTCAATGGTAGAGCGTCTGCCTTACAAGCAGACGGTTGCAAGTTCGATCCTTGCTTTGCTCACAGTTATTATATTTAATGTACCACATGCTCATTAGGTATAGGTAGAGATCCCTACAATGTGGCCTAAAGTACTTATTAGTAGTGTCGCTTTGGCAGCACTTGTGCAGTTGTTGCCTCTGAAAGGGTTGCTTGCATGGGTTTTGCTTTTGCCATTGTTGGCTGGTTTTCTTATTCTACTCCTACCTGCACATGCTGTGGGTGCTCATCGTGTGTTGGCATTGACTGCCACTGTTGCCACATTGCTCTTGAGTTTGCGTTTGTGGGCAGGTTTCGAAGCTTGGGCAGTGGAACCTTTCCAACAGATTGTGGGACTTACAGCTGAATGGAGTGGTTTGGTTTGGATTCGTTTGGAATTTGGACTTGACGGGTTGAATCTATGGATGGTCTTGTTGACCGCTGTATTGATGCCTTTGGCTGTGTTGTGTAGTTGGGTTACCCAACGAGCTCATAGTCAAGCTTTCATGGCTCTTTTGCTTGTATTGGAAACTGCATTGTTGGCGGCTTTTACTTGTTTGGATATTCTTGGGTTTTATGTTCTATATGAAAGTGCACTTCTTCCTATGTTTCTGCTCATTGGTTTGGGTGGAAGTCGTCCTCGTAAAGTGCGTGCTGCTTATTTGTTGGTTTTGTATACTTTGGTAGGGAGTTTGGCTATGCTTCCCTGTGTTCTATTGATGATGAGTCAAGCAGGGACTACTAGTCTTGAATTGCTAATGCACGAAGAATGGCAACCCGCTCGCCAATTGGTCTTGTGGTGGGGTCTCTTTTTGGCATTTGCCGTAAAAGTTCCTATGATGCCTGTACATTTGTGGCTACCTGAAGCTCACGTTGAAGCTAGTACAGCCGGAAGTGTATTGTTGGCAGGAGTTTTGCTAAAATTGGGAACATATGGATTCCTGCGTTTTCTACTCCCACTCTTCCCTGATGCTTGTGTCTATTATGGACCTTTTGTGATCACACTAAGTTTGTTGGGAATTGTTTATGCTAGCCTAACCACTTTGCGACAAGTGGATTTGAAAAAAATTGTAGCCTATAGTAGTGTTGCTCACATGAATGTAGTCGTATTGGCTGTTTTTGCGTTGAGTGATCTAGGAGCTCAAGGAGCAGCCTTTTTGATGCTAGCTCATGGTGTAGCTAGTCCTGCGATGTTCTTGGGTGTTGGAAGTCTGTACGATCGTACACATACTAAAGCATTGAAATATTTGGGAGGAGCTGCAACCGCAATGCCTCTGTGGAGCATGATGTTCTTTATCTTCAGTTTGGCAAATATGGCTCTTCCTTTGACTCCTAATTTTGTTGCCGAATTCCTCTGTTTGTGTAGTATCTTTGCGCATAATGGATGGGCTTTGTTTGGGGCATGTTTGGGTGTGATTTTGAGTGCTGTGTATACATTGTGGGCTTATGCCCGAGTCGTGCATGGGATGCCTAAACCTCAATTTATGAAAGCTTTGGCTGATTTGAATCGTCGAGAAATTTGGACATTTATTCCCTTGCTATTGATTCTCATTTGGTGGGGATTCAAACCTGGATTGGTTTTGGATCAACTAAGTGGGGGTCTATGGTACTGGAGTCAAGTGAACTTCGGAACTCTTGGAGTTGATCCTTGGATTCTAGAAGTAAATCAAGCCATTGTGAATTCACTCTGAACAGTCAACGTTAAACGTCTTTTTTTTTATTATAAACAAATGCGGTCTTTTGTACTAGATAGACAATCAAAGACACTTTACAGTTTATGGTGATTTATGTTCTAATTCAAGTACTTGCAACTGCGGTACCTTTGCTGTTGGCAGTAGCCTTTTTGACTTTGGTAGAACGTAAAGTCATGGGAGCGATGCAACGACGAGTGGGACCTAACGTGTGGGGATTTGGGGGTCTATTGCAACCTTTCTTTGATGCTCTAAAATTGCTTGTCAAAGAACCTATTTTGCCTAGTAGTGCGGACCAACCTTTGTTTATCTGGGCTCCTGTATTGGCTTTTTTGACTAGTCAAGCAGGTTGGGCTGCATTGCCTACTTGTGGAGCTGGTGCAATTAGCGAATTGCATTTGGGGACTATGTATGTTTTGGCTATTGGTAGCCTAGGTGTTTACGGAGTTCTATTGGCAGGATGGGCGAGTAACAGTAAATATGCCTTTTTGGGGTGTTGCCGATCTGTGGCTCAAATGATCAGTTATGAATTGCCTATGGGATTGATTGTTTTGACTGCTTGTATCATTGCAGGTAGTCTGAACTGGTCTCAACTGGTAGAATGTCAAGAATCTGGATGGTTTGTTTTGCCTCTATGGCCTATGGCTTTGATTTGGGGGATTTGTTGTTTGGCTGAAACCAATCGTGCTCCTTTTGACTTGCCTGAAGCAGAAGCTGAACTGGTAGCTGGATATAACGTAGAATATGCTTCTATGGGATTTGCCTTGTTTTTCATGGCAGAATATGCAAACATGTTGCTAATGGGTACTGTGACTAGTCTTCTATTCTTTGGAGGAACTGCAGCCCCTTTGGCTTTGTTGAATTGGATTCCCGGTACTGTATGGCTGGCTTTGAAAACAACTTTTGTGGTCTTTACCTTCGTATGGGTACGAGCTACATTGCCTCGTTATCGTTATGACCAACTTATGCGTTTGGGATGGAAAGTCTTTTTGCCTTTGACCCTGGCTGGCTTTGTAGCTACAGCCAGTTTGGTACTCACTTTTCAATTGATGTCATTATTTTTTTTAGGTCTATGGCTTAAGGGTAGAGTGATGGTTTCCAAAACCACAGGTGAGGGTTCGAATCCTTCTAGACCTGATGCCCAGATAGCTCAGTGGTAGAGCAGAGGATTGAAGCTCCTTGTGTCGTTCGTTCAAATCGGACTCTAGGCAGTCCAATCTCTCCTAGCTCAGTGGTAGAGCGGCTGAATGTTAATCAGCGGGTCGCGGGTTCAATCCCTGCGGAGGGAGTGCGGATGTAGCTCATTTGGTTAGAGCGCTGGTCTTCCAAACCGGAGGTGGTGGGTTCGAGCCCCACTATCCGCTTTTAGCATAGAGTGGATGCCTTGGGACTCTAAGAATAGAGACGTTTCACCACGAAAAGCCGTTGTGCATTGCAACGGATCTCTCTAGGAAAACCCAAAAGAAGTCTCCTTTGCCAGCGGAAACCTCCTAAAGCAAAGATGAGAATCAACCGAGATCCCGAGAGTAGTGGCGAATGAAATCGGATGGTTAAGGATTCGTATTACAAAGTCAAGGACTTTGATTTAAAATTAGATGGTTTAAAAAGTTGGAAACCTTTGCCAAAGAAGGTGAAAGCCCTGTAAAAGCATCTAAAGATCATTTGATCGATATACCAAATGATTCGTTCATTGGTTCAAAGGGGGAACCACCCTCCAGAAACCATACTTAGAGTCACCGATAGTGCAGTAGTACTGTGAAGGAAAGGTGAAAAGTGTGGCCAAAGGTCATAGTGAAATAGATCTGAAACTCTTTGCTTTTGATCAGTTCGAAGTGTATTAGACATTCGAATGTACCTTTTGCATCATGGGTCAGCGAGTCTTTTGAAGCAGCTGCTTAAGTTGGTAAACGTAGGCAGACAGATTCGATTTTTAAGTTTTATGTTTTTTCTTTTTTTATGGCACTTCAACACTCTCGTTTGCGTGGAAGTGTGTGGAACCAACCTTTGTTGAGCGTAGTGCAAAACCACTTGGTTGCGTATCCCACACCTTCTAACCTTACTGGTAATTGGAACTGGGGAGTCATGGCAGGTCTTTGCTTGGTATTGCAAATTGTAACTGGGATTTTCCTAGCTATGCATTATGCAGCCCATGTAGACTTGGCTTTCGCCAGTGTTCAACACATGATGCGTGATGTCCCCAATGGATGGCTGATTCGTTATATGCATGCTAATGGGGCTAGTTTGTTCTTCATTGTTGTCTATATGCATTTGTTCCGTGGGCTGTATTACAGTAGTTACACTCAACCTCGCGAATTGGTTTGGTTGCTTGGAGTTGTTATTCTTCTAGTGATGATTTTGACTGCTTTTATTGGGTACGTACTACCTTGGGGTCAAATGAGTCTTTGGGGAGCTACTGTGATTACTAGTCTAGCAAGTGCTATCCCTGTAGTGGGAGACAACATCGTTCAATGGGTATGGGGAGCTCACTCTGTAGATAACCCCACATTGAATCGTTTCTACAGTCTACATTATTTGTTCCCTTTCTTGCTGGCTGCTTTGAGTCTAGTACATTTGGCTGCTTTGCATCAATACGGATCTACTAATCCTTTGGGAATTAACGCACAAACTGATCTAGTGGACTTCTATCCTTACTTTTACGTAAAAGATTTGGTAGCTGTTCTAAGTTTGGCCGCAGTTGCTGCTGCATTGATCGGATTTGCTCCTGAAGTTCTTGGGCATACCGACAATAATATTCCTGCAAACCCTTTGCAAACTCCTGCACATATTCAACCTGAATTCTATGTGTTGTGGGCTTATGCAATTTTGCGTAGTATTCCTAACAAACTAGCAGGAGTGATTGCCATGCTTGTCGCTTTTGTGGCCTTGGCAGTCTTGCCCTACCTACATAAACCTAGTATTCGAGGAGCTCCTTTCCGAAGCGTTCACCAAACACTGGTGATGGCTTGGATCGCTGATTTCTTGTTGTTGACCTACTTGGGAGCTTGCCCTGTGGAAGATCCTTTTGTGGTAATGGGACAATTGGCTACACTAGGCTTCTTTGTGCTGCTGGCTATGATTTGTGCCACCGCTCACTTGGAAAGTTATCTAGTGCAACCTGAAACTCAAACACTTCCTGTACGTTCATTTTCTTTTTTCAAACACTACCTGGCTTTATAGGGGACATAGCGCAGTTGGTTAGCGTGTTGGCCTGTCAAGCCAAAGGTCACGGGTTCAAGTCCCGTTGTTCTCGGTTTTTCTCTGTGGTTAGTAGGACATACTTCTTTTTCTTTTTTAATGACAGAATATCTTGGCGTTCTTATTTATATGGCACTAGCTATTTCTCTAGGTTTGATCATTCTAGGTCTTTCTTGGAAAGTCAGTCCTCGTCGTCTAGACTTGGAAAAAGCTACTGCCTATGAATGTGGGTTTGACCCCTTTGGAGAAGCACGTTCTCCTTTTGATGTAGGTTTTTATCTAGTAGCCATTTTGTTTCTAGTCTTCGACATTGAAGTTGCATACCTATTTCCTTGGGCTCTTGGAGGTGTGGCTACTGGATGGGCAGGATGGGCAGCTTTGTTGTTCTTCTTGTGTGTTCTGGTCATCGGCTTTGTCTACGAATGGCAAAAAGGAGCTTTGGATTGGAATTCACAGATTTAATATAAAATTATGGACCGTTTCTTGATGAATCGTCGCTCTTTTGCGACTCATACACAACATCAACACCATCCCTACCATTTGGTAGACCCTAGTCCTTGGCCTGCAATGACCAGTCTGAGTATTCTATGGTTGGCTATTGGTCTCGTTTTGTATTTTCATAAATATCAAGCAGGAGGAGTTGTACTCAGCCTGGCTTTGATGAGTGTGGTTTACATGGCTAGTGTTTGGTGGCGCGATGTTATGCGTGAAAGTCGTAATGGATGCCATACCCCTAAAGTTAAAGATGGACTCCATTTGGGAATGATCTTGTTTATCGTGACTGAAGCAATGTTCTTTGTTGGGCTTTTGTGGGCTTTCTTGCACGCGGCTTTGATGCCTACTGTTCAAATTGGAATGAGTTGGCCTCCTGTGGGAATTGTTCCTGTAGATTGGACTCGTCGACCTACTTTGAATACAGTATTGTTGGCTACTTCTTATTTTAGCGCAAATGCTGCAAAACATGCGTTGGATCAAGGAGATCGTCAACGCTGCCGAATTAGTTTGATTATCACTATTGCACTAGGAGCACTCTTTACTTTCTATCAATACCTAGAATATACCGGAGCTGCATTTACCTTTAGTGACTCTATCTTTGGAAGTACTTTCTACTTGAGTACAGGGTTCCACGGATTTCACGTCATCATTGGATTCTTGTTTTTGACAGTATGCTTGTTTACCTTGAATGATGCAGGGCCTAATCGCTGTACAGCCTTGGACTTGGCTGTATTGTACTGGCACTTTGTTGATATTGTATGGATCGGGATTTTGAGTTTGGTTTATATTTGGGGAGGTGCTACACCTACTGCTACCCTAGAAACTTGTCAAGATGCTGCATGTGTTTTGCAATTGATTTTGCACGATGCACGTCTAGACGCTTTCTATCATGAACCCAGTTTCTTTGAAGCGGCTATGTCTGCTTAATTTTTCTTTTTTAAGTTGCTTCAAAAGCACCCGAAAGCGAGCGATCTCATCTTGAGCAGGTTGAAGGAGAGGTAAAACTACACTGGAAGACCGAACTCGTCACTGTGGCAATAGTGTGAGATGACTTGAGATGAGGAGTGAAAGGCTAAACAAGCTCGCTCATAGCTGGTTTTTGGCGAAACATATGAAGGTATGTCCTGATGTCATCATTATGCATTTTCAGGGATCGCCTAAGGTTCGGAAGAGTCTACTTCTTTACTGTCCTAAGGCAACCGTCAAGAAGACATAAATGGGCATCAGAGTTAGGCTCTGGATGCGAAGGTCCTGAGCCGAAAGGAGAACAATCCAGCGAACCTGTTAAGGCCCTTAAATATAAACTGAGTGGTCACGATCGTTTTTGCGCCATGACCCCCAGAAGATAGGCTTGGAAGCAGCCACCCTGGAATGAAAGCGTAACAGCTCACTGGGAAAGCTCAAAAGCATCTAAATGTACGGGGCTAAAGTTTATTGCCGAAACAGTTCTGTGTTAATAATTCGTTTTTTATAGAGTATATTTTTTATTTTATCATCTAAACAGGCGTTGCATGGCTGTCGTCAGCCCGTGGCATCAAGCTCTTCCCCTTAGGGGAACACGGGCAACTCCCCTCTTTAAAGTCAAATTTTGCTTTAAATCATCTGGCGTTCTTCATCTTTTTAGAACGCCAGGGAAGTTGGGACCACGTCAAGTCCTTATGGCCCAAATGAAATGGGCGACACGTGTGTTACAGAGATATTAAACAGTAAGATG
>Ga0209390_10003585_pt1 | contig 24935 bp, 27 predicted proteins | sample BON01_FD_187212 | JGI IMG/M metagenome (GOLD analysis project Ga0209390, IMG submission 187212) | Freshwater microbial communities from Lake Bonney liftoff mats and glacier meltwater in Antarctica - BON-01 (SPAdes) (version 2) | ecosystem: Environmental > Aquatic > Freshwater > Ice > Glacier... | reverse complement strand
ATTTTTGACTCTTTCCAGATTCCAAATATGATATTACTTTCTTTCTTAAATCTATACTATAGGGACTTGTTGTCATTTTTCTTTAATAGTATCATATCTCTTGGCTAATTCAACTTATTTTACAATATCACCATTAGGACCAATAATTCTTACAGTAGTTAAGCCAGACATATTGTTAAGTTCTGAATCAGCTTTGCTACAAACTTAGCTAATGATATAAAAATTCTGAATATTCAATACTTAATAACACTCATAGTATCAATATTAGCGTCTTATCCTGTAAAAACTTTAAATCCAATATTGTATTGTAAATTCTGCACAGTTACTTACTAGGTGCTTAAGGTCATACATTAATCTATCGATTTTTCACGTGATGCTTTTAGATGGGATGCAAGTTTAGGGCGATTATCCTTTATCCTAAACTTTATCTTCGTATGTATTTGGTAGCTAAACTCCTAACTTACAAGAGAGAATCTTTTTGTGAGTTGAATTTTACAATCCAACTATTTTAGTCCGAAATACAACAACTTGAGTATATCTTATATATAATAGCCGTTTGTGAAGCATGTCAAATCATTAAAAGACAATGCTTTAAATATTGATGAATGATATTAGATAGAATCAGCTTCCATAGCTATTACAACATGTAAAATCTTACCCCAACTAATCAACGCAACTAAATGTCATAATAAAACAAGAAGTAAATAAGAAGAATACTCTTAAAAAGTGTATTCTTCTTATTTAACCAAACTCACAAAGAGTTAAACCTGCAACTAGAAAACAAGATATTTATCATATAGCAATAATTGCCTTATGAAGAATTTAAATACTCATAGTAAAAATCTAGTGAGAATACTTGTATTAATTACAAGCATCTTTTAGTTTTTGACCAACTTTAAACTTAGGTTGCTTGTAAGCTTTAATTTGAATAGTTTCGCCTGTTCTTGGATTACGACCTGGACGAGCTTTAACGTCACTTACGCTGAAATTACCAAAACCGACTAACGATACATCATCACCTTGACCTAGAGCGCCAATTACAGAACTTGTAAACATATCTACAACTCTTTCTGCTTCAGCTTTAGTACATTTATGTTTATCAGCTATGTATGATACAAAATTCCCTTTGTTCATTATAATTTCTCCTTATTTAATTTATTTGGTTCGTTAATTTATTTAACATCGTTGATTCTAGCACTACCAATTACGTTTGTAATAATAAAATAATACTAATCTTATGGTTTTTTATAAGCATATTGACTACAAAATCACACTAATCGATAGATAATTCTTTCGCCCTAGTTTCAAATGCGGCAATCATTTTTTCAGTAACGGTAGAAAAAAATACACCCATAACCATGTCTAGTATCCTAGATTTGAATTCAAAATCAATAGAAAACTTAACCTCAGAATGATTATTTAGTGATTTTATCTTCCAAACATTCTTTAAGTGCTTAAATGGACCTGAGATTGCCACGGCTTCTACTTCATAGCCAGAATCCATTTTTCGGCTAGAAACCTTAGATACATAACTTTCTGCAAAGGATTTAAAGGCTATAGTTAATTTTGCTGATAGATACTCTTCATTTTGTGATAAAATGATAGCAGAGCTACACCAAGGCAAGAAAGTCGGATAATTTTCTATATCCATTATAATTTTATGAATAAGGTCTGCATCATAAGGCATCACCCTAGTTTCATTTAGTGAATGCATTTTATATAGCCATTTCTACTTGTAAATTCCTAGCAGCTTGCATTTTTCTGAAATCGTCACCAGCATGATATGATGAACGTGTTAATGGCGAAGCAGATACCATTAAAAACCCCTTAGTTCTTGCCACTCGCTCTAAATAATTAAATTCTTCTGGAGTAACATATCTATCAACTGGTGCATGTTTTTTAGTGGGTTGTAGATATTGCCCAATGGTCATAAAGTCTACATTAGCGGCTCTTAAATCATCCATGACCTGTAATATTTCTTCTGTAGTCTCTCCAAGACCGACCATAATGCCGGATTTTGTAAAAATACTAGAATCAAGTTTCTTAACTTCGTGTAGTATATTTAGAGAATGGAAATACCTAGCCCCTGGTCTAATTGCTTGATATAAAGATGGTACAGTTTCTATATTATGATTATAAACATCTGGTTTTGCAGCCACTACAATTTTGACCGCTCCATCTTTTTTTAAAAAGTCTGGAGTTAGTATTTCTATCGTAGTATTAGGCGCTGTCTTTCTAATTGCATTAATACAATTAGCAAAATGTTCAGCGCCCCCATCTGGTAAATCATCGCGATCTACTGAAGTTATCACAACATGCTCTAAGCCTAGTTTACCCACACCTTCTGCTAATCTTTCTGGTTCATGCGGGTCTAATAAATCAGGACGTCCTGTTTTTATATTGCAAAATGCACAAGACCTAGTGCAAACAGAACCAAGTATCATCACCGTTGCATGTTTTTTTTCCCAACATTCGCCAATATTAGGACAAGCTGCTTCCTCACATACAGTATTTAATTTTAAATCATCAATGAGGTTCTTTGTGTTTTGATAGCCTTTAGAAACAGGGGCTTTTACTCTTATCCAATTTGGTCTTTTTAGTTCTTCTTTCATAATCATAGATCAATAATATGTGCTTTTTTTGCCAGTTGCTCGATACCCATGATATCAGTTGCAGTAATGAATGTCTGTAGTTTACTACTAGTTATATATTCTGCTAGATGTTTTTTCCTAGAATCATCTAAATGCACAAATAATTCGTCTAATAATATTATTGGAGTTGTTTGTGTATTACGCAATATAAATTCAATAGATGCAAGTATTACAGAAATTAATAATGCTTTTTGTTCTCCCGTTGAACATAAACGCGCTTGACGCTTTTGACTTTTGTGTAGCACTATTAGGTCACTCTTATGTACCCCAAAATTTGTACGCCCAGAATATGCATCTTTCTGACGATTAATGAAAAGCATAGACATATAATTTTCTATAAATTCAACCTCTTTGCCCTGCTCTTTAAACAAACTGCTAATCTCTAAATAAGCTTTAGGAAAAGGCGTATCTAGCGAATCTATTGCTTCTTGCATTAAGCTCATTGCATTTTGCCTTGCATATTCTATAGATTTAGCTTCAATGGTCATTTTTTCTTCAAGAGTAGCAAGCCATGCAGACTGAGACATGAAATCTCTTTGTGAGAGTATTTTATTCCGCTCACGCATAAAATGTTCGTATTTTACGATAGCCTTAGCATGTCTGCTGTCAAAGTTATATACTATCCTATCTAAAAATTTTCTTCTATTGCTAGTCCCACCTATAAATAAATCTTCCATTTGCGGTGTCAGCCAGACTACATTTAATAAATTAGAAAGTTCGCTACTAGTTATTTTAGAACCATTGTAATTTATTTTTCTTGCTCTATTTTTAGCAGAAAAAGATGTAGTAATTTCTGCCTTACCTAGTTTACTTTGCAAACGAAACTCTGTTTGCCATATGCTAGCGCCGCTTTTACAAATATCATCAAAATGAGCTGACTTCAATCCTTTGCCCGGTGACAAAAGCGAAATAGCCTCTAAAATACTAGTTTTACCACTCCCATTTGGTCCAACAATAATATTGATACCCTCCGTAAAATCTAACTGCAACTCAGAAAAATTGCGATAATTCCGAACATTAATTTGTTCAAGCTGCACTTTCTTCATTTTATTTAGCGGTATAAGTGATCTTTATTTGTTTTATCGTACGAGGAGTTGCTTCCAAAATTTCTGCAATAATATCTTCAGTAATATGAATCACCTCACCTTTTTCAGGCACGCTTCCAGATTTCACCATTATAAGACCACCAATAGTATCAAACTCGTCATCTACACTAGATAATTGCGTTCCCAAAACATTTTCGAGCTCTTGAATTTCCACTCTAGCACTTGTTATAATTAAACCAGGTTTTAAAATTCTATAATCTTCATCTATGCCAATATCATGCTCATCATCAATATTGCCCACTATCTCTTCAATGATATCTTCAATTGTCACAAGTCCATCAGTTCCACCATATTCATCAACGACAATAGCTATATGAGTACGGCTTCTTTGCATCTGAGTTAGTAAATCTATCAATTTCATAGAATGCGGGGCAACTATATGTTTGCGCAGCAATCTTTTTAGATTGAATTTTTTTGATTCCACAATGACTTCAAAAAGATCTTTTATATGTACAAAACCAATAATATCATCCAGACGCTCTTGGTATACAAGAGTCCTTGTATGAGCATGCTTTACAATTAAAGTGCTGAGTTCTTCTAGAGAAGCATCGACTCCCACAGATATTATATCTGACCGTGGAATCATAATATTTTCAAGAGTTTTTTCTGAAAAACTGCCAAGATTATTCAGTATCTCCCCTTCTGTAGGCAACTCAGAGAAGTCACTTTGTTCTAGTTTTGAGTCCTCTTGCTTAGGAGGTTTGTTTCGCCATAATGATTTTAATTTTGATAATACAGTAATTTTTGATTTATTCCCCACCACCGTGGGGTCTTCCTTATCTGAAGCTTTGGGCATATATGTTATAATTTATATAATTAATTAATATGGAGATTTGATACCAAAGCTATTTAGAATTTCAATTTCAATAGCTTCCATAACTTCTGCCTCCTCATCGTGCATATGATCGTAACCAATCAAATGCAGTATAGCATGAATCAACAAATGTTTAAAATAATCCTGAAAATCGATCGATTTAAGCGAGGACTCTTCTTTAATAACTTGGTAACTAAATGCTATATCTCCTAAATACATATACTCCGAATCAACTTCAAATTCAACTATTCTATGCCAATCAATTTCTATATCAGGAAAAGAAAGTACATTTGTTGCTTTATCCTTGCCTCTAAATTCATTATTTAACAATTTTATTTTTGTATTATCAGTGAGTAAAACCGATAGCTCAACCTCTTGAACCCTAGAGAAATTAGGATATCTTGACAAAACTCGTTCTACAATTTGTGCAAAATATTCAGGGTTTAATTCACTATATTGGTCCCACTCCTTATGTTCTTGCGCAATTTCAACAATGATATTCATTAATTATTCCAAAATAATTGATTTGTGTTATTATAAGCATTTTTATTGCAGGGTGCAAATGTCAGAAGGCGGCGACGACGACAAAGATTCCAAAACCGAAGAACCCACCCAGAAAAAACTGGAAGATGCGGTAAAAAAGGGACAAGTCGTGAATTCCAAGGAAGTTACGAGCTTTCTAATGTTCTTGCTTCTAACGCTGGTAACTATATGGCTACTCCCTTCATCCATGATTTTATTAGGCAACAAACTCAGGTTTTTTGTTGAAAATGCAGGTACCATAACCATGGACCAAGGTGCATTTGGTATCCTAGTACCAAATGTTATTAAGAATACTCTAGTATATTTGAGTCCTATTTTTATTATTGTATTTATTGCTGCTATTTTTTCATCTTACGCACAACATGGAGAATTTATTTTCACTAACGAAACTATTCAACCAAAACTCTCTAAAATATCACCAATAAAAGGCTTTGGAAGAATTTTTTCTATGAAAAGCTTTGTTGAATTCCTGAAAGGTATTGCTAAAATTAGTCTCGTTGGAGCCTTCGTTATGATGGTGATTCTTGCTGACGTAAAAGAGCTAAGCCAATATCAAGAGCTAGCTGTTGCAGGTATTCTAGACCAGCTATATACCATGATTAAACATATTTTAATTTTGATGACTATCATTATGGCTGCTATTTCTGCTATTGATTACTCCTACCAAAGATATGAACATCACAAAGACCTTAAGATGACAAAGCAAGAAGTAAAAGATGAGCATAAACAAGCCGAAGGTAACCCTGAAATTAAACAAAAAATTAGACGCTTGCGGCGCGAACAATCGCAAAAACGCATCAAGATTACAGTACCAGAAGCAACAGTGATTATTACTAATCCAGAACATTATGCTATTGCCTTAAAATATGATCCGAACGATATTGCTGCGCCTATATGCGTTGCAAAAGGTCTTGACAGTATAGCCCAAAATATCAAGGAGATAGCTCGAGAACATAACATAGCTATAGTCGAAAACAAACCCTTGGCGAGAGCCCTGTATAAAGATGTTAACATAGACCAAGAAATACCCGTCGAGCATTTTGAGGAAGTAGCTAAAATTATATCCTATGTAATGTCTCTTGAAGAACAAGCTAAACAAAAGAAATTTAAATAATACAGCAAGGTAAACTTATGATTACAATTTCCCCATCTATACTCTCTGCAGATTTTTCAAATTTAGAACAAGAAATTAAAGCTCTAGAACAAGCTGGGGCTGATATGATACATATTGATGTTATGGACGGACATTTTGTACCTAACCTTACATTCGGACCACCAGTAATAAAATCTTTAAGAAAACACACTACTCTACCATTTGATGTACATTTAATGATTGAACAACCAGAAAAGCATATCAAAAGCTACGCTGAAGCTGGCGCCGATTTAATTACAATTCATCCAGAAACTACAAAGCACTTAAATCGAACTATTGAGGAAATTAAAAATTTAGGCATGAAAGCTGGTATTTCCTTATTACCCACTACGCCAACCAATATCTTAGATTACATTATCGATGATATTGATCTTATCTTAGTAATGTCTGTAAATCCAGGATTTGGTGGACAAAGCTTCATTCCATCTCAATTACATAAAATATTAGAATTAGCCGGAATGATAGCAAAAAATGATATTTTACTCGCCGTAGATGGTGGTATAAACAAAGAAACCGCTTCATTATGCCGCGATGCTGGTGCTAATATGCTAATTTCTGGGAGTTATATATTCCAAGGAGACTACAAAACACAAATTAAATTATTAAAATGATTTAATTTTAATTAGAAAAAAACTTAATCTATTCAATGAAGTTGATTGATTAAATAATTTTTTATTAAAATTTTAACCATTCGTTAATTATCAGTGCTTAACATAAAGTATGAGAGGTAATTAATATAATTCTAGATAATTACTTATCTCTCCTATTAAGTTAACTTAAATATAGGTAATTGAAATGGGAATAGAAATAGTACTAATTATAGCAATAACATCTGGCGTTATGTCTTTAATCTCAGGAGGAGTTTCCATAGGATCATTCTTCCATTTTAAACAAAAATTTTCTTCCGTTACACAAGATACCACTACTGTTGATATAGAAAATGAAATGGTTGATGAAGACGTAGAATGGGGGCATAAAACAACTAAAAAGCAGAAAATACATATTGAAGATATCGATTTTGAAACCGTAAATAAAGAGATGGGTTTTACCAGAACTGGTTTACCAAATGCAACAGCTGAGAGATTAGCAGGTGGCGCATCTGATGCCTTAAAACTTATAGCAGCACCAACATCTTTAGGGACAAAAAATAGTATATCTAATACTCATGAAGAAGATACTTCAATAGATGAAGAACAACAACCAACTAAAATTCATCATAAATATACGAAAACTAAAAAAGTAATGCACCATCCGGAATTATTAAGTGATTCTAGTGAAGAAGAGCTTCAAATATTTGAGCCTACAAAAAAGTCTAGTGTTATAATAGAGGTAATCGAGGATACTCCAGTGGTACAGGGTATAGAGTTAGCATCAATAACTGCTTCTGCATCAGGAGAATTAATAGACGAAGTTGTAATGTCTAATCCTGTAATAGACATGCTAGAGGATACTACAGCACATGACTTACTGTTAATAACTGCTTCAGGAGAATTAATGGGAGCATCTGCATCAAGCACAGACGATAGCGAATAATAAATTATCCTCAGGTGAGCAGTTAAATTCACCTGAGGATAATTTTTTTTAATCAATTTCTTCAATATTTACTATAATTACTGGAGTTTTATTTGTTTCACTCTTGATAATTCTACGAAGGGCTCTTCTAATACATGCTTCTATTTGATCATTAATCAAAACTCCTTTAGAAGCTTTTCTTTGATCTTGTAAAGCGTGTGTTACCTCTTGCTTGATAGATAAAATCAATTCCCCATCTTCGATATGATCAAGCAATCCTGGCATAGAAAGCATCGGGGGAGTTGCTAATTTTAATTTAGCATCTAGCACAATAGATGCAACTACAATACCATCTTCACGCATTCTTCTACGCATTTTGAAGATAACTGAATCTTCTGGTAGTAAATAATTACCATCAACAGCTAAATAACCATTCTTGACGGTATCTATAACTTTTGAACCATCTTTTTCCAGTAGAACAACGCTACCATTTTCCACCTCAACTGCATGCTTAATACCATTAGCTCTTGCTAATTTTGCATGTTCATGGATATGAACTGGTTCACCATGTACTGGAATACAAACATTAGGACGAATTAATTTATACATCTCTTTCAGCTCTTCAACAGCTGGATGACCAGAAACGTGTACGAAATGATCTCTTTCAGTTATGACTTCAACACCCTTTTTAACAAAAACATTAAATAAACTGAAGATCTTTTTATCATTACCTGGAATAATTTTAGAAGAGAAAATAACAGTATCTTTTGCAGCCAGCTTAATAGAATGATGAGAACCATTCGCCATTTTACCTGTAGCAGCCATAGATTCACCTTGGCATCCGGTGGCTATAATTAGCAGATCTTCTCTTTTATAATTACCAACTGATCTTTCATCTATTAAAGGAATAATATCATTTAAATAACCACTTTCTTGCGCAGCAGCAAACATTCTATGCAAACTACGACCAGTGAGAGCTACTTTTCTACCTGCTTTCTGACCAGCATGAATTATAGTATCTAAACGCGCTAAATTTGATGCAAATGTTGTCACCACCACCATTTTGGGGCATTCTGCTATAATTTTTACAAGGCTTTCACGCACATCTCCTTCAGAACCAGATACTCCTGGGTTGAACACGTTTGTTGAATCACAAACTAATGCAAGCACTCCTTCATCACCACAAGCTTTTAGAGCTTTCTGATCTGAAGCTTCACCTACTATAGGTCGTGGATCAAATTTCCAATCACCTGTATGTAGCACATTACCTTCAGAAGTTCTAATCATTAGAGCCTGCATTTCTGGGGCTGAATGTGTAAGACCAATCATTTCAATAGAGAATGGACCTAATTCTAATTTATCTTTTGGGTCTACTTCATGAATTTTCATATCTTTAGAAAATGAATATTCTGATAATTTGCTCTTTAAGAAGGCTTTGGTGAATTTTGTAGTATAAATTGGGCATTCAAGCTCGTTCCATAAATATTGAATAGCACCTAAATGATCTTCGTGCGCGTGGGTTAAAACTATACCTAGCAGATCTTTCTTATGTTCTTCGATAAAGCTAACATCAGCTACTACCATATCTACGCCTGGTAGATGATCATCTGCAAAGCCACTGCCGCAATCGACCATGATCCATTTTCCTTGCAAATGATACAAGTTTACATTAATTCCTATTTCGTTTGAACCACCAAGTGGTACAAATAATAATTTATCTTTATATGCTTTCAGGTTGAATGACATTTATTTTACTATATTATTAAAAAAATTTTTGAATAGTTAGTTATAACCTATTATCAATGTTCAGTCTATGATTAATAACCCTTTGGTTACTGTAAGCTTAATAATGTCTGGGACATTATTGTTAATTTTTATGTTTTTTCCTAACTTAGATATAACCGTATCTGAGCTTTTTTACCATTCAGAATTAGGCTTTAAGTATAAGAACCAAGCCATTGTGCAGTTCTTTTTCCGTCTTGTTCCTTTTACAACTAAATTATTTGTTGCCGTATGCTTTTTGTATATGATCTACCTTGCAATAAGACATAAAAACATCAAACCAGCTTTAAGATCCTGGGCCTTTTTCTTATTTATCAGCGCAGCTATTGGTCCTGGAATTATGGTAAACTCTGTATTAAAAGAAAATTTTGGTAGAGCACGCCCGAAGCAAATAATGGAATTCTCTGGAAAGAAAGAATTCACTCCAGCATTTATTATTTCTAACCAATGCGAAACAAATTGCTCTTTTTCCTCTGGTCATGCTGCTATGGGCTTCTATTTTACAGCTATAGCATATATCATGAGTGCCATGTATTTTAATCGAATATATATATTAGGACTGTTTTTTGGGACTTTTGTTGGAGTTTCACGTATTGTGATGGGAGGTCACTTTGCAAGCGATGTAATTGCCTCCGCCTTTATCGTATTATTTTTAAACCATATAATATATCTTCTATGGAAAAACAAAATTTTAAAATGCAAAAAATTGCAGTAATTTCTGGAGCAACTGAAGAGTCATCTAGAATCATGACTTCTTTAGAGAAAATTTTTATAAAATGCATGCCAGAAGATGCTGATCTAATTATAGTCATAGGCGGCGATGGAAGCATGCTACACGCACTACATAAATATATGCACCTAAATGTACCTTTTTATGGAATTAACGCTGGAAGTATAGGCTTCCTAATGAATAGCCTGCGCTTAGATAATTTCCTAGAAAACATAAAAAATTCAAAAACTACTAACTTATACCCACTAGAAATGCAAGCCATTGGCATAAATGGGAAAAAATTTGAAGCGCTAGCTATTAATGAAGTATCTATCTTTAGAAAAACTAATCAAGCAGCTAAGTTTAAAATTGAAATTGACGGTATAGAGCGCATGGAACTCTCAGCTGATGGAGCCTTAGTCTCTACTCCAGCTGGTAGCAGTGCCTATAATCTCTCAGCTGGTGGGCCTATAGTACCATTAACATCAAAAGTACTATGTTTAACACCAATATGTCCATTTCGCCCAAGAAGATGGAATGGCGCCCTACTTCCAGCTGATGTTACTATTAAATTTAATATATTAAATTATGAAAACCGCCCAGTAAATGCTGTAGCTGATTTCTATGAATTTCAGGATATTAAATCAGTATCTGTGCGTTCAAGCAACAAACAAGTAATAAAAATATTATTTGATGAACGCCATACGTTTGAAGACAGAGTAATCAAAGAGCAATTTAGCAACTAACCGGCTATGAATAAAATACAAACAATAAAAAAGTAGCATTTTATACCATAGCCGGTAGGCATATCTGATTAGACTTTTTAAATTACAGAATCATTAGACATATGAACTTCTTCTCCTATTAATAGGAGCCAAAATTTCATCACCTGCTATTTGTTGCATCTCGTATAATGATAAATAACCACTATTTGCTATAATATTAAATATTGTCATTTCTGCCCAACTCTCTTCTGGTGCTTTGATCTGTATATCATTAACACTCATACCAAGAGTATGTAATGATGGTGATTTACTAATAGCTTCTACAAAATCTGAAGCACAATACCCTATATTATTTTCGCTAACCTCAAGAGTATGTAACGGTGCTACCGCTGCAGCAATTTTGTGACAAGCAGCAAAACCTCAGGCGAACAATTAGGACCAGACATATTAAGCCCGCTCACCTCTTTCATGTTTTTATAAAAAGCACTATTTTGTATGCCTTAGTTATCGATAGATATATGGGTTGTATTTCAACAAAGCGTCTAATTCATAAAGCTCATTAATTGAAATTTCTTTGACTTCCGACATTGTTTTTTCCTATTAATTAATTTTTATTAACTAACGGTATAAATTAATCTAAAGTTATGTCGATAATTATTAATGATTTATTTGGACGGATCAATAACATATTGACATCGAAAACGCCATTTGAAGAATAGATCATCAAAAGGGTGATTTTTTAAATGGTATAATTTGACAAAGCCACCGCCGCTTTAACACCCATTTCAGAAGCAGTGCTCGTATCACCAACTTCATGATGGTATTTTATATTTTTACCCGTAATGTCAGACATCATATAATGAGCTTTAATTACATCTCCATCAAAAATAGCATATGCAGATAATGGAGTGCGGCAGCTAGCATCTAGATATGATAGCAAACCACGTTCAGCTGCAGCCAACGCCCAAGTTGCCTGGTGATTAATCTGGTTGCAAATATCTTGCATCTCCTTATTTTCAGTACGAATTTCTATAGCTATTACACCCTGGCCTGCAGCTGGTAACATCTGATCCACTTCTAATGGATAACAATATTGAGGATTAAACAACTCACCCCTGATCAACCCTGCGCACGCCAAAATAGTTGCATCTACTTCTTCGTTTTGAAGCTTTTGCAACCTAGTATTAATATTGCCACGAAATTGTACAATTTTTAAATCTGGCCGCATTTTTTGTAATATTACTTTGCGACGCACTGATGAACTCCCAACTATTGCGCCAATAGGCAAATCTTCAATAGATTTATATTTCAAAGAAACAAAGCAATCTCTTGGGTCCTCTCGCTCAAGCGTGGCTGCAATGGATAGGCCTTCTGGCAATAGACCAGGTACATCTTTTAAAGAATGTACCGCTAAATCAATTTTATTATCTAGCAGCTGCTCTTCTAGCTCCTTTAAGAATAAAGCTTTACCACCAATATCATATAAATTTTTATCCGTAATCTTATCACCAGTAGTGATAATTGGCACAATGACGCATTCAACATCAGGTAACTTAGAGCTAATAAGCTCTATAACCATATTAGTTTGAATTAGAGCAAGTTTACTTTTTCTGGTGCCGACTCGAATCTGCATATTATAAAATTATTTTAAAAGGGCTAGTGACAGTTAACTTATTGGCTGAGATTTCTCCCAACGCTCCTATGGTAATTGGATGATTGACCATACCATGACCAATATAATCAGTCCCATAAACAGCAATATCAGATAAATATTCCTCAATAAAAGATGTAATAGTTGCATCTATGCAGTGATCTGAGTCTGTAAATTCTCCAAAGATAACCCCCTTAACGTCAGTAAGCAAACCTGCTCTATACATATGCACCATGTGTCTGTGCACTTGATATCCCTTTTCGCTTATATCTTCTATAAATAAGATTTTATCTTTAGTTATAGGCTGCAATTTGGTGCCAATTACACTGCATAATACAGTTAAATTACCACCAATCATCTCTCCACTTAGTTTGTTGTTTTTAGCAGATTTCGTTAAAGGATTTAATTCTACTTGCATATCATTACCAGAAATAACCGAGATGACTTCTTCCAACATTTCTGTCTTTTGGGCATCCATAACACCATGGATAGATGGGAATTTATAATATTGATTAAATAGCAGGTGTAAAACTGTAATATCGCTAAACCCTATAAGAATTTTAGGGCCAGACGGTATTATATCTAAACAATCAAATGCAATATCTGCACAACCATAACCACCACGAAAGGCAAATATTATCTTTACTTGCGGGTCTTGAAGTGCCGTCTTTAACTGTTCTACACGCTCTGTTTTAGATGCTGCAAAATATTCTAACTTGTCACCGGAAAATATTTTCTCATTATAACTATATTGAAATTCATTTTTTTCAAAAAAACTAATAAGTGTCTGCAAGCGCTGAAGGCTTTTTGCTTGGTCCATGTACCCAAGTTTATCTTTACAACCCGAGGCTGGAGCGATAATAGCTAGCTTATCATGATTTTTATCAAACTCAATCATCCCCAACCTTTAGCGCTGCGATGAATGCTGATTGTGGAATTTCTACATTACCAACATTACGCATTCTTTTTTTACCAGCCTTTTGTTTTTCCAGAAGCTTACGTTTTCTAGATACGTCACCACCGTAACATTTGGCAAGCACATCTTTACGCATCGCTTTCACGTTTTCTCTAGCGATTATTTTGCCACCAATCGCTGCTTGTATTGCAATTTGAAATAGTTGTCTTGGTATTAGATCTTTTAAACGAGTACAAAGCTCTCTACCACGAAATTCAGCTCTTGATCTATGAACAATAGTTGAAAGAGCATCTACTGGCTCACTATTTACTAGAATACTTAATTTCACTAGATTGCTTTCCTCATAACTATGCATTTCCCAATCAAAACTAGCATAACCTTTAGTGCAGCTTTTTAAACGATCGTAAAAATCAAAAACAATTTCATTTAGTGGCAAATGGTAAATCAGCATAATTCTACCTGATATATACCTCATATCAGCCTGCACTCCACGCTTATCTGTACATAATGCAAGGACTGAACCTAGATATTCTTCTGGTACCATGATCGTTGCCTTAATCCACGGCTCTAACATTGATTCAATTGATTGCACATCAGGAAAATCTGCTGGGTTATGGACTTCTAGCTGTTTACCATCTCTAAGATTTAGCTTGTAAATAACGCTTGGAGCTGTAGTAATTAAATCTAAATCAAATTCACGATCTAATCTTTCTTGTACAATTTCAAGATGTAATAATCCTAAAAAACCACAACGAAAACCAAAGCCTAAAGCGCTAGAACTTTCCGTTTCAAATTCAAGGCTAGAATCATTTAAATGTAATTTTTCAAGAGAATCCTTAAGTGCTTCAAACTCTGAAGCGTCAGATGGATATAAACCACAAAACACTACTGGAAGGTTAGGTTTAAAACCTGGTAGCATAGTAAGGTTTTGCTTGCTATCTTCCATGATTGTATCACCAACTTTACAATCTGTAACTTTCTTGATTGAAGCGGTAAAGAAACCTAGCTGCCCTTCGTCAAGCGAATCACACATTACTTTCTTGGGGGTGAAATAACCAACATTTTCTACATGATATATTTTTTGTGTAGAAAACATTTTGACTTTCATGCCTTTTTTCAATGATCCTTGAAATACTCGAACCAAAATAACTACTCCAAGATATTGATCATACCAGCTATCTACGAGCAACGCTTTTAGCGCATTTGGACTATCTATATCTAAAAAGTTATTTTTAGGCGCTGGCAAACGATGTACGATAGCTTCTAGTACTGCTTCTATACCAATGCCATTCTTAGCTGAAATCATCAGGGCATCACTAGTATCAATACCGATTACTTCTTCGATTTGCTGTTTTACCATTTCTGGCTCAGCAGCTGGTAAATCGATTTTATTTAAGACTGGAATAATCTCATGATTATTATCAATTGCTTGGTATACATTTGCTAATGTTTGAGCTTCCACCCCTTGACTTGCGTCCACCACAAGCAAAGAACCTTCACATGCTGCAAGCGATCTACTTACTTCATAGGAAAAATCCACGTGCCCAGGAGTATCCATTAAATTAAGATGATAGGTATTTCCATCTTTCGCTTTATATTCAAGCCGCACTGTTTGTGCTTTAATAGTGATACCACGTTCACGCTCAATATCCATTGAATCTAGCACTTGTTTACTCATTTCACGCTTCTCTAAGCCACCGCAATATTCTATTAAACAGTCAGCTAGAGTAGATTTTCCATGGTCAATATGTGCGACAATAGAAAAGTTTCGGATAAATTCTTTATTGGTCATTTATTATTTTTTTAAAAATTTGCTACAAATTAGTCAAGATACAAGGTAATATATAGCAAAATATCATTTTGAGGTAATAAAAATGCGCGCAGAACTAGAAAATTTAAAAAACCAAATAGAGGAATCACTTATATTGCTCAAGAGGTCCCTTTGACCCAGATAGTGCAAGAACACGTATATCTGAACTAGAGGAGCTATCACTTGCCAGTGATTTTTGGAACGATCAACAAAAAGCAAGCGCTGTGCTCAAGGAGAAAAGTTTACTAGAAAAAATCATCACATCATATGATTACATCAATGATGGAGTGCAAGAAAATATTGAACTTGCACTAATGGCAGAGGAAGAAGAAGATGAATCTGTTATTCAACAAGTTCAACAAGAGCTAAAAAATATCGCTATTATTGCCGAAAAATTAGAAACTGAATGCCTATTTTCAGGTGAAGCAGATAGCAATAATTGCTTCTTGGAAATCAACGCTGGCGCTGGTGGCACAGAAAGCCACGACTGGGCGTCTATGATGATGCGTATGTATATACGCTTTGGTGAGCGACTTGGCTTCACAACAGAAATCATCAATATAATTTCTGGCGAAGAAGCGGGCATAAAGTCCTGTTGTATTAAATTTAAAGGTGATATGGCCTATGGGTGGATGAAAACAGAATCTGGTGTACATCGTTTAGTCCGCATATCCCCTTTTAATTCCGCAGGTAAACGAATGACTAGTTTTGCTTCGTGCTGGGTGTATCCAGAAGTTGATGAAAGCATAGATATCAATATTGAAGACAAAGATCTAAGAATTGATACATACAGATCTTCTGGTGCAGGAGGTCAACACGTAAACACCACAGACTCTGCGGTGCGTATTACTCATCTACCAACTAATATTGTGGTGCAGTGTCAAAATGACCGTTCCCAACATCGTAATAAAGCAGAAGCTATGCAGATGCTAAAAGCTAGATTATTTGAACGTGAACTACAAATGAAAAACGAAGAAATAAATAAACAAAACGCAGCTAAGACTGACAATGGATGGGGACATCAAATTAGATCATATGTATTGCAACCATATCAAATGGTAAAAGATTTACGTACTAACCACGAAACTAGTAATGCCAATGCTGTATTAGATGGAGACCTTGAAAAATTTGTCTCAGCCTCACTAGCTGCAAACGCAGGTAAAAAATAAGTTATGACTAATAACAATAAAAAAATTGGAATATTTGGCCTAGGCATTAGCGGAATCTCTAGTTTTGACTTCTTACAAGAGAATGCTCAAAAAACTATCTGCTGGGATGATTCAGAAACAAACCGAAATAAGGTTGAACAACAATATTTACTACCCTTATCAGACCCGGTCTGGCAAACCCTAGACATGATAATTATTAGCCCAGGAATTCCTGGCTCACATGCAATATTTTCATTAGCTTCAAAATACAACATATTGATTTCATCTGATATTGAGTTGTTTCTAGAAACTAATTATGATTCAGAAATCATTGTAATAACCGGTACTAATGGTAAAAGCACAGTAACGTCATTAATTGGGCATATTTTGCAAGAAAGCAAGCTTGATTACCATATCGGCGGAAATATTGGTCTACCAGTACTCTCTTTACCACAACATGCGAAAGGGTATATTTTAGAATTATCATCTTTTCAACTAGATTTATTATCATCAATGAATCCGACCATTGCTGTGTTACTAAATCTTACACCAGATCATTTGGATAGACACGGAACTTACGCTGCTTACTGCCAAGCAAAGGAAAAAGCCCTACTTGGTGATGGCTTAAAGATAATTGGAACTAATAGCGAAGATTCAAAGAAATTATACAATAAACTAATTAATTCGGGCGAAAAAAACCTTATTCCCATCAATTTATTAACTGGCATATACTGCGACTCTAAAAAACTTATCGATAATTTTTTTGATATTAAATCGTATAATTTATCTGAATTAAAAAACCTATCTGGTCAGCATAATTATGAAAATATAGCCTCTGCCTTCGCGGTATGTAGAGCCATTGGGGTCGATGGAAAAACTATAATTAAGTATATTAGCAGCTTTAAAGGACTAGCACATAGAATGCAGTTTATTGGAACGCATAAACATATATCTTTTTATAATGATAGTAAAGCTACCAATGTCAGCGCTGCTATAGCATCTCTCTCTGCTTTAGATAATATTTTTTGGCTAGCAGGAGGAGTTTTTAAAGAAGACAACTTACTAGCTTGTGATAATTTTCTTAAAAATATAAAAAAAGCCTATCTCTTCGGAAAAAGCAGAGTATTATTTAAAGAGTACTTAGAAGGAAAAATTGATTATATAAGTTGTGAAACTATGGAAGAAGCCTTTAACGCAGCTGTAAATGACGCTATTTTAGAAAAAAAACCAGCGAATATTTTGTTGGCACCAGCCTGTGCTTCATTTGATCAATTTAATAACTTTGAAGATCGAGGAAATAAATTCATTAATTTTTACAATGCAAGATTTTAACAATAATAATTTTATTAAAAACTGGTGGCGTGGAATAGACCAACCAGCAATCATTGCCTTAGCTATTCTTATATCCTTTAGCTTAATGTTAGTTACAACAACTAGTTCAGCTGTTGCAGAAAAAATTGGCCTAACGGATAACTACTTCTCCTCAAGGCAAGTTATTTATTTATTTATAGCTACAACTTTGGTGATTTCTTTCTCTTCATTAAATAGAAAATGGATCAAACGTATTGGTATATTAGGTTTTTGCTTTAATATTGCCATGTTATTTTTGGTAAAATTTTATGGATATGAAATAAAAGGAGCCACGCGTTGGATACGTATTATTGGATTCTCTTATCAGCCCTCAGAATTTATCAAACCATTTTTCTGTATTGTCACTGGTTGGGTATTGTCTCTTAAATATGAAGAAGAATTTCCAAGCTTTCGTGTATGTGCCTGTTTATATGGCCTTGTCGCAGCACTGCTTATCATACAGCCAGATTTTGGTATGCTTGTACTAGTTACTGCTGTATTTGGTGTACAATTATTTATAGCTGGCCTTCCCTTGGTTTGGATTATGATAGCTAAAATTGGTGGTTTACTTGGAATTATTTCAGCTTATCTGTTATTGCCTCACGTAGCAGCAAGAATCAATAATTTTTTAGACCCAGAAAGTAATGAAAATTACCAAGTCACAAAATCCATCTTAGCTTTTGAACATGGTGGCTTATACGGCAGAGGGCCTGGTGAAGGTTTAGTAAAACAACATTTACCAGATTCACATACAGATTTTATATTTGCTGTTGCAGGTGAAGAGTTTGGCGCAATTATTTGTATTATGTTAATATGTGTTTTTGCATTCATAGTCCTTAGAACACTTATCCGCTTAGGAGATGAAAATAACAAATTCGTACAATTATCTTCCATTGGGTTAATAACTCAATTTGGTCTACAGGCCACTATAAATATGGGGGTGACGCTAAACTTATTACCGACAAAGGGTATGACTTTACCTTTTATTAGCTATGGTGGCTCATCAACTTTGGCAATTGCACTAGCTATTGGAATGCTACTTGGGCTAACAAAAAGAAAAACATCTCTTGTTAAATATAGAAGACAACATATTGATATTTAGATAAAATGGTCCAAAACAAAACAATTTTATTAGCGGCAGGAGGCACTGGGGGACACTTGTTCCCAGCTATAGCAATTGCAGAAGAACTAGCAAAATCACAAGTAACGGTTCATCTTGTTACAGACTATAGATGCAAAAAATATTTAACCGGAGACCTCCCCCTTACCCCTCACATATTTGATCTGCACCTTAGTATGTCTGGTATATTTAATAAAATAAAATCAGCCATCAAACTATTTTCCGCCTGTATAAAATCTGTTGCTTTAATACGTAGGATCAAGCCAGATGCAATCATTGGTTTTGGTGGTTATCCAAGTTTTCCCTCCATGGCTGCAGCCAGGATTTTAAAAATTCCAATGATAATACAAGAACAAAATTGTTTTTTAGGAAAGAGTAACCGTTTCTTTGCTAAATCGGCAAATCTCATAGCCCTATCTTACAAAGAAACAGACAATATAGATATTGGGTTTAAATCAAAGTTACTCTTTACAGGAGATATAGTGCGCTCCGAAATTAGATCTTTACCCGAGAAAAATAATTTTGACACTAAGCAATTTCATATTTTTATTTTTGGGGGCAGCCAAGGGGCTAAAATATTTTCTTCTTTAATTCCAGATACGCTAGACAAACTAAAACAACTAAATCCCCAAATTAAGATAAGTGTTACTCAGCAAGCTTCTCAAGAAGAACAAAAATACCTGGTTAAGTATTATGCTAATATACTAAATATAAAATATGAATTAGCTGAATTTTTTTATAATATGCCAGAAATTTATAATAAAACTCAACTGGTTATTGCACGCTCTGGGGCTAGCACTATAGCAGAGTTGACCAATATTGGCCTGCCTGCTATTTTTATTCCTTACCCACATGCCTCAGAAGATCATCAATATTTTAATGCCATGGCATTAGTAAATAGTAATGCCAGTTGGTGCTACCGCCAAAATGAAGTTTCATCATCACTACTTGCCAAAAAAATCAATGAATTAGTTACCGATAGAGAATTGCTGAAAGAGGCTTCAAAACAGCTATTAAACAGAAAAAGTGATGGAGCTAAGTATTTAGCCGACACAGTTTTAAAAATAATTGAGTGATTTTATAGTTGCACTTAATCTTCTCGGTTGCAACTATAACGTTTATATGACATTAATGGATTATAGTAATTATTTTTTCATCTAAATATGAAATTGAAGAGTATGCTCAAATCAGCGATTATTTTTACCATTTTAGCTTCCTTCCTTGCCGGGTGCGCTAGTGGCCCGGAAGGTTATATGAAGCGCTCTGCTAATAATAAACTCTTTGACCGCAAGGGTTTTAATGGTAGTAAACGTGCTCCTATCTATAATAAAAAATATATTTCGCAAGCTAAAAAGAATATACAAAATGGCGCATATGATGAAGACGAAATAGACGAAGACGAATTTTATGAAGGTGAAAACATTTCTCGCGAAAATATAGAAATGTATAAAGCAATGATAGAAGCCGATTATGAACGCGCAGAAAAAGGAAAAAAGAAAAAATCTCGACAAAAACGCACATCTAGTAACCGAGATAATAATGTATATCCATCAATTGTAGATGCAAATAATAGAATTGATCTTAAAAACCATGCAGATAATTTGGAACTACGCGAAGAGATAAATCAAATTAAATCTATGCTTAACGATGCAAAAAAAGACCTAGCCTCTTACAAATGCCCAACAGCAAAAGAGCTAGAACGCGTCAACACAAACGCAGCTGCTACTCCGAAAGAGTCTCTAAATCGCAAAGAACTACCTGATTCTCCGATGAATACTATGTCTAATAGCACGATCATAGACCCAGTAAAATCAATATAATAAGAGATCAATACAGGCTGTTTAGACTCCTTTTATCTAAATACACCTATTCCTATATGGACAAAACTTAAAGTACAAGTCTGCAGTAACCTACAAATTCTTGAATAAGGATTGTTGTAAATTATTATGCAAAATCAGAATGTGCTGTTCCAATAACGTATAATATGATTAAGTTTAAGAACTTAGTTCAATTATAGATTAATATCACATTATTCATAGTCTTTTAATAAATCTACTACAAAAGCCTCTCCTTGTAATTGCACGTGCTTACTACTTGCTAAATTTTCATCACTTGTTGTAAAAAAAATCTTACTCCAAATAGGGTCTTGGAATTGGACTGGTCTGGTTTCTATTATTTTATTGTAAATTAACGCAGCCCTTTCTTTGGCTCCCACAGAAAGCCAATAATCTCCTATTTGTTCTAGAAAGGTTAAATTAGTAGTTTCATGAGAAAGAAGTGCTTCATAACATATATCAATTTTATCGTTATTTTTGATCGCCTTATAACATTGAAAAGCCCTATATATATCATCTGATTGTAAAAACATACCTCCTAATTCTTCATATGATTGACTATCAAATCGTTCAGTTATTACATCTAATAAATGATTAAATTTTATATTTTTTTCAGACATGGCTGCTTCTTGTTGAGAAGATAAAATCATCACCTTCCAATCAGAAAAACGATTATTCAAGTCCACTATACAATAATCAGTGATATAATTTTTACTTAAGTCTAACGTGGCTATACTAATATTGCTTGCTAACATATCGGCAAGAGCTTGTGCCCCAACATCCGTGATAGAATTATTACTCAGATTAATTATCATGACATTATCTATATCTTGCAATGCTTTCGCTAATTTTTGACATTGTTCATCGTCAATATTTTGATTCGATAAATTTAACTCTTTATATTTCTCCGGCAAGGCTAAAAATTTCTTCAAATTTGTTGCTACAGATATAGAAGTCATATTCATTACGTTTTATTGAATTACACTTACATACTAATGGTATTTCGTATAATCGCAACTATATATTAATAAAAGTAAATAGATTTATGTCTTTGAAAAACTTATCAATACATTACAAATAATTAAATAGATGCTGTAGTTAATACAAATTATAAAAATGAGGAAGAGATCCTATTCAGATTAATTAAAACAGCTATTTTTAGTTTTTATGTAGTTAAGTGGGATAGGTTTAATACCCTCGCCTTTAGGTGAACACTTTAGTATTATAAGTTACTAACATGTCAACACAAAGTAGTAATGTCGGGTTTGCGCAAAGTTAAAATGTCGCCTTTTAAATACAAATAAGTTTGTAGATTTGTTAGAGTTAAAACTACTATAACAAATCTAAGAGGTGTATATGGCAATTTTGGAATCAAAAACGGAGCTATTTACTATGAGTGTAAAAGAATTATCAAGATTAGATTATATCAGAATGTTCTTTGAGAAACGCCTAAATCAAGCAGAGGTATCTGAAGAAACTAGGCATTTCAATAAGGCAAGTACAAAGGCTTATAAAAAGCTATAGAGACAATAATTACAAAGGTTTAATTTTCAAAAAAACAAGGAAAAATAAGCAATAATAAAATATCATCTAAATTGAAAGGAGAAATTTTAGAATTACTGATAAATAATTACCATGATTTTGGACCCACTTTTGCTACAGAGAAACTTGTAGAGCAACATGGGTATGTTATATCAGTAGAAACAATCAGGAAATGGATGATGGAGCATAATTTATGGCTTACCAGGAAGCAAAAACTGAAGAGATCCTATCAGCCAAGATACAGACGTAATTGCGTTGGAGAACTAGTTCAAATAGATGGTTCTATCCACAGATGGTTTGAAGATAGAGGTCCTAAATGCACTCTTTTGGTTTATATAGATGATGCAACAAGCAAACTAATGGAGTTAAAGTTTGTAGAATCAGAATCAATGCAAACATACTTTATAGCAACAAAATCTTATATAAATAAGCATGGACGTCCCCTAGCCCTTTATAGTGATCAACTTAGTTGTGTTTAGGAATCACGGATGTAAGGGGCAAGAGATTCTCAAATCAACTCAATTTGGAAGAGCTTTAAGAGAAGTGGATACTCAGCTTATGCTAAGCAGAGTAGAAAAGGCTAACAAGACGCTACAAGATAGGCTAATTAAAGAGATGCGACTAAGAAATATTTCTACAATGGAAGCCGCAAATATTTACGCTGAAGAATTTAATAAAAGATTTGGAAGAAAGCCTATATCTAGGGAAGATAAACATAGGCCTCTTTCTACTCATATGGAGCTTGATAAGATCTTCTGTTATAAGACGGACAGAACAGTGTCTAAAAATCTTACATTCCAGCATAATAGGCAATTATTTTTACTTGAAGATACTCAGCAAACCCGAATGTTAAGAAGAAAACGAATAGAACTATCTGAATATCCTGATGGGTCAATAAAAATCTTCTATCAAAAAAATGAGCTTAAATATAGAATTTTATATGATAGAGTTACTCCTGAATCTACTAATCAGGTTTATCAAGGGCAAATTGTGTTGGAGAATAAATACCTATCAGAAGTGCTAGAATATGCTAATAACCGCAAAAAAGAGCTACCCAAGATTAAGAAAAGTACTCATGCACCAAGTAGAATGCATCTAAAATATATGACTGCATAGAAACACGAAAATACGACACTTCTACTTTGGAGAAAAACTACATTACTACTTTGTGTTAACAACTGCCTTCCTTTTTTTAGGTTTGTTTCTACTATTTTTAAACTAAACCTACTTAATAAAATATTGGAAAATATGTTCGCTATAGATGGAGTAAATTTATGAAATATTGTTCTTTGGGAGTATTTAGTATATAATGTTTAATAGAATATAATAACTGATTAGAGGAAAATGAAGTATTCATACCAAAAAGATAAGATTTATAAATTGTTAAGTAAAATGGAAGGAGAAATTGATATAAAAAGCTCTGGGTTGGCAGATTTTATTGAACAGAATGGTGGAGTTCTTTATCAAAATGAATGTATAAGTCTAGGTGCCGAGTCTATATTGCAGTTGGCATTTAAACATAATGACTATGTAGCAATTAATTCAATGATCGAGAAATTCCCAGAACTGCTTAGTGCTAAAACAGTAAAAGATTATAGCCTTATGCATATTGCTGCCACCTGTGTTGATGAGGAGATGATTTAATATTTGATTGGCAAGGATGATCAGCTTATGTATATCAGAGGAAAAGATGAAACTAATCCGCTTCATATAGCTTGCATGCATGGAAATAGTAGCGCAATTAAAAAATTTATGGAAATTAATCCGCTATTTGCTTACGAAACAAATAGCTATGGAAAAAACATGCTTCATTTACTTACCGAACACTTCAGCGGAGTAACTCTGCTGCCAACACCATGTTGCTTGGTATTCATGGCGCTTTAAACCAGGGATCAAATGAAATTATTAGGAATTTGATCGCTGCAAAAGACAATGAAAATAAGACATGTGTCGACTATGCGAAGGATTCTGGGGCTTATCTAAGGTTTTCATCGGCTATAATGTTTTTGTGCAACGATTTGTCAGATCTTGGTTTAGCTCAAGGTTCATTTAGCACCCGTCCCGCAAGAGATAATTTCTTAATTACTCAGCTAAATGGGAGTAAAATGTATGAGGTATATACTATAGGGGATCATGAGCATTCATTTGGGCAATATGATATAACAGATTTTTCATTCTAGATAACCATCCATAATTAAGTCGGTTCTGTTCATCTAATTGTGTAAATTCAAAAATAAGCCCTTAGTTATTGATCTGAATTCTATCGTCAAATTTTATCAAAAAGTAAGCCATAGCTTCATTCCAATTTTGAATAGGCAATCGAAAGCGCTGCAATGTATCAAAAGAAAAAGTGGCCATAAATTACTACAAGAATTTGACTTGTTACGTAAGCGTTATTGGAGGTAACATTTGTGAGCTAGAGGATATTTTGTTGTATCTGTGTAAGCGTCAATTTCCCTGCATCTAACAAAACCAAAAAACTATGATATATAATTTCTCTTAACAAAATAAGAGGAGAATATGTCAAAAGAAATATTAAATCGTACTGAAGCGGAGTGGAAATTATTA
>Ga0209390_10003582_pt1 | contig 24941 bp, 23 predicted proteins | sample BON01_FD_187212 | JGI IMG/M metagenome (GOLD analysis project Ga0209390, IMG submission 187212) | Freshwater microbial communities from Lake Bonney liftoff mats and glacier meltwater in Antarctica - BON-01 (SPAdes) (version 2) | ecosystem: Environmental > Aquatic > Freshwater > Ice > Glacier... | reverse complement strand
CTCTACAACACGCAGTTGCCGCAATCAGCCTTGGGGAGCCGAACGCCAATGCAGGCGATGAAAGACTGGCACAAAACACACCCACATCTCTTCGTCAAATCACCGCGCAATCATCCGGGACGCGACAGATAGGCGCGATTCGGCAAAAACAACCCAGAGAAGAAATAATGTTACGCGGGGGATTCTCTGGATAGAAAAAATGCGTTAACTCGTTGACTTGTAGAAACGCAGGTTTGGGCGCGGCCCGTCTGGATCAACGTAGGTGGAAGCTGATACTTCGGTGATAATCGTCCCGCATCCTTTCTCGGTCAATTTGGCAAAAGGTCAGGCTCATCTGCGGATTATGCAGACGACGGATCTGCATGCCCAAATTTTCCCTTATGATTACTATAATGACCGCCCCGTTGAAGGGTTGGGATTGGCGCACACCGCAGCGGTGATCGCGGCAGTACGAAAATCTGTTGGAGCGGGTGCAGGCAATACGGTGTTGCTGGACAATGGCGACTTGCTGCAAGGCAGCGCCTTGGGCGACTATATGGCCCATGATCGCGGGATGCGGATGGGCGATTTGCACCCGGTGATCGCGGCGATGAATGTGCTGGGCTATGATGCCGCAAACCTTGGCAACCACGAGTTCAACTATGGGTTGGAGTTTTTGCAAGCCGCTTTGGCGGGTAGCGCCTTTCCTTTTGTCAGCGCGAATGCGTTGCTGAAACGCGGGGCGGATGTGCTGCACGATAAGCGGTTGTTGCCGCCTTATGTGATGCTGGACCGCAACTTACGCGATGGGGCGGGCGTTTTGCATCCGATCAAGATTGGGGTTTTGGGGCTGCTGCCGCCGCAGATTGTTACCTGGGATGAGGCGCTGCTGCGCGGGGCGATCCAATCGCGCGATATGGTTGAGACGGCGGCTGCCTTGATCCCCGAAATGCGTGAGGCCGGTGCAGATATTGTGGTGGTGCTGGCCCATACCGGGATTGGCGCTGTGCAGCATAGTGACGGAATGGAAAATGCAGGCCGACCGCTGGCGCGGTTGCCGGGCGTGGATGCGCTGATCACCGGGCATACGCATATGCTGTTTCCATCGCCGCAATTTGCCGGAATTCCGGGACTGGATGTGGACCGAGGCACGGTAGATGGCACGCCTGCGGTGATGGCAGGGTTCTGTGGATCACATCTGGGAGTGATTGACCTGAAGTTGCAGCGCGATGGTGGCCGTTGGCAGGTGCTGGACGGTGGCGGGCAGGTGCTGCCTGTGGCCCATACTAGCCCCAAGGGAAAGAGCAGTGTCACGGCGCCCGCGCCCGGCGTTTTGAAGGCTGCGCGAAAGGCCCATTTGGCCACGTTGGATTACATGCGCTTTCCGGTGGGGGCGACCGCGCGGCCACTGCAAAGCTATTTCGCGCTGATCAAGGATTGCGCGACAGTGCAGATTGTGTGCCGCGCCCAGCAACGCTTTGTCATGGAGCAATTGGCCGGGACCGAGCATGACGGCCTGCCGTTACTCTCGGCTGCGGCGCCGTTCAAGGTGGGGGGTTGGGCCGGGCCGGGGCATTACACTGACATTCCGGTAGGGCTGATGTATCAGCGCAGCATTGCCGACCTTTACTGCTTTCCCAATACGATCTGCGCGATGCGGTTGCGCGGGGCGGATATTTTGGAATGGCTGGAACGGTCTGCTGGGGCGTTTCACCAGGTAGAGGCAGGCAAGCAAGACCAAGCGCTGCTGAATGATGATTTCCCATCGTATAATTTTGATGTGATTTTGGGGCTGACCTATCAGATAGACCCGACCCAACCAGCCCGCTATTCGGTAACCGGCGCGCTGATGAACCCAAAGACCCGCCGGATTTCGGACCTACGCTATCAAGGCAATCCGATTGATTTGGACGCTGACTTTATTGTGGCGACCAATAATTACCGGGCCAGTACCTATGGTGCTATGTTTTCTGATTGCACGTCGCCGGTGGTGTTTGAAAGCTCAGTCACCGTGCGTAATGTGTTGCTGAACGAGATTGCGCGCAGTTCGCCAATGGACCTTGTTGCCGAACCGAACTGGCGGTTTACGTCGATGCCATGGACCAGCTTTGTGTTTGAAACCTCCCCCAAGGCGGCGCGGTTTTTGCCGGGGGCGGATAGCTATACGATTGAGATGCTGAATGAAACGCCGGCTGGGTTTGCGCGCTATCGTTTGCGGGGGGGCAAGCCGGGCGGGCAATGACGGGTGGCCAATGACGGATTATTTGCACCGCTGAAACGCAAAAAGCCCGGACAGCAAGGTCCGGGCTTTTGCCGTTTTTGGGTGTAATTTAAATGCGGAACTCTGGGTAGGCTTCTAGCCCAAGCTCGGCTTTGTCCAGCCCCATGATCTCATCTTCCTCGGACGGGCGCAGGCCGATTGTGGCCTTGAGGATGGTCCAAACCACTGCCGAAGCTATAAACATAAACCCTGCGACGGCGGCAAAGCCCATTGCTTGGGCGCCAAAAGTGGCCCCTTCGGTGTAGAAAGGCACGGCCATTGTACCCCAAAAGCCTGCGACCAAGTGGACCGGGATCGCGCCGACCACATCGTCAATTTTGGCTTTGTCGAGTAGCGGCACGACAATGACCGCGATGATACCGCCGATTGCACCGATCCAGATTGCGCCAAGGAGCGTTGGATCTAGCGGGCCTGCGGTGATTGCCACAAGACCAGCCAAAGCACCGTTCAAGAGCATGGTCAGGTCAACCTTTTTGTAGAGGAGTTGGGTCAGGATCATTGCGGCGACAGCACCTGCGGCAGCGGCCATGTTGGTGTTGGCAAAGATGATGGCGACAGCGTTGGCATCAGCCTCGGTGCCGAGTGCAAGTTGGGATGCGCCGTTAAAGCCGAACCAGCCCAGCCACAGAACGAACGTACCCAAGGTGGCCAGTGGCAGGTTGGAGCCCGGCATCGGGTGAACGCGGCCATCTTTGCCGAATTTGCCCAGACGTGGCCCTAGGATGATTGCGCCTGCGAGGGCCGCGGCACCACCTGCTGCGTGAACAAGAGTGGAGCCTGCAAAGTCGTTGAACCCTGCTGCCGAGAGCCAACCGCCGCCCCACTGCCATGACGCCTCAATCGGGTAAAGCAGGCCGGTGAGGACTGTGGTGAAGATGAGGAAGGGCCAGAGTTTAATACGCTCGGCCAAGGTGCCAGAGACGATGGACGCGGTGGTGGCACAGAACATCAACTGAAAGAAGAAGTCTGAACCAACCGCATAGGCCGCATCAGGGGCGATGTCGCCTTGGATGACGGCGGGAGAGAAGCCACCGATCCAGCCTGCGACGGTCCACGCGTCACCGGGGTACATCAGGTTGTAGCCAACCAGCCAGTACATGAGGGACGCGATGGCAAAGAGGGCGATGTTTTTGGTGAGCTGCATCGAGACGTTTTTGGAGCGCACGAGGCCTGCTTCGAGCATGGCAAAACCTGCGGCCATCCAGAACACCAGAAAGCCACCGATCAGAAACAGCAAGGTGTTGAAGATAAAGGCGTTGTTGACGACGGGGGCGGCCTCAGCGGCGGCCTCTTGTGCCCAGACGGGCAGGGCTGTGAGGGTGGCCAGTAGTGCGCCGCCCAAAATTGAAGTCATATTTTTCATGTTGATTTCCTTCCCCCGCTGCTTAAAGCGCGTCATCATTGGTTTCGCCGGTGCGCACGCGCAGGGCTTGGCTTACGTCCAGCACAAAGATTTTGCCGTCACCGATTTTGCCGGTTTTTGCCGTTTTCGCGATGGTTTCGACTGCGGCATCGGCGAGGTTGTCTGACACCACGATTTCAAGGCGCATCTTTGGCACAAAGTTCACGGCATATTCTGCGCCGCGGTAAATTTCGGTGTGGCCCGACTGCGAGCCGAAGCCTTTGATTTCGGTGACCATCATGCCCCGAACGCCAAGGGTGGTCAGCGCCTCGCGGACCTCCTCCAGCTTGAATGGTTTGATTGCTGCAATAATAAGTTTCACGAACTTCCCCTTTTCGCATGGCTCGCTCGGCGCGGTGGCCTACCTTATGCGGTAAGGAGGGGTTAGTTTGCAGGTGCAGCACAAGGCGAGGCGAGGGGTGCAGGGGGGCAAAAACAGAAAAGTTGCACAATTTTTGCACTTTTTGGCACATTTGATTAAAAATTAATCACACATCCTGCGAAGCTGCGTCCTGTTAAGGCTCTACAATCAGACTCAGGCAAGCTATTCTGCGCGCAATACATCGTGAAAACACGGGATCACAAACGGATGAGCAGATTAGGCAACAGGCCTCCGCCTTTGGTAGCGGATCGCCGCTACAAAACCCCGGCGGGTGCCAAGAAAGCATCACCTCCGCCAAGCCGCAAGCCGCCGAAAAAACGCGCCCCCCGCAGGCGTGGCATTTCGGGGTGGATTGCAGCATTCGTGGGCCTGATCTGGCGGACGATCTGGGGACTTACCTGGCGGATTGGCGCGGTGTTTGCGCTTATTCTGGCGGCCGTGACGTTTTACTTTTACGCGCAAATGCCGCCGGTGAACGACTTGCTGGATGCCCGCGCGCGCGGGTCGGTGACGCTGCTGGACCGGGACGACAAGGTCTTTGCCTGGCGCGGTGAGACGTTTGGCGGGTCAAGCACGGCGGGGACAGTTTCAAAATATCTGCATGACGCCGTGGTCGCGACGGAGGATAAGCGATTCTATTGGCATTATGGGATTTCGCCGCGCGGTATTGCCAGCGCCGTTCAGATTAACATGCGCGAAGGGCGTGGGCCACTGTCGGGCAACGGCGGGTCGACGATAACCCAGCAGGTCGCCAAATTGCTGTGCTTGGGCGTGCCTTATGATGCGGCCACGTGGAAAACCGAGGCAGATTACGAGTCGGATTGCCGCCAAGGGGGCTTGGCCCGCAAAATTCGCGAGGTGCCTTTTGCGCTGGCGCTGGAGACAAAATACTCCAAAGAAGAAATTCTGACGATTTATTTTAACCGGGCCTATTTGGGCGCGGGCGCGCGTGGGTTTGAGGCGGCATCGCAACGCTATTTCGGCAAATCTGCGAATAAGGTGGATGCCGCCGAAGGGGCGATGCTGGCGGGGTTGCTGAAAGCGCCGTCTACCTATGCGCCGACCAACAACCTGAAACGCGCCCAAGACCGGGCGGCGGTGGTATTGGATTTGATGCAAGAGCAAGGCTATCTGACGATGGCCGAGCATGAGGCCGCCTTGCGCAACCCCGCCACGCTGTCCACGGCGGCCGAGGCGCGGGCCGGCGGGTATTTTGCCGATTGGGTGATGGGCGAAGGGCCAGATTTTCTGACCAAGGACACGACCGAAGACGTGATTATGCGGACCACATTGGACCAGCGCATGCAAAAGGCGGCGGAATCGGCGCTGGCGGCGATCTTGGATTCCAAGCTACGCGCCGGTTCAAAGACCGAGGCGGCGGTGATTGTGATGTCGGCGGATGGCGCGGTGCGTGCGATGGTAGGCGGGCGGCATGCGGCCCCTCCGGGCAGTTTCAACCGCGCGACCATGGCGAAACGGCAAACCGGATCGGCGTTCAAGCCGTTCGTTTATGCGGCTGCGATGGATTTGGGCTATACCCCTGCCGATTATGTTGAGGATACGCCGCTGACGATAAATGTGCGCGGGTCTGGCCCGTATTCGCCGCGCAACTATACCAACAAATATTTGGGGCTGATCACGCTGACCAAAGCGTTGGAAGAATCGGTCAACACCGCTGCCGTGCGGATATCTGAAGCGGTCGGGCGTGATGTGGTGCGCAAAGTGGCCGAAGATTTCGGGATCAAAAGTGACTTGGCGGCTGGGCCTGCGCTGGCGCTTGGGGCATCCGAATCAAGCTTGTTAGAAATGACCGGCGCCTATGCGGGCATTTTGAACGGCGGGTCATCGGTGCGCCCTTATGGGTTGATCGACCTGCGGCTGAAAGGCGATGACCAGCCGCTGCTGGGGCAAGATGGCGGGATTGGCGAGCGGGTGATTTCGCAGCAAGCCGCCCAGTACCTGACCTATATGATGTATGAGGTGGTCGAAGGCGGCACAGGCGGGCGCGCCAAGCTGGGCGAGCGGCAAGCCGCTGGCAAAACCGGAACGACATCGGCTGCGCGGGATGCTTGGTTTATTGGGTTTACCGCTGATTATGTAGCCGGGGTTTGGATGGGGTATGATGACAATACGCCGCTGGCCGGGGTGACAGGCGGCGGGTTGCCGGCCGAGATTTGGCATGAGGTGATGGTGCGGGTTCATGATGGGTTGCCCGTGCGGCCTTTGCCAATGCTGATCCCCGAGGCGCGCTTGCCCCCCACCCAGCAGAACCAGCAAAATCAGCAGTATCAGCCGACGCCCGAAAGCCAGTACCAACCGCAGGCGCCCAATCCTGTTCAAGCGTTGCAAGATGATCTTGCAGACCGGATTTTGAAAGAGGTTTTGGGGATTTTTAGCGGGAATTGATTGGGTTTTGACGGGGGTTTTGACGAAAGGCGGCGTTTGATTACGCCGCCTTAAGGTTTTGGCGCGATATTGGCCTGAATGGGTAAAGTATCGGGCCGCCAAACCATGCCATCACAAGATCATTTTGCAGGGGTGCAAGAACTTTCAGCCGCGCGGCGGGGCGGGCGTGCGTTGTATATTGTGCTGTTTATATTTAGTTTTTTCGTGAACCTGTTGATGCTGACCGGGCCACTTTACATGCTGCAGGTCTATGATCGGGTGTTGGGCAGCCGGTCTGAGGCGACGCTGGTGGCCTTGTCGATTTTGATGGTTGGCATGTTTGTGGTGATGGGGGTTTTGGACCATCTGCGCAACCAGATCGTTGCGCGGATTGGCGCGCGGTTTCAAGATGCGCTGGACAAACGGGTGTTTCAGGCAGCGGTGCGGCGGTTGACGGTTGCGCCCAATGACGCCTGCGCACAAGGCGCGCAGCGCGATTTGGAGGCGGTGCAGCGCTATTTGTCATCGCCCGTGCATCTGGCGGTATTTGATTTGCCATGGACGCCTTTGTTTTTCGCCGCAATTTTTGTGTTTCATGCGGTTTTGGGGTGGTTGGCGATTGCGGGGGCGGCGTCCTTGATTGCATTGACGGTTTTGAACCGGCATCTGGCGCAGACCCCTTTGATGCAGGCCAATCGCACTGTTGGTATCGCTGATAGGTTGGGCGAAAACCTGAAATCGGAAGCCGAGGTTGTGCAAGCGCTTGGCATGGCGGGGGCTGGGTTTGAACGTTGGCGGCGTGCACGGGCGGCGGCCTTGCGGGCGGCGATTGAGGCGGGGGATGTGGGGGGGGCGTTTACCGTGGCATCCAGAACATTTCGGCTGTTTTTACAATCGGCGATGCTGGGGGTCGGGGCGTATTTGGTGCTGCAAGGGCAGTTAAGCGGGGGGGCGATGATCGCGGGGTCCATCCTTTTGGGGCGCGCCTTGGCCCCGATTGAGGTGCTGGTCAGTCAATGGGCGCTGATGCAACGCGCGCAAGAGGCGCGGGGGCGATTGGCGACCTTGCTAACGCTGCAACCGCCCGAGGTGGCGCGGATGGCGCTGCCCCGCCCACGCGCAGTGCTGGACGTCGCCGCGTTAACGGTGGTGCCACCGGGGGCCACGCGGGCCGTGCTGCGCATGGTGTCCTTTACGCTGCAACCCGGACAGGCGCTTGGGGTCATTGGCGCGTCGGGGTCGGGGAAATCCAGCCTTGCGCGGGCGATGATTGGCATTTGGCAACCTGCGGGTGGAAAAATTCGGCTGGATGGGGCGGCGTTAGACCAATATGATCCCGATGATTTGGGCGCAATGATTGGGTATTTGCCGCAAAGGGTTACGCTGTTTGATGGCACGATTGCGGATAATATTGCCCGGCTGGCGGCGGCGCCCGATGCGGCACTGGTTGTCGCCGCCGCCCAGCGCGCCGCTGCGCATGAGATGATTTTGGCGTTGCCCAATGGCTATGACACGCCGGTTTCGGCGGTTGGAGGGCGGCTATCGGGGGGGCAAATACAGCGGATAGGGCTAGCGCGGGCGTTGTTTGGTGACCCCGTGCTGTTGGTTTTGGATGAGCCGAATGCGAACCTGGACAGCGAAGGGTCGCTTGCACTGAACCAAGCGATCAAAGCGATGAAAGCTGCGGGGCATTCGGTGCTGATCATGGCGCACCGCCCTGCCGCCATTCAAGAATGTGACATGCTTTTGGTGCTGGAAGATGGCACGCGCCGCGCTTTTGGGCCGCGCGACCAAGTGCTGCGCGAGATGGTGCGCAACCATACCGACATCGCGCCGCGTGCTGAGCTTGGGGGTGTTGCGTGACAGGTTTTGGCCAAGGCCCATCGCCTGATGCATGGCCGGTGTGGCGGCCTGTTGCACTTGGGTTTGTTACGCTTTTCCTGCTGGTTGGGTGTTTTGGCACATGGAGCGTGATGACCTCAATCACCGGGGCCATTGTTGCGGCGGGCCGGATCGAAGTGGCGCAAAACCGCCAGATTGTGCAGCACCCGGATGGGGGCGTCGTGGCCTCTATTCACGTGACGGAGGGGCAAGCGGTTGCTGCGGGCGCGCTGTTGCTGCGGCTTGATGGGGCGGCGATAAAGTCTGAACTTGCGATCATAGAAGGGCAGTATTTTGAGGTGTTGGCCCGGCAAGGGAGGCTGGAAGCCGAACGTGATGACGCGCCCACGATCGCCTTCCCACCAGAGCTTTTGGAACCAGCCCAAACGCGGGTCGATGTCGCGGGGCTGACGGAGGGGCAGCGCCGCTTGTTTGACGCGCGCAAGGACACCATGACGCAACAAGTGGCGCAGCTGTCAAAACGTCGCGCGCAGATTGACAGCCAAGTGGTGGGAATTGACGCGCAATCACACGCGCTCAAACTGCAGCTTGGCCTGATTGATCAAGAATTAGTATCGCAGCAAGGTTTGTTGACCAAAGGCTTGGCACAGGCCAGCCGCGTGCTTGCGTTGCAACGCGAAACGGCGCGGTTGCAAGGTCAGGTTGGAGAGTTAGCCGCGAGCCGCGCCCAGGCCCATGGCCGCGTAACCGAGATTGCAATTGAAGTGCTAAAGCTTGGCGCGGCCCGGCGCGAAGAGGCGAACACCCAACTGCGCGAACTCGGCTACCGTGCATTGGAATTGGCCGAGCGCCGCCGCGCGTTGCTCGAACGGGTGGCGCGCTTGGATATTTTGGCACCCGTGTCGGGGATCGTTTTGGGCTTGCAAGTGACCACGCCGCAGTCGGTGCTCCGCGCAGCCGACCCAGTGCTTTACCTGATCCCTCAGGACCGCCCTTTGCTAATTTACGCCAAGATTGAGCCACTGCACATTGACCAGATCAGTTTGGGCCAACCTGTCCATCTGGTCTTTTCGGCCTTTCCCGCCCGCAGCACGCCTGAATTGACCGGGCATATCACTGTCATTTCTGCCGATACCCTAACCGACCCTGCGACTCAAATATCGTATTATCGCGCCGAAATTGCACCTGATGTCGGTGAGGTTGCAAAGCTGAAAGGCCTGACCCTTATCCCCGGCATGCCGGTTGAAGCGTTTTTTCGAACTGAGGCGCGGACGCCTTTGGCCTTTCTGATAAAGCCGTTCACCGACTATTTTGCACACGCCTTTCGTGAAAGCTAACGCGTATTCGGGCAGCCCAACGCCGCAATCCGGGCGCAATCCTAAAGGCCAGAGCCTAAGACTGGACGTTTCGAAGGGTCAAAAGGCCATACCGTCACTTTCCAATTCACCATTCGCACAAAAAACGATAACGTGGCGCCAACTAGGTAAAAAGGATCTGCCATGACCATTTCATCCCGCCTTGCCGAACGCGGCATCACCTTGCCCAATGCCCCGGCCCCTGCTGCCAATTACGTGCCCTTCGTTCTGGATGGCCACACGCTTTATGTTTCAGGCCAGATCAGCCAAGGACCAGACGGATTAATCAAAGGTCGGCTTGGCGACACGATGAGCGTGGAAGACGGTGCCGCCGCCGCCCAACGCTGCGCGATCTCGCTTTTGGCACAGGTCAATGCGGCCTGTGGCGGTGATCTGTCGCGGCTGAAACGGGTGATAAAGCTGACGGGTTTCGTCAATTCCACCGCCGATTTTGTGGATCAGCCTAAAGTTATCAATGGTGCATCAGACTTTTTGGTAGATATTTTGGGAGATGCTGGCCGCCACGCGCGCTCTGCCGTATCTGCCGCCTCACTGCCTTTGGGGGTAGCGGTGGAAATCGAAGGTATCTTTGAAATTTCGGCCTAGCCCGCCGCCCTGTTTCATCTGTTTAAAAATATCCTCGGGGGGGGAAGGTTTTGGCAGCGCCAAAACCGGATTGGGGGGCAGACAGCCCCCCTCCCCGACCAGCCGAAAAGCGATACATCATGTCCACTGAGCTTCATCCCGACTTTTTGACCACGCCCATCGCGCACCGCGCCTTACATGACGTCAGCGATGGTCGCCCCGAAAATTCGCGCGCGGCCATTCGCGCCGCGATCAAAGCAGGCTATGCGATTGAAATTGATCTACAATTGTCACGCGATGGCAAGGCTGTGGTGTTCCACGATGAAACGCTGGACCGGCTGACAATGGAAACTGGCCCGGTCAGCCAACGCTCGGCGACCGAACTGTCGCATATCCCGCTGCGCGGCGGGCGTGAAAATATCCCTAGCTTGAAACAGGTGCTGAAACTGGTGGCAGGGCGCGTTCCGTTGCTGATCGAACTGAAGGATCAGCAAGGCGAACTCGGCCCCACCGATGGCAAGCTGGAGGCGGCGACGGCCCAAGCGCTGGCTGACTACGAAGGCCCGGTGGCCGTGATGTCGTTCAACCCTTATTCGGTGATTGTCATGGCGCGCCTAATGCCGCATGTGCCGCGCGGGATCACCACCTCGTCATTTGACCCCGCCGATTGGCAGCCGATTGCCCCTGCGATCTGCGACCGTCTGCGCGAAATTCCTGATTACGACCATGCCAAAGCATGCTTTATCTCGCATGAAGCGGCCGACCTAGACCGCGCTCGCGTAACCGAACTGCGCCATGCGGGAGCCGTGGTTTTATGCTGGACCATCACCTCGCCGGAGGCCGAGGCACAAGCGCGCACATACGCGCAAAATATCACGTTTGAGCAGTATCTTCCTCCCTTTCCGGCTTGACCTTGCACCCTTCGGCCCCAGCTTGCCCAGAACACACAGCCTTGCAAAGAATGTTCCATGGCCGAGATTGAGATCACGCTGCACAGCCATTTTGCCGAAATTTCGGCGCAAGACTGGGATGCGCTGGCCAGCCCCGAGGCTGCGCAAGGGCGCCCAATTGACCCTTTCACCACCCATCGTTTTTTGATGGCGCTGGAACAGTCCGGGTCTATTGGCGGCCACAGTGGCTGGCAAACCCGCCCAATTATGGCGCGCAAAGGCGGGGTGGCAATTGCCGCGATGCCGATGTTCGCGAAAAACCATTCTCAGGGAGAGTATATTTTTGACCATGCTTGGGCGCAGGCCTTTGAACGCGCGGGCGGTCGCTATTACCCGAAACTACAGGTCGCAGTCCCTTTTACCCCCGCCACAGGTCGCCGCTTTCTAACCCTTCCGGGCGCCGAGGAGGAAGGCACCGCAGCCCTGATCGCAGGGGCCACGCAAGTGGCTGACCAAAACGGGCTGTCATCGCTGCACATCACCTTTTGCACCGAAGAGGAGGCTGCGCGCGGCAAGGGCCTTGGCCTGATGCACAGGGTTACCCAGCAATATCATTGGCATAACGATGGATATGCCGATTTTGAGGGTTTCCTCGCACAGCTTTCATCGCGCAAACGCAAGGCCATCCGCAAGGAACGCCACACCGCCAATAGCGCAAGGCTGGATATACAATCGCTGACCGGCGACGCCATTCAGCCCGCCCATTGGGATGCGTTTTGGCAGTTTTACCAAGATACCGGCGCGCGCAAATGGGGCACGCCCTACCTAACCCGCGCCGCGTTTGACGCCTTTCACACAACGATGCGCGATGACATTTTGCTGGTGCTGGCGTTTGACGGCGGCAAACCCGTCGCCGGTGCGCTAAACTTCATTGGCCGCGACACGCTTTATGGCCGCTATTGGGGCTGCACCGAGGATCGCCCCTGTTTGCATTTTGAACTGTGCTATTACCGCGCCATCGATTGGGCCATCGCCCATGGCTTGCAACGGGTTGAGGCCGGGGCGCAAGGTGACCACAAACTGGCGCGCGGCTATTTGCCCGTCCCCGTCCACTCATTGCATTGGATCGCGAATGACGGCTTTGCCCGCGCCGTGGCCGATTATCTGGACGCCGAGCGCAACGCCGTGACCGAGGATATCGAAGTGACCACCGCTTATGGCCCGTTTCGCCGTACAATCCCCGATGATCCAGACCAAACCTAACCAAAACAGGAGCCTTGGATGAAAGCCGAACCCCTTACAGACCGCAGCGCCCTTACCCCGCTTTTGGCAAATGGCTGGACAACAGACACCACCCGCGATGCCATCACCAAAATCTACATTTTTCGCAATTTCATTGAGGCGTTTGGCTTTATGACCCGCGCCGCCCTTTGGGCCGAAAAATGGGATCATCACCCGGAATGGTCGAATGTCTACAAAACCGTGACGGTCACACTGATCACCCATGAGGTGAACGGCTTGTCAGACCGTGACATCAAACTGGCCCATAAAATGGACAGCCTGACCACGGCCTAAACCGCCTTCCCATTTCATCTTGGTCCAAATACCTAAAACCCGGCAGCCGCCGCCGCAAAACAGCCTGTCAGATTACAGCCGGATAACTTTGATATTGCTGCCCTTGGCCGACAGCGCAATTTCACCACGGCACAGGCGCAGCGCGTCCTCGCCGAACGCCTCATTGCGCCAGCCTGCAAGGGCCGCAACTTTGCGTTGCCCGCCAGCTATCAGGTCGAGATCTGAGGCAGAGGCGATAAGCTTGGCCGCCACACCCAACTCTTCAGACTTGGCTTTCAGCAAAACGCGCAGCAGGTCGGCCAAGGCGGGGTTTACCTGCACTTGGTCTTTTGAGGTGTCTGGCTTGGGCTGGTCTTCGGGCTTGGCCTCCATCCCAGCTTTTACTGCTGCCAGCAAACCATCGGCGATGTCACCGCGCCGAGCTTCGCGCAGCAAAAGGCGCGAGCGGCCCAGTTCTTCGACATTGGTGGGTTTGGTTGAGGCAAGTTCCAACAGCGCTTCATCTTTGATCACGCGGCTGCGGGGTATGTTGTTGCCTTGGGCATGTTCTTCCCGAAACCGCGCCAGTTCTTTGACAATCGCCAAGAATCGCCCCGAATTGGTGCGGGTTTTAATGCGCTGCCAAGCTTCATGTGGGCGCACGGTATAGGTTTCGGGGTCGGTCAGCACGGCCAACTCTTCTTCGACCCATTTTTGGCGGTTGGTTTCGGCCAGCTGCTTGGCCAGCGCCTCATAAATCACGCGCAGGTGGGTTACATCGGCCAAGGCATAGGTTTTTTGCGCATCGCTAAGCGGGCGGCGCGACCAATCGGTGAAACGGCTGGTTTTATCCAAAGGCTCATGCGCGATTTTGCGGACCAAGGTTTCATAGCCCACCTGTTCGCCAAAACCGCAGACCATGGCCGCGACTTGGGTATCAAACAAAGGTTTTGGAAAGGAATTGCCTTCGACAAAGAAAATCTCAAGATCCTGGCGGGCAGCATGGAACACTTTGACCGTCGCCTCATGGCGAAACAGGTCATAAAGCGGTTCAAGCGACATATCGACGCCCTCGATCGGGTCAACCAAAACCGCGTCGCCTTTGGTGCCCGGCAAGGCCATCTGGATCAGGCAAAGCTTTGACCAATAGGTCCGTTCGCGCAGAAACTCGGTGTCGATGGTTACATAGGCCTCGCGCTTGGCGGCGTCACAAAAGGCGGCGAGGTCTTCGGTCGTCGTAATGGTGCGCATCGTGTTCCCACTGTCAGCTATTGGCACGGGGTCATCCCGCAGCTTTGCTATAGGGGGGCAATGCGGCAAAAGAAAGCCCTGCTGCACAAGGCAACAGGGCGTTTCCCTACGTATCTAAAGGTCTGTGGCGCTTAGATCGCGGCCAACAGCGCCTCACCGCCCGAAATTTCGCAAACGCCTGTTAATTCCTCAAGGTGAAGCCGCGTTACAACGCCATCTTCCACCAACATCGCATAGCGTCGTGATCGGTTCAGCATTCCGCGGTCCGGGTTGGAATAATCCATCCCGATTTCGCGCGTAAAGTCAGCTCCGGCATCCGCAAACATAGAAATGCCCGCATCAGCAGTACCAGTCAGGCGACCCCAATAGCGCATAACATGCGGGTCGTTAACCGAAATACAGATGATCTCATCAATGCCTTTTTGCCGAAAAGCGTCAGCAGTACGGACAAAGCTAGGCAAATGCGCAGAGTCGCACGTTGGCGTAAACGCCCCCGGCACGGCAAAAATGACGACGCGACGTCCGTTAAGCCGCTCACTTAATTTTACGGTTTGCGGGCCGTCATCTGTCACGACGGGAAAAGTCGCGTCTGGTAGTTTCATTCCTTCAGTCAGCATTGGTTTCCTACTTTCAGGATAGATTGAAATGGACCGACTTAGAGAGTTGCGAGCAAGGCTTCTCCGGTTGAAATATCGCAAACGCCCGGCTCATCAATATTTGCATGGGTGATTACCCCGCCCTCAAGAACCAGCGCGTAGCGGCTCGAGCGACCAATCAACCCCAAGTGCGGAGCGGTAAAATCCATCTTCAACTCTTTGGTGTAGGAGCCATCCGCATCGCCAAGCAAGGTGATCCCTGCCGCTGTAGCGCCGGTCGCTTCACCCCAAGCTTTCAGAACGAAAGGGTCGTTCACGGAAACACAGATTATTTCAGCAACACCTTTTGCACGAAACGCATCTGCAGTGCGAATGAAGCTAGGAATATGCGAAGTCGAGCAAGGCCCGGTATATGCACCCGGCAGAGCAAACAGCACGACCTTGCGCCCTGCAAGCAAAGACCCAAGGGATATCGATTCAGGTCCCTCTGCACCCATTTTGACGAATGTTGCCTCTGGCAGCTTTCCACCTACAGAAATTGTCATATCTTCATCCCTCATACGTTGCGTTGTTGCTTGGACACGATATAGGCTGCGTCCGGTTGCCCGACCAGTCTCAAATTGGCAAAAACTTGGGCGGGCGCGTAAAAAGGGGCCAAAGATGAAGCGGACAATCGTTATCGGGGCCGGGCAGGCCGGGGCATCGCTTGCCGCGAAGTTGCGGGCGTTGGGCGATACCGGGGCAATTACGCTGATCGGGGCGGAAGGCGTGCCACCCTATCAGCGCCCGCCATTGTCCAAGGCCTATTTGCTGGGTGACATGCCTGCCGAGCGGTTGTTTTTGCGGCCTGAGGCATTTTACGCCGAGCACAATATCGCGTTGCGTTTGGGGCAGGCTGTGACGGCGATTGATACCGCTGCGCAGACGGTAACGCTAGGCGGCGATGTGCTGCCCTATGATGATTTGGTGCTGACCACAGGGTCGGTGCCGCGCCGGTTGCCTGCCAGTATTGGCGGCGATTTGGCCGGTGTGTTTACCTTGCGCGATTTGGCCGATGTGGATGCGATGCAGCCTTATTTTGTGGCAGGCAAGCGGGTTGTGATTGTGGGCGGCGGCTATATTGGGCTGGAAGGGGCTGCGGTTGCGGCCAAGCTGGGGCTGGATGTGACGGTCGTAGAAATGGCGCCGCGCATTTTGCAGCGGGTGGCATCAGCGGAAACGTCAGATTTTTTCCGCGATTTGCATGTGGGTCACGGGGTGAAGATTATTGAGGCCACGGGGTTGGAACGCTTGCTGGGTGAGGGTCATGTAACCGCAGCGCGGCTGACAGATGGGCGCGAGATTGCGGCGGATTTTGTGATGGTGGGTGTGGGTATTATGCCTGCAACCCAGCTGGCCGAAACGGCGGGGATCGCGCTGGACAATGGCATTGCGACCGATGCTTTGGGGCGCACAAGCATGCCACATGTTTGGGCGGCGGGGGATTGTGCCAGCTTTCCAAGCGGCGACGGGCGGATGCGGTTGGAATCGGTGCCGAATGCGATTGACCAAGCCGAGTGTGTGGCAGGCAATATTTTGGGTGCGGAAAAACCCTATGTGGCCGAGCCGTGGTTTTGGTCAGATCAATATGACGTAAAGCTGCAAATCGCAGGGTTGAACACAGGCTATGATCATATTGTTACCCGGCGTGGTGAAGGGGCGGTGTCATTTTGGTATTACAAAGGCGATAGGCTTTTGGCTGTCGATGCGATGAATGACCCCCGCGCGTTTATGGTGGCCAAGCGGTTGCTGGCTGCGGGAAAATCCCCCAGTGCGGCTGTGGTGGCGGATGCGGCGACGGACCTGAAGGCCTTGCTGAAATAATGCGGATTATTGGCGGCAGCAATCGCGGCACGCATTTAGCCGACATTGGCAAAGGGGACAGTGCTGCGCATTTGCGCCCCACGTCTGACCGGGTGCGCGAGGCGGTGTTTAACCTGCTGATCAATGGTAGGCTTGATGGTGGGCCGAACCCGGTTTTGGATGCACGGGTGCTCGATTTGTTTGCAGGCACCGGCGCTTTGGCGTTGGAGGCGTTAAGCCGAGGGGCGACCAGTGCGACGTTGGTTGATGATGGCAAGGCGGCGTTGGCGTTGATCAAGCGCAACCTTGAGATTACGCGTCAGACCGCTAGGGTTTTGCGCCAAAATGCGGTGCAATTGCCGCCCAACACTGCCGCCGCTTTCACGCTGATCTTCCTTGATCCGCCCTATGGCAAACAGATGGGTGAGGCAGCACTGGCCAGTGCGATTAAGGGCGGCTGGATCGCCCCCGGTGCCGTGGTGGTGTGGGAGGAAAACGTGGCCGTGACAGCACCCCAAGGCTTTGCCAAGCTGGATGCCCGGACCTATGGCGACACGACAATTACAATTTTGCGCGCGCCCGCATAAGCGCAGCCAAGGAAGGCCAAAGCCATGACCCCAAAAGCTATTTTGTTTGATTGTGACGGTGTGTTGGTGGACAGCGAGGCGATTGCCTTTGACCTTCTGGCCGAGGATTTGGCCGCATATGGGTTACACCTGACCCGCGCGGAAATGGAAGAGCGGTTTTTGGGTGGCACGATTGGCGGGCTGTTTACCACGGCCCGCGCGCTTGGGGCCAACTTGCCCGATACTTGGGTCGATGATTTTTATACCCGGATGTATGCAAGATTGGCGCAAGGGACCGCGTTGATTGACGGTGTGGTTGAGGTGTTGGATGCGCTGGACGCGGCGGGGATTGTCTATGCCGTGGGGTCGAACGGATCGGACCAAAAGATGCAGATCACGCTGGGCCAGCACCCTGCCGTGATGGCGCGGTTGCGGGGGCATTTGTATTCAGGGCAATCTTTGGGATGCCCCAAGCCGGAGCCGGGCTTGTGGCTGCATGCCGCCCGCGCGCTTGGCGTAGACCCGGCTGACTGCGTGGTGATTGATGACAGCCCGACCGGGTGCATCGGGGCCGCGCGCGCAGGGATGCGCTGTTTGGGATTGGCCGAGCATGACGATGGCGCGCGGCTGGCGGCCACGGGGGCCGAGGTGATTAGATCGTTGCGCGATATTTCGGGCAAGATTGGGATTTAAGGGCTTTGGATCAGCCCTCAAACGCCGATGTATAAACGCCACCGGGTGAAAGGGTGAAAATCTCCGCCACTGTGGCGGTCACGCCAATGGAATGTTCGTATTGCGCGCTAAGCTTGCCATCGCGGGTGACGGCGGTCCAATCATCGGCCAGAACTTCGGTTTCGGGGCGGCCCATGTTGACCATCGGCTCAATCGTAAAGAACATGCCTTCTTCCAGCACCGCTGTGCGATCTTCTACCGAGCGGCGCAGGTTTGAGATTTTGTTGCCCTGCGCGTCTTTGCGGAAATTGGCATAGTGCAGCACGTTGGGCGGGGAATGGAACATCCGGCCCAAGCCGTGGCCACAAAAATCACGGACCACGGACAGACCTTGTTTTTCGACATAGGCTTGGATCGCATAGCCGATGTCGCCAAAGGTGTTGCCGGGTTTTGCCGCCTCAATCCCCAGCATCAGGCTGTCATGCGTTACCTTCATTAGCCGTTGAGCAAAGGGTTTGGGGGTACCTGCAACATACATGCGGCTGGTATCGCCAAACCAACCATCGACGATGACGGTGACATCTATGTTCAAAATATCGCCGTCGCGCAGCACATCATTGGCGCGTTTGGGAATTTTGCTGCCGGGAATACCGTGGCAAACGACATGATTGACCGAGATGCAGGAGGCGTGCTGATAGCCGCGATAGCCGATGGTGGCAGAGGAAACGCCACGGCGATCCACCTCGGCCCGGATGAAATCATCCAGCTCGGCTGTGGTGGCGTCTGGCACAACCAAGGAGCCTACCATATCCAGAATTTCGGCGGCAACCCGCCCTGCGGCGTGCATGCCTGCAAAGTCGCTGGCTTCATAAAGGCGAATGCCGTCGCCTGTGATCCGTCCGCGTGTTTCGTCCAAAACTATCGCCTCACTTGCTTGTCTTTGCCTGTAAATAATCCGGTTGCGGCAAAATGGCCAGAGCTTGCGGCAATCTGGGTTTGAAACCGCCTTGGTGCGGCCCTATACCCAAAGGACACTTGAGTTGATGGAGGCCATGATGCCAAATCCCACCGCCGCGATGCTGGTTATCGGAGATGAAATTTTGTCAGGGCGCACCCGTGACAGCAATATGCATTTTCTGGCGGGGGAATTGACCAAGCATGGCATTTCGCTGAGTGAGGTGCGGGTGGTATCGGATGAGCGGGCCGCGATTATGGCGGCGGTGACGGCGCTGGATGCAGCCTATGACCATGTGTTCACCTCGGGCGGAATTGGACCAACGCATGATGACATTACCGCCGAGGCGATTGCGGCCGCCTTTGGCGTACCTATCAGCCAACGCGCCGATGCGATGGCGTTGTTGGCCGCGCATTACGAACGGTCTGGTATGCCGTTTAATGAGGCGCGGCAACGCATGGCGCGGATACCGGATGGGGCCGCGTTGATTGATAACCCAATTTCAACCGCGCCCGGTTTTAGCCTTGGGTCGGTGCATGTGATGGCGGGGGTGCCGAATATCTTTCAGGCGATGGTGGCCAGTGTGTTGCCAACCCTGACCGGGGGCGCGCCGTTGCTAAGCCAATCGCTGCGCGTTGATCGGGGTGAGGGTGAAGTGGCGGGGCCGTTCGGGGCGCTGGCGGCGGCCTTTCCTGACTTGTCGATGGGGTCGTATCCGTTCACCCAGAACGGAGCCTATGGAACGAATTTGGTGATCCGTGGCACCGATGCCGCCCAGATTGACGCCGCGATGACCCAGCTTGCCAAGATGTTTGTGCCATGACATCTGACGCGATTTATGACGTGCTGGAGCAGACTTGGCCTGCCGCCAGCTATGCCCGCGTTGGTCCGTGGATGATAAGGGCCGGGGCTGGTGGGGGGCAGCGGGTTTCGGCGGCGACTGTTGAGGCGGCGTTTGAGGATCGTGACATTCCGCAGGCCGAATCGGCGATGGAGGCACTTGGCCAAGCGCCGCTGTTCATGCTGCGCCATAGCGATGGTTTGCTTGATGAAATGCTGGCCGCGCGGGGGTACAGGCGGCATGACCCTGTGGTGGTTTATGCGGCCCCTGTGGCCGATTTGGCCAGCCCCGTGCCATCTGCGATGTCGGCATTTCCGACTTGGCCGCCCCTTAGCATCGCGGAGCAATTGTGGGCGGAGGCTGGGATTGGGCCGGGCCGTTTGGCGGTGATGGGTCGTGTTTTGGGCGCAAAGACCTGTATATTGGGCCGCGCAAATGATCGTGCATCGGGTGTGGCATTTGTAGCCCTACATGAGCGCACTGCGATGCTGCATGCGCTAGAGGTGTCACCCACCCAGCGCAGGCAGGGATCTGGCCGTGATATCATGCGGATGGCTGCGGTTTGGGCGCAAGACCAAGGGGCGGATAGGCTGTGTTTGGCTGTGATCGAAGGGAACGCAAGCGCGCGCGCGCTTTATTCTGGCCTTGGGATGACGGTTGTGGGAGCGTATCATTATCGCAAAAAGTAGTGTCAGACTGGAGGAACCCGTGGTGCGACACCGTGCTTTGCCTGCTTGGCGCTGTCTGGGCTTTGCCACGGCTTTTTGGCTGCTTGGCACGAGTGCCAGCACGGCTTTGACGTTGGAATTTCCCGGCCCGGCCACGCCCACGGCAAGCCCTGAGATGGTGCGCGCCAGTTATGCTTTGCCAACCGCACCTTGGGCCAATGGGGTGCTGCCGGTTGAGGTGATTGACGGCATGGTCGAACGCACGGTGTGGCAGGTGGATGCGCCCAAGTTAAGCAGTCTGGACCTGATGCAACCTTTGCGCGCGCAACTAGTGGCCATGGGGTTTGAGCCGATTTTTGAATGCGAAACGATGGGCTGTGGTGGGTTTGATTTTCGGTTTGCGACCGAGGTGCTGCCCGAACCGCAGATGCATGTCGATATTGGCGATTTCAGGTTTTTGTCGGCCAAGCACACAGGGACAGGCGGGCGCGATGTGGTTGGGTTGATGGTCAGCCGGTCTGCCAGCAAAGGCTTTGTGCAGCTCACGCGCGCTGTGGCCGATGGCGGGCCTGCGCTGTTTGCCGCGACGAACAAAGCGTCGGCTGGGCTTGAGACGTTTGCAGCACCAGTAGTCGAGACCGGGGCCATGTCACAGTTACTGACCGGTGGCGCGGTGGTGCTGGAGGGCCTTGATTTTGGCACGGGGGCTGCGGAGTTAACCGACGGGCGCTATGCGTCTTTGGCAGCCTTGGCAGAGTGGCTAAAGCAAAACCCAGATAAAACCGTGGCGCTGGTGGGGCATACCGATGCATCCGGGGGGCTTGATGGCAATATCGTGATTTCAAAACGCCGCGCCGCATCGGTTCGGGGGCGGTTGATTGAGGTTTATTCTATTCCTTCAACGCAGATAGAGGCGCAAGGCGTTGGATTTCTGTCACCGATTGCGACAAATTTGACCGAAGAAGGTCGCCAGAAAAACCGAAGAGTCGAGGTCATTTTGACCTCAACTCAATAGGAGACTCAATAGGTTTTTTAGCAGAACCTTACCAGATATCCGGCCCTTTTTCGGCATAGCGCTGCGCCAGAAAGTCGATAAAGGCCCGAACTTTGGGTTGGGTAAAGCGCCCCGGCGGATAGACCGCATAGACACCAAGCATTTCGACCGGAAGACCGGGAATCGCCTCTTCGACCTGACCGTTTTTAAGCGCCTCCGCATAAAGGAACGATGGCAGATACGCGATGCCAAGCCCTGAAATGGCGGCGTTCAGCAAGGATTGCCCGTCATTCACCGTAAGCCAACCCGCCGTGCGGACCTGACGTTTTTCGCCCGATGGGGCGGGAATTTTCCACACGTTGCCATTGGCTTGGTTCGAATAGTGCAGCAATTTATGTTCGTTCAAATCATCAATTTTCATTGGGCGCCCGAACTTTTGGAAATAGCTGGGCGACGCGATCATCCGCTTGGAGGTTTCGGTCAGTTTACGGGCGCGCAGGCTGCTGTCTTCCAGGTCACCGATCCGCACGGCCATATCAAAGCCTTCGGAGATCAGTTCTACAAAGCGGTTGTTCAGCACCATATTGACGGTGATATCGGGGTATTCCAACAAGAAATCGCCCAGAATGGGGGACAGCAGGTTCACACCAAAATCGGTTGCCACAGAAATGCGCAACAGGCCTGACGGCGCGGATTGCATAGAGGTGACAAGCGCATCCGCCTCACCTGCATCATTCAGCACGCGACGGGCGCGGTCGTAATAGGCAAGGCCTATCTCGGTCGGACTGACACGGCGAGTGGTGCGGTTCAAAAGGCGCGCGCCAAGGCGGGCCTCAAGCGAAGAGACGTGTTTGGAAACAGCGGATTTTGAAATCCCCATCTTTTTGGCAGCATCCGTAAAACCCCCTTGGTCCACCACTGTGGCGAAGGCTTCCATTTCGGTTAGTCGATCCATTGTTTTCCCCATGCGGTAATTGCAGGTCTATGCCCCTTATTGTTCCTCAATTCAGGCAAGATCGGGGCGCTGGCGCGTCCAGTCCGCGGTAATTCCAAGGATCGTTAATGGCAGGGAAACAACGACGGTCGGCAAAAGGGCGCGGATTCGGGGGTGGCAGAGCGGCGGGAAAAGGGATGCACACGGGTGCTTGGCGGAAAAACGTTCCCGGTTTTCACGCTAATCGGCGCAGTTTTGTCGGGGGATTCCGCCTATGCGAGCGCACTGTAGAAAACGATTTCAGGGCGGCTTAGGACTTATGGCAAGCGGCGGCATGGTGCCTCTGCGCAAAACCTGAAAAGGACTTTAGATATGACACGCATGATGATTGCCCTTGGCCTTATGGCCAGCCTGACAGCGGTTCCTGCCTTGGCCCAAGATGCGCCCGTCGATACGGATGGCAATGGCACTTGGTCGATGGAAGAGTTGCAAGCCACCTATCCAAACCTGAGCGAAGAGACCTTTGCCGCGATGGACGCCTCGGCCGATGGTCAGATTGATGCGGCGGAGTTTGAGGCCGCGATGGGTGCCAATCTGCTGATGCAGTAAGGCGCTTTTAACCGGGGGATCCCCACCCCGGCGCAGGCTTTGCAGCAATTGCCCCGCTGCAAAGCCTGCATTTTTAGGACACGGGGCAGATGCGTTAAAGCGATGCGGCCAAACGTGCGCCTTGGTCAATGGCGCGTTTGGCATCCAGTTCCGCCGCCACATCTGCGCCGCCAATCACATGGTGGGCAATGCCTGCCGCCGTTAGCGCATCGGCCAAAGCACGGTTCGGCACTTGGCCTGCGCACATCACCACCGTATCCACGGCCAGTATTTCTGCACCTTCTGCGGTGCTAATCTGCATACCCTGCGGCGTCACGGCATCATAAGACACGCCACCGCGCATCTGGACATTTTTCATCTGCAATGCTGCGCGATGAATCCACCCAGTGGTTTTGCCCAAACCCCGCCCCGGCTTTTCCGCTTTGCGCTGCAACAGCGTGACTTGCCGCGCCGGCGCATGGGGTTGCGGGCCAGCGGCGGCCAAACCACCTGCGACATCGGCCGGATCACCCACCCCCCATTCGCGTTTCCACAAGGCCAGATCCTCGGTCGGGGACGTGCCTTGATGCACCAGATATTCGGCCACATCAAAACCGATACCGCCCGCGCCAACAATCGCCACGCGCTTGCCCACAGGCGCGCCGATCAAAACCGCCTCATATCCCAGCACGTTGGTGCCATCTTGGCCTGCGATGCCGGGATCGCGGGGGGTAACACCGGTGGCCACGATCACTTCATCAAAGCCCGCCAAATCTTGGGGCGTGGCACGATGGTTCAAATGGACCTGCACACCTGCATTGTCCAACATGACGGCGAACCAATCGACTAACCCGCGAAACTCTTCTTTCCCGGGGATCACCTTGGCAAGGTTCAAAAGGCCACCGACCTGCCCCGACCCTTCAAACAAGTCTACCTTATGCCCGCGCTGTGCGGCGATGATGGCACACATCATGCCCGCCGCCCCGGCCCCCACAATCGCCACCTGTTTGGGCGCGGTCGTCAGATCATAGGTCAGTTCCGTTTCCGCACAGGCACGCGGATTGACCAGACATGAGGTCAGCTTGCCGCTGAACGTATGGTCCAGACAGGCCTGATTGCAGGCAATGCAGGGTGCGATCTCGGCAGCCCTGCCTGCGGCGGCCTTGGCGACAAAGTCTGGGTCCGCAAGGAAAGGCCGCGCCATCGACACCATATCCGCTTGCCCACCGGCCAAGATACCCTCGGCCACGTCGGGCGTATTGATGCGGTTAGAGGTGATGACGGGAATGGAGACTTCGGGGCGCAACCGCGCGGTCAGCCACGCAAAGGCCGCGCGTGGAACAGATGTGGCAATGGTGGGAACCCGCGCCTCATGCCAGCCGATGCCGGTGTTCAGCAGGGTCGCACCTGCCGCCTGAACCGCTTTTGCGAGCAGCACCACCTCATCCCAAGTGGACCCATCGGGAATAAGGTCGATCAAGCTGATGCGGTAAATGAGAATGAAATTCGGGCCAACGGCGGCGCGCACCCGGCGCACCACCTCAACCGGCAGGCGCATGCGGTTGGCATAGTCACCGCCCCAACGGTCGGTGCGCTTGTTGACGTGGCGTGCCAGAAACTGGTTCAGGAAATACCCTTCGGACCCCATCACCTCTACCCCGTCATAGCCAGCCTCTTGGGCGCGGGTGGCGGCGGTGACGATGTCAGCGATTTGTTTTTCAATCCCGGCCTCATCCAATTCAGTCGGCACAAAGGGCGAGATGGGCGATTTCACAGCGCTGGCCGACACGCAATTCTTGGCGTAAGCATAGCGCCCCGCGTGCAAGATCTGCATGGCAATGCGCCCGCCTGCGGTATGGACGGCATCTGTCACGCGGCGATGATTGGCGATGTCTTTGGCTGAATAGAGGCCAGCCGCACCCGGAAACACGCCCCCTTCGGCATTGGGGGCCATGCCGCCCGTCACGATCAGCGCCACGCCGCCCCGCGCCCGCGCGGCATAAAATTCGGCCACCCGCGCCCAATCACCGGTTTCTTCCAGCCCGGTGTGCATTGACCCCATCAACACCCGATTGGGCAAGGTGACATGGCCAAGGTCAAGCGGTGCAAGAAGATTGGGATAGTGCGACATGGGAACCCTTTCCAAGATAGCTTGGGGTTACCATGCCGCGAAGCCACCAAACTGTCACCCCCAACGCGGCGTCACCCCGCCCCAGATTTCATCTTGGCAAAAATACCTCGGGGGGAATGTGTTATATCGCCGCTACTCCAAAACCCGAAACTTCTCGTGGTTTATGACGCGGAAGTTGTCTGAGACCCTGTCGCGGAAGGCTTTCCATTCTTGCGGGATGGTTTCGCGCATGAATGCAAGGATAGCGT
>Ga0209390_10003581_pt1 | contig 24943 bp, 16 predicted proteins | sample BON01_FD_187212 | JGI IMG/M metagenome (GOLD analysis project Ga0209390, IMG submission 187212) | Freshwater microbial communities from Lake Bonney liftoff mats and glacier meltwater in Antarctica - BON-01 (SPAdes) (version 2) | ecosystem: Environmental > Aquatic > Freshwater > Ice > Glacier... | reverse complement strand
ATATATATATATATATTCTGCATCTGGATTGTCTCCCACTGTATCTCACCGTATCCCACCCTCCGCCTCGAAAACGGGATATGAAAATACACTCCAGGGGAGGGCTTATGGTATATATATATGTTGGGATATGAGTTAGATCCTAAACATAGTGGAATGCACTGTATAGCGTGATTGATGGATCTATTGTGGGATATATTGCGGGATATAAGCCTTGGTTACCTGCTTTACCCAGGGTTAACCCCAGGTTAACAAGGGGTATTTAACCACAAAAAGTGTTTGAATTAACCACAAAACGAAACGAGTCCCCCCTCGCGGGGTCACTTTTGGCGGTTCCTAACCAAGGCTTATCGCGGATTATTACAGCATATCAGTCCATCAATCCATCGAAATCCTCAGGTGGGCGAGTGGTATGACTGGCTCACGGCCTTCTTCGGTTAACTCTCTCGCTGCTCTTCAAGCCGTGGTCAACGTTGACGGGGCCGCCCACGTCGCCGCGCCAGCCGATCGCGTGGGCCAAATTTAGAACTCAACACGTGTATACTATCACTGTCGCCACTACTAAAGGGGGGTAACGGGATGAACCCTTTCTTTACACCCCCTTACTACTACTGACTCTTACTGTGTTCCCCTATGTGAATCGCAGGTGGGCGAGTGGTACGACTGGCTCACGGCCTTCTCAAACTTCCACACGGAGCACCACGACTTTCCCGATGTGCCCATGTGGCGGCTGCGCGAGCTGCGTGATTTGGCGCCAGAGTTTTACAGCGACGAGGCGCTCGCGGGAGCGAGGGACGGCATCCTGCCCACGCTGCGCCGCTGCTTCTCCGCGCGCCAGTTCTACGCGTGCTCGCTAGAGTGGCAGGCGGAGGACTAGGGTCGGACTATAGGTGTTGTGAGCAGTAGCCGCCACACATATATCCCGATATATCAGGCGATGGATTCCAGTCCCACTCATCACACCTGACCTTTTCAGATGAGTGGTACCGTCCCCAGTCATGCACCCAGAGGACGTGGGTTCGACTCCCGGTCTGTCACATTCCCACCGCCGGGTTTTGACAGGAGGACTAGGGTCGGACTCTAGGCTCTGGCAGGCTGCTAGGCTAGCACAGCCACTGAGGGACGGAATCCTGCCCACGCTGCGCCGCTGCTTTTCCGCACACCAGTTCTACGCGTGCTCGCTCGAGTGGCAGGCGGAGGACTAGCAAAGGGTTCGCCCTAACTTGGTACCGTGCTTTAACTTGGTACCGCCCTCCGCTTGAGCCCTCCGCGCACACAGTTCGAGCCCTGGAAAGCTGTTGGCACGCGGGGGAGGGGCTCCCTTGCTGCCCGGTAACGAGTCGCGGATCGTCCGTCACGGCACGGCGCAGCAAACGGTCGTGCTGGCGAAGAGTACCAAGTTAAAGCACGGTACCAAGTTTGGGCGAACCCTTTGCTAGGGTCGGACGATAGGCTCTGGCAGGCTGGTAGGAGGCTAGCACAGCCACTACCAATACCAACGACCGGTGGGGGGGGCACGTGGCACCGGCACCATGGCGTTTCTGTATATATTTGTCTAGCATGAGGGCGCCGTAATTTGTGTTGTGCGTGCTGCTGCGTGCTGCGTGCCTAATGCGAAGTGCGAAGCGTGTACGCTGTACGCATATTATATAGATATAGGACACGTATGCATATGCATATGTATATGTCCATGGCCATGGCCATTACGGTTATGGGCATTGGGAGCGTCACATATAACGTATACAAACACACATTTGTATTGTGGTCGTATATATTGGTATGTATTAATTTACTTGTTTAGTCTGCTGTGTGCATTTGTACACATAGATATACATAACCAGAAAAAAAAAAATACACGAACACCATATGAGTATGAGTGTGCTCTCACTCACGAGCCTGACTCGATTTAATAAAAAGAGGAGAGGAGCGTATGCGTATATATGCGTGCACAGCTAATGCTAATGCTAATGCTGATCTGCTGATATATTGCCGCTAGAGTAGTAGCTACATAGTGGTATAGTTTATTAGACTGTTGTATAGTATATAGTAGTGTAGTAATAATGTAATAATAGGCCTTCAAAAAAAGGATTATTCACATGTCGACGCTAACGCTAACGGCGAACGGTAACACTGTAACTATAACCGTGATAAGTGTTGTGGAACTGGTGGCGTGTTGCGTGTTTATGTTTATGTATATATATATATATGATATCTGAAGTACTTTATATTTTTTTGATGCGAATGCGCGTTTTGGGGGGGACCACTATACCACCACAGCCACAGCTCACGCTCAAGCTCTTCACACCTGATTGATCTCGCACACTATATATAGAGTATAGGTATAGACATGTTATCATATGATATAGTTCCAAATCCAAATGCTTGAGAATTCATGACGTTCAAAAAAATCCGCCCCTCCCACCTCCCACCCTGGCTCGTCACTAAACCAAATCAACACATTCGTCAACTGTTGCTCCAATCTCCACACACATACAACACACGTGAAACTACACTCTACACAACAAATCACGCTCCTCCCTCATCCTCCCTCACCATCCGCCTTCCGTTCTCGCTCTCTGCTTTTGCACTGTGCACGATGCGCGGGCGCGGCGGTGCGGTAGTGCGTGGGTGATGGCGGCGTGGGGTATGCGCGCGGTACGCGTGCCAGCCTCAAAACCGAGAGCGGTTCGTCGAGCCTACTGGGCCCAATTCTTGCACCGTCCGCGGAGGGGCTACAGTTGAGAGCCAACCGTCTGTAGGTTTCTGGCCCTTACAAAGGGTTCGCCCTAACTTGGAACCGTGCCCTAACTTGGTACTCTTCGCCAGCACGGCCGTTCGCTGCGCCGGACGACCCGCTACTCGTTACCGGGCAGCAAAGGAGCCCCTCCCCCGCGTGCCAACAGCTTTCCAGGGCTCGAAATGTATGCGCGGGGGGCTCAAGCGAAGGGAGTACCAGGTTAAAGCGGTATCAAGTTAGGGCGAACGCTTTGCTACAGTTGAGAGCCAACCGTCTGCAGGCTTCTGTCCCTCACTTGCCCTGGAAGTCGCGGAGGCACATCTCCTGCTGCGGCGCGCTCATGCTCCGGTTGAAAGTGGTCCACCACTCGCGCGCGTACTCGTTGTGCACCGCCTGGCAGTAGCCGTGATCGGCCGCGGGCAGCTTGCAGTAGCAGGCACCGTCCTTGGTTCGGTCGGCACGGTTGCATTGCTTTCCGATAGCGAGGGGAGTTGACTTGGCCCACGCGTGGTAGAAGGTGTGGCTCTGGTAAAAGTCCCGGACGCCCGGTCCGGACCTGCCGCCCTGTAGGCAGTAGTCCCCGAGCAGAGGGCCGAGCGCGAGCCCGTTGAGGTAGGATTCCTGGCCGCGGAATCCGGACCAGTCCCTGCGCAGGGCGGCGTTGAGAGGCGGCTGATCGTGGCCAAACGGACAGCGCTCAAAGACGTGTCCGGCTGGGTACGGCTCGTGCCTCTCCTCGTGGCCGGCCGCCTCCCACTCGCGCTGGATGCTCACCATCCTGTCGAGCCTGCGCACCCGCCGCGGGTCCGGCTCGATCATCATTAGGCCGCCGTTGAGGCAACGGCTCTTGTGGTTGCCAGGAGAAGCATCGCGCGTGGCGACGACCCGGCCGCGCGAGAGCCAAAGCTCACCCAGCCGCCTCGCACGCCGCTTGGCCTCGGCCGGTCCCTCGCCAAACCCTTGGATTGGGAAGATGTCGGCGTCCATGAAGAAGACGCGGCGGTAGTGCAGGGTCCAGAGAGGCGTCTTGCGTCCCATGCTGTCCAGCCGGCGGTCGGTTTCAAAAATGGTCCACAGCCCTCCGTCGGTGAGCAGTTGGCGCATGGGCTGCGGCACGGTATCGTCGACAACGACGACGCGGTGCCTGCTTGGATCAATGGACTTGAGCGCCTCTCCCAGGACGCGGGCGGAACAGGCTGAGAACAAGCCGCGAGCGCCGCCCGTCCCGTAGACGATGGTCGCATAGGCCGTCTCGTTGGGCGCGGCGCAGAAGGGGCAGTTCGAGCACGCACCCCCGCGCATGCTGGTCGGCAAGAGGCAGGACCGTGCGGTTGGCCCGACAGCGTGCTTTGCGTCTCGGTAGCACCAGTCCTCGCACCGAGACGGCGGCAAGCTGCATTCGGGACAGCTCGTGCAGCGCTCTGAAGCCAGCCAGTCCGCGCTGGCGCACTTGAGAGCCCACGACGCCGAATTCGTGGCGCACTCGGGCTCGCACGAGGCTTGGCGCCGAGGCATATAGCTGCCGCTGGCGGCTTCCAAGCCCAAAGTCGAGCTCGATGGCCTGGGATTTGACCTTGCGAGACGCCGAAGAGACGCCGAAGACAGACACTTTTCTAGAAAACAAAACTCGGATTTACTGAACCCCCCCGTGTATCTTTGGGATATCCCGCCTGTTGTATCTAGCGATATCTAACCATGTAGTTCTGGCTAGCCGCACTGTCTCTAACTCTAAGTGCTCGGGTTAACCCTTTGCTCGCCTCTCGACGCGAATCTGTACTCGCCAATCTACCCACCTCTCTACTCGCCTCTCTCTCTACTCGACTCTCTCGTTCACTCGTTCTACATACTCGACTCTCTCTACTCGATTCGCTGCTGGCCTCTCTACTGGCCTCTTTACTCGCCTCTCTACTGGACTCTCCACTCGACTCTCTACTTGCCTCTCTACTCGACTCTCTACTCGCCTCTCGACTCGACTTTCGACTCGACTCTCTACTCGGCTCTCGACTCGCCTCTCTCTCTACTCGCCTCTCTGCTTGCCTCTCTACTCGACTTTCTACTCGCCTCTCTACTCGCCTCTCTACTCGCCTTCCTACTCGCGTCTCTTCTCAACTCTCTACTCGCCTCTTTACTCGCCTCTCTACTCGCCTCTCTCTCTCTGCTCGACTCTTTACTTGACTCTCTAGTTGACTCTCTACTCGCCTCTCTACTCGCCTCTCTACTCGACTCTCTACACTCGTCTCTCTACTTGACTCTCGACTCGCCTCCCTACTCGCCTCTCTACTAGACTCTCTGCTCGCGTCTCTATCTCTAGTCGACTCTCTACTCGCATCTCGCAGCTCTACTCGCCTGTCGACTCGCCTCTCTATTCGCCTCTCTACTCGCCTCTCTACTCGCCTCTCTACTCGCCTCTCTACTCGCCTCTCTACTCGCTTCTCTACTCGCCTCTCTATTCTTCTCTCTACTCGCCTCTCTACTCACCTCTCTGCTACTCGCCTCTCTTCTCGCCTCTCTACTCGCCTCTCTACTCGCCTCTCTACTCGTCTCCCTACTCGACTCTCTACTCACCTCTCTACCTCTACTCGACTCTCTTCTCGCCTCTCTACTCGACTCTCTACTCAACTCTCTACACGACTCTCTACTCGACTCTCTACTATACTCTCTACTCGACTCTCTGCTCGACTCACTGCTCGCTTCTCTACTCGCCTCTCTACTTGACTCTCTACTCGACTCTCTACTCGCCTCTCTACTCTCTACTCGCCTCTCTACTCGCCTCTCTACTCGCCTCTCTACGCGCCTCTCTACTCGCTTCTCCACTCGCCTCTCTACTCGCCTCTCTACTCGCCTCCCTACTCGCCTCTCTACTCGACTCTCTTCTCGCCTCTCTACTTCTACTCGACTCTCTACTCGACTATCTCTCGACTCTCTATTCGATTTTTTACTCGTCGACTCTCTTCTCGACTCTCTACTCACCTCTCTACCCACCTCCCTACTCGACTCTCTATTCGACACTCTACTTGAATCTCTGCTCGCCTCTCTTCTCGACTCTCTACTCGCCTCTCTACTCGCCTCCCTACTCGACTCTCTACTCGCTTCTCTATTCGCTTCTCTGCTCGGCGACTCTCTGCTCGCCTCTCTGCTCGACTCTCTACCTCGCCTCTCTACTCGCCTCTCTACTCGCCTCTCTACTCGCCTCTCTACTCGCCTCTCTACTCGACTCTCTCTCGACTCTCTATTCGATTCTCTACTCGACTCTCTTCTCGACTCTCTACTCGCCTCTCTACCCACCTCCCTACTCGACTCTCTATTCGACACTTTACTTGAATCTCTGCTCGCCTCTCTTCTCGCCTCTCTTCTCGACTCTCTACTCGCCTCTCTACTCGCCTCCCTACTCGACTCTCTCCTCGCCTCTCTATTCGCCTCTCTGCTCGGCGACTCTCTGCTCGCCTCTCTGCTCGACTCTCTACCTCGCCTCTCTACTCGCCTCTCTACTCGCCTCTCTACTCGCCTCTCTACTCACCTCTCTAATCGCCTCTCTACTCAACGCTCTACTCGCCTCTCTTCTCGCCTCTCTACTCGACTCTCTAACCGCCTCTCTACTTGACTCTCTGCTCGCGTCTTTACTCGCCTCCCTACTCGCCTCTCTACTTGACTCTCTGCTCGCCTCCCTACTCGCCTCGCTACTCGCCTTTCTACTCGCCTCTCTACTCGCCTCTCTACTCAACTCTCTAGTCGTCTCTCTGCTCGCCTCTCTGCTCGCCGACTCTCTACTCGCATCTTTACTCGACCCCCTGCTCGCATTTCTGCTCGACTCTCTACTCGACTCTCTACTACTCGACTCTACTCGACTCTCTACTCGCCTCTCTACTCGCCTCTCTACTCAACTCTGGGTTTACTCGAGATTGGTACGTAGCCCAAGTAGACTGCAACTGCTGTCGCACAAAGTAGTGCGCGCGCTACTTTGTGGGTTAACCCCGCAGGTCAAGAAATTATTGGTTTGTTTTTGCTTTGAAGCACAATTAGAAAGCCATAGACAACTAGTTAGATATCCACTATATCCAACTATATCCAACTATATCCGACTACATCCAATAATATCCCATATATCCCATCATATCTCATATCCCACCATATCCCACCATATCGAAAACGGGATATCCCAAAGATACATTCCAGGGGTGGGCTATACTGTAAGCTTACGAGTACTGTATTACTCATAGCTCTCCGTGAGGGAATGTCGTTGGTACGTGGAGTGACAGTACGACAGTACGCAGCAGGAGTATTAGGTAGGTGTGAGTACTGTAGCTACCTAGAGCTTTGTTAAATTGAGGTTGACGCCTTGGGCGTTATAACCATTTCTCGTGGGTGTTTTGAGCGCTGGGGCAGCAATAAGAAAACTCCCCCATAAATAGCCCCTACCTCCTATTCTTATTCTAACCTTAGTAGTTAGTTTCGTAACGCTTCCAAACCGGCGGCCGACAACTGCTCCGTGCGTCCGCATACCGTACGCCGTCCGAGGCTAGCCCTCGGCGACGGTGCGGCCACGCGAGTCAGGTAGAGTAGAGGGTAGAGGGAGGTGTAGAGGAACCGAACGAACTTCGAGACCTCAAGGGCACCCCCTCGCCCTAGGTTGCCACTCGTAATTCGTAGTTCGTGGGCGGGGGCTACGCAGCCCCGCCTAAAGCCTTGTTACGCCGCGTCGGCTCAAGCGCCGATGGCGCGCTCTAACCCTGGTTAACCCAGCGGCTGGGGCATGCGCAGCCCCGCGACTAGCCTCGCTACCGCGTCAGGTGAACACTCATGACTTATGCTTATGTTGCAATTAAATCATAAATTCAACAATATAAATTATTATTATTATTATGTACTAGTACTACTAAGTTACTAGTACTATATCTACGTGCTATGTTATAGTCTCATGTATGCAATATTATAATTATAGACTATATCAATATTTATATATCGGGTTAACCCGATAATACGTATTATGCAAAATACTTATTATATTTTTTTATCGAGTCAACCTGCTTCGGTTCGATGCCAGCGGTGTGCTCTGCAGCTACAGCGCGTAGTTCGTAGTTCGTAGTTCCTTCGGCCGACTCGCCGACTCTATATTTAGCTACTCCTATATCATATATATGAGATACACGTATACATACGAATATATGCGCGTAGTTCATAGTTCGCAGTTCGTAGTTTGTTTGGCCGACTCGCCGACTCTTTATTTAGCTACTACTATATATCATATATGTGTAAGTATAAGTAAGAATAAGGGCCGAACGAAGGGAGGGATTTGCGATTCGCGCGCGACTTCGAGTGTTTCAATAATAGTCAAATACAAGATAAGAGATAAGACCAAAAACGCGTACTTAGTAGTTAGTATGTCCTTATATAGATATAGCCTGACTAGTTAATATAAGTTATAAGTTAGTCGAAACTTGCTCACGCTTATCAGGCACGAGCACCTGCGCGCACAAAGCGATTTTACCTATGAGTATAGCGTAGTATTGGTACAAGTATAGCTGATTAATCAGTATCATTAATATTATTATATTGATATTGATATTATAATAATTATATTCAATAACATTATAGTATTACAAGTACAGTAATTGAAGTAGTTGCAGGAAACCTTTAAAGGTGCCTTGCGCCTGCGCCCTGCAGCTAGCTACTGCTACTGCTACTAGTACACTAGTACTAATTAATTAACCGCTATAGCTATAGCTATAGCTATAGCTATAGCTAGTGCCCTCTTGCGCCTGCGCCCTGCAGCCTGTAGCTAGCTACTGCTACTGGCTACTGGCTGGTACTAGAATACTAGTACACTTTAGTACTAATTAATTAACCGCTATAGCTATAGCTATAGCTATAATAGCTATAGCCATTGCTATAGGGATAGGGTATAGGGGTAAATTCGCTTTGCTCAGGCGTACCCGAGCGAGAGTTTTGACTACTAAAAATAAGAGTTTCGTTGTTTTGATTATAGGATCGAGGTCTAGGTATGTATAGGTATACAGGAAACTTGAGAGTCGGTCGAATCACACTTTGGCGCGGTTAACCCGTCTGACTGCTGTCTGTGCCTTTACGTATATTATTATTATTATTATTGTATGTGTTAGTTGTTGTGTGGTGTTATTGTGTGGTAGTTAGTTAGTTCCTAGTTCCTAGTCATAGCTCTAGCCCTAGCCAGGAGCAGGAGGTTTCACGTTTCAGTTCTAGTATTAGAATAATATGTTAGTAGTTAGTAGTTGATAGTTGTAAGTACGGTAGTTGTAATTGTCTTATTAGTTAGTTTTGTTGTAAGCCCTCCCCTGGAGTGTATTTTTGGCCATATGTGGCCATATATCCCGTTTTCGAGGCGGTGAGACACGGTGAGATTACAAGCGGGATATAGCAGATACAGCTGGGGAGTATACAGCTGGTTACGTACGGATACAGCGTGATACAGTGGGATACAGCGGGATACAGTGGATCTGCTGCAAATAGCTAGATATAGATAGATACAGGGATACCGCGGGATACCAAGGATACGGTGAGATACAGGCGGGACACAGGTGAAATACAGGCGGGAGATATCCCAAAAATACACGCCAGGGAAGGGCTGTTGTACATGTACATGTAGTCTACGTCTACACGTAGTACGTGTACATTGTACATTGTAGTTGTACACATAGCACTGGTGTGTTATAGTGTTGTAGTTGTCGTAGTTTGTAGTTCCTAGCCGTCGCGGTATAGTGGGTGGTATAGTAACTATACCGGCCGGCGACCGGCGGTTATGGTAATACTAGTGTTAGTGAGTGTTAGTGTTAGTGTTAGCTGTGTGGCTTAGAGGTAATAACATATACAGGTAGCTCTCGCTATATCATCGTTCTCGTCTATGCTATGTCTCTGTCTCCCTCTCGCCTCTCTCGTCGCTCTTTCTCGTCGATAAACAGAAGTTGGGAGCAGAGTGTGCGAGAGCACCGCAGCGGAGGCGGTGGACGACATGCAGAGAATGAATGTCGCAGACAGAATGAAGAACGGAAAGCGGCCAACAGTCGGCGGCGGCGCGACCCACACAAAAGGGGCCGCATAAAAGCGGACCACCACACAGAGGGCCACACAAAGCGGCCAACAGAAGGCCGCAGAGGGACCCACACAGGAAACACACAGACACAGAGCGCAGAGCAGGTAGATATGGATGTATGGAGCTCAATGGGCTATGACTATGCGCGGTTCCACTTACCCTACCCTTTTTTTCGGTAGCGATGCGTCTCGGGCCGGTACTGGCCGGCCCGGTACACTCGTGTGTCGGCGTTGCGGGGCGTTTCGCTGCTGTGTGTTGTGTTAGGGGGGGGGTGTTCCAAGGGATAAAATCATCATCATCAGCTATGAGCTATGGTGATAATGGTAATGTTGATGAGAGATGGAGATGGCGAGCGAGATGGATATGGCCCGCGCGGAAATAGTAGAGAGAGAGATGAGCGAGAGCGAGAGAGATCAAGATAATAAAGTATAATACGTGTTAATGCGCTATATTATAATGTATATAGTAGTACTTATTATATGATTGCCCGCGCGGGAGATAATAGAGAGAGAGGGAGATGAGCGAGAGCGAGAGAGATCGTCAGGATGTTAAGTATAATAATAAGTAAGGGTTAATAAGGCCATACGGAGAATTAGGCGAATACTAATATATATATACACAGATAATAAGTTATTTATTATTATTATTAAATATATAATATATACAATTAATGATATATATTGACACTGATACCTCATTATACCTGTTATTATTCTTATATAATGTAATTCTTATATAATATATAATATAATATATATATATATATATATAGATTATACTTTTACTTTATATAGTAGTAGTAGCTATATCGATATTTTAATAAAAAAATTATATATTTTTTTATTTTTTACATTAAATATATATTTTTCATGATGATGATGATGATGAGACACCAAACACTAGCACAAACACTAACATGTGCGACGCGATCTAGATCTAGCCCGCCTGAGGGCGGTCGTACACCAAGCGAGTACTACTATAAATATATAGCATATAGCTGTATAGCATAGTATAGCTTACAATAATAATAGCTGTATATAGGGTATAGATAGTGCATGAGTGCTGATATTGATATAGATATAGTTATGGTAATAGTAATAATAATTATCGTATATACTAATACTATTACTATTACTAAAATACGATTACTAGTACTCTATACCTATGGACTAAATTTAGATAAATATATATATATATATAATATAATTATTTTACTCATACTCATACCCTTTTTTTAAACCTTCAAACATCTTACATGCATAAACTTCTCCTTTGTTTTCTATAATATATATATAAAGTATATTATAATATCACTACTACTACGACTACTTCTAAACTGCTATGAAAAGACGTGGGACTGTCACAGAAAACTGATAAAGAATGTACATGCAACATGCGCAACAAACACATCAAACTCTACTTTTAAACACTAAACCTAAGGATGGCGAAGCGAACACGCCATGGCGAGGGGGGCCCTAGGCTCCAATCGCAGTCTTGCCTCGAGGTGCGGCTGTACTCGGCGCCGCCGCTAGACGGAGCGCCGGTGGATCACCTGCGGCGGAGGCAAGGGCGGAGGGGTGTGAGAGACGGGCGAGGCTGCGGGCGCCGGGGCAGGGCTGGGATTAAAGGGCGGGTTCGCTCGGCCGGACCCTCAGGTCAAAGTGAAGAAACAGTTTATCAGCATTTGGATGCTCAGGTCAAGCGCAGGTTGGTTCTCTTCATCGGGTCGGCCGGCGGACCAAAGGGGGCGGGGACTAAACAGGAGGGGTGGGGGTGGGGGGGTGTACAAGTGTATGGGCAATTTACGGAGGGCGGCCCACGCGTGCGCCTCCTCCACATACCTCCCCCACTACCCTCGTGCTGCCTCAGAGCCCAGTCTCATTCAGAGGGCTTTTGACCCATCCGACTGCTCTTCCTATCGTTGTGGTGCGGATGTTCATCGCTGGCAGCAGGGAGCGCGGGGCTCCGGGGCGGTGGGGGGTCTTGTAAGGAGGCTCGGTGGGGCGGAGGACCAGGAGGCGGTAGGGAGGGGTCCAGGGCAAAGGGGGGTGACGTGGGGCTAATGTGTCCGCAACCGTGGTTCTGGTTGGGCGAGAGAGGGAGGGGGGCATCCTCAGGCTGAAGGTTGTCACCACGGCCGATTGGCTCAGGGCTTCTTAGAGTTTAGCAGCATCCCTGGATGGGTCTATTTCAACGGGCGGGTAGTGCAGAGGGGGGTGCAGGGAGCGTGACGCAGGCGGGCACGCACCTCAGGGGCACATGAGCGAGTCGCGCGTCGCCACTCCTGTGGTGGGGTTCTCGCCCGTGGCGTCGTCGCGGGCGCAGAGCGCCTTCTGCGTCGAGGTAGGCATGACCGCCTCGGAGAAGTCGGCGCCCGCGATCGAGGCGGCGTCCGCGACGGTGCGAGTCAGGTAGGCCGACTGGAGCACCGCGTTCTCAAAGTTGACGCCCTCGAGGCCCGCCTCCTCGAGCGAGGCGCGCGTCAGGTCGGCGCCCGAAAAGTCCGCCTTGGCCAGGTCCGACTTGAAGAAGGACGTCCCGCCGAGATTGGCGCCCCGGAAGTTGACGTTGGCCCCCATGATGCCGCGGAAGTCCTTGCCCGCAAGCTTCTGTCCCGAGAAGTCGCTGCCCTCGAGGTTCTGCCCCGAGAAGTCCTTGCCGCCGCCGCTCACCGCGAGCGCCGCGTCGGGCGACGCCGCGAGGCAGAGCGAGAGGATGGCGGGGGCGAGGAACGAGGCAGCAAGGCGCTGGGCTAGCCCCGGCGCGCGCACAACGGGCAAGCGCAGCGCGCCCGCGCCCGCCGCAAGCAGCAGCGCCGCGAGCCAGCGCAGCATTTGGGGCAGCAATGTGCTGGCGACGTGGAGCTGACGTACTAAGTTAAAAGTCTATTTCTGGGATAAAAACGGCGCGAACCGAATCAGGGTTGACCTGGCCACAGCTGTGGCGCGCAGCCCGGCGCGATGAGCTCGGCCGCGAGCCTGTCGCGCGCGCAGAAGGCCCAGGCGAAGCAATTCAGCTCGTTCACTGGAGCAAGGTCTGTCCTGTGGCTGCGGCATTTCTGCGCCTGACCGCTGCCCTTCTGCCCAGCCGACTCGCACCCCGGCCATGTCCCTGCACAGCGAGCGCGTCGCCATCTCGGTGCTCAAGCGGAACGACTGGAATCTGGAGGCTGGGGTCGACGCCTTCTTCGCGATGGGGATGGGGACGGGCGCGTCGGCGGCACCCAGGGTGGATTCAGCGAAGATTGGCCAGTTATTCGAGACTTACAAAGGTGGGCGCCCGCAGACACCCTGACCCCGCGTTTGCCCTGGTGCCTGCCGCCGAAGCCTGCGTGGAGCTTGCTCTGAAGCCTGCGTGGCGCTTGCTTTTTTTCATCAGATGCCGATGGCGACAGCATCGGCATCTCTGGGTGTGAACGGTTCTGCGCCGACCTGGGCGTCGATCCGACCGACGTGGTGATACTACTGGTTGCCTGGCAGGTGTGCTGCTGCGCGCCTGGGCCTCGCGCGGCCGCAGGCTGCCGGTGTAGGCTGCTCACCCTAGTCGGCCTGCTCTCTTCCAGATGCGAGCGGCCACGATGTGCGTATTCAAGCGTGAGGAGTTTGTTCAGGGGTTCGAGGCGGTCGGCGCCGACACCATTGACAAGCTGAAGGCGTCGTTCCCCGCGCTGCGCGCCCAGCTGACCGACCCGCTGGTCTTTCGCGACTTTTACGGGTTCTGCTTTGGCTTTGCCAAGGACCCGGGCCACGGCGTGAGGACGCTGCCGATGGAGGTGGCGTCGCAGCTCTGGCAGCTGACCCTGGCTGGCCGCTTCAAGTACCTGGATGCGTGGCTCCAGTTCCTCGAGGTGCGACCTGGCCCCCTCACTGGGCAGACGCGGCTGCACCCTGCCGTCTCCTGCCCTGCCTGAAACAGAAGCGGCGGCCCTGCAGCACAGCAGTGGATTCCGTGTGCCAAGGTCTGTGTTCCTCTCTTTTTTTTCCTACCAGGCGAGTAACGTCAAGGCTGTGTCCAAGGATGTGTGGGACATGCTGCTCACGTTCAACACCACGATCCAAGACGACATGTCCAACTTCGACGAGGACGGCGCCTGGCCGGTGCGCTTGCGTCGCCCTGGTGCTTGTTGTGGGCGTGCCTGTCTTGAGCCCAGCGCGAGCGCAGCACGCCGTGCGTGGCTAGGTGACGAAACACAGCTGGGAGTGGATGCGTGGTGACGTTGAGAGCTGCACGAGGGGTCACGAAGCCTCACGCCGACATACCGCAGGAGGCACATACGGGATACCGGGGCTGCCACTGGCGGGATATCGGAGAGAAAAGAAACGCAACTGCTAGACGGAGTATTGCAGTTGCGGCGTGGTGGCATCCTCTCTTGGATACACTCCTTTTCACAGTCCCCTCCCGCATCTTTGTTCCGACACAGTTCCTGCTGGACGAGTTTGTCCAGTGGTGGCGCGAGAAGAAGGCGGCCTGAGGACTGGGGCGCCAGCGCCCACTCAACGGGCCACGAGGGCTGGGGCACTCACTCCATACTCCTGCAGACGGCGCCCGCCGATTGTCTTTCTTGGACGGCTCACGCCCGGCACGCTGGGTCACGCTGAGTGCGGCTCGCGTCTGGGCGCGTCTGGCCGACGTCTGGGCACCTGGGCTGTGGACCGTGGAGGGAACTCCGACCGAGATGCGAGGCTCGAGGTTGGGAGAGCTTGAGCACTCGCGCAGAGAGACAGTAGGCACTAGGGCTGTCAGTGAGCCAAAGCCGCGCGGCCGCGAGCGTGGCCAGTCGCACGCGGATTGTATATATTTGCTTGCGGTGATAAAGGATTCGATTCACGATGATGGGGGTGGGCTATTGCCAGAGTCGGAGTTGGAGTTGTTTAACAACGTTGTTTATTTTTTTTGCGAAAAGTTTTTGTTGGAGTTGGAGCGATTTTGTTTTTCTTTATCTTTATCTTAAACTTCATACTATATGAAAAAATCGATCAACTCTTTTTAACCATAACTATAACTTATTCAAATTTCAAAAATAAACACCTATACCTATAAACTTATAAACTAAAATTTTTAATTTTAATAAAATCTTTAATAAAATCGGAAAGGATCGAAGAAGGACAACCCTATCTCTCTATCGCTATGTCTAACTCGATACACCAGCGGGGGTGCACTGGAGGTGCGCTACAAACTCGCGCACTCTCCAACCACGACCCCCCTCGAGCTCTCCGCCGTTGCCTCCCCCGCCCCTCAGTACAGCGGCAGTCGGCCGGCCGGCCGGCCCGGCACGCAGGGGCATGCAGCTCCAAAGAGCGCGCGCGTTCATCAAGTGTGGAGGGCTGAGTGCAGGTCTGCGCCACCACCTATGAGGAGTTGCGACACCGGCAGCGGCGGGCAGCCGGCGCAACTCACGAGAGCGCCGTCTGAGCCATCCCTCGATCTGCATGAACGGCAAGCGGCCGGTCCCACGAGAGGCACTCGCCCGTAATACCGACGTGCGCACACGTTCCCCCTCCCTGCCTCCCGTCGACGCCGGGGCCGAAATCGCGGTACAAGGTCGGCGCTGACCTCGTTGGTTCTCTGCAAAACGGCAGAGCCAGGGATCAGCTGCGACCGCACGGATGAGATCGGGGGTGGTGAGCTACGCCTGCAGTCTTGCTCACCTGCTGTGACCGGTTTAGTTGAACAGGTAGGGGAAGGGGGCCTGGGTCATGGCCGCCTGCGTGACGATGCCGGAGAAGGCCATCATGGCCAGCCTTCCGTTGGAGATCTCCTTCTCCTGCATCTGGGCCGAGGCGCCCATGCCGAGCGGGTCGAACTTGTAGTCGCCGCCCGGAGACGCACCGGGCTCGTTCATGAGCTGGAAGCACTTCGGGATACCCGCAAGGATCTCGACGACCGCAATGGGGAGGAGCAGGAAAAGGAAGGCGCCCTTGTCGACCGCAGCGTCGTGCGCGGCGAGCGACGAGACCTGGGGCGCGTACGGCACGGTGAAGCCGAAGTCGACGGCGACCCAGCCCGCAACGGCAAGCATGCAGACGCGCGCGTGCTTGAGCTCCGCCTCGCGAGCCCACTGGAGCGGCACCACCTCGGTCAGGCGCATCGGGTCGAAGCCCTGCGGATTGGCGAGGGGCAGGACGGTGAGCACCACTACCGTCCACGGCGCAGCGCGACGGCATCGGTGAGTCAGCACCCCGCATCTAAACGGTGCGTGGGACCGCGCGGCGTTGCGGGAACGAAGAGCACGTCCTCAGCCCGCTCCGCCCCCTCCCGCATCGAAATCGTGCCGGGGCCCATGCAGCACCTCCGCCACTCGCGTTGGCGCCACCGCACCTTGTCGCCAGCCATGGTTCCGTCAAGCGCCGCCGGCTGCTCGAGGAAGGGGATGGACTTCGACTTGGCCATCATGGCCGGGACCGACGCGCGCTGCGCAACGGCCCCAAACGCCGGGCCGGCAAAGGCAAACGAGCAAGAGCTGACGGCCAGCATGGTTCGAGATCGAGAAGCCGACGAATAATTACGAGCGACCCGCGAGCCCCCCCTGCCGATATTATTCGCTAAAACAAAATGCCGTACCCGCCGCCCAACGTCCGTCGCGTCGCACTACCCACCCGCCCTCGCCCGCCCGGCCCTACCCTTCTTTTTGGTGCAGCAGGAGTGTCTCCGTGTCGGTGTGAGCCGCTGCGGGCCGGCTGCTGTGGTGGGGAGGGGGTGTTAGGTGTTTCGTAGGGGTAAACTGATCAATCACCATCATGCATGTGAATGTGAATGTGATATTGATATATATATATGTCATCAATCATCTCCATCTCCATCTCTCTCCCAATAACGACACGACATCCCCTTATCCTTATCTCTCCCCCTCGGGGCCCGCCCCCTCTCTCTCTCTGCTCTCTCTCTCTTACTTACTTCTTACTTACGCTTAATTCCCCTCTCTCTCCCGCCTCCAACTCTCTCTCTCTCCGCATCTTTCCCATCTCACTCATACTCATCTCCCTACTGCTACTACCCTGGTATGTCTATACTGTCGGTGATAGATCTGTGTGTCTGTCTCGTGTGTCTACATACATAGACTTTGTAGTAGCTGTAGTAGTTCGTGCGGTGGCCCGCGACGACACGCCTTCCATCCATATCCATATATCATATCCATGCATGCAAAACCGCAGCATGGCAATGGCAATGGCAATGGCAATGGCAATAGCAATAAAAACTGTAAACTGTAAACTGTCGAACTGTCCTAAAAGGTAAACTGTAAGACATCAAATAGCGAAACCATCCGCCACTTTACACTTACAACTTGGTACACCTACAGGCTACAGGTTCAGATGCTAGGTGCCCCCACGCCCACGCCGGCGGCTCGGCGCGGGGTTGGGCGCCAGATACTGGAGCACACCGATGACCAGCACGGCACCGCAGGCCGTCGCCACGAAGGGCGGGGCGAGCACGCGCCTGCCCCACGGGCCGGAGATCCCGCTCGCGGCCGCCGCGAGCGACACCGCGATGGCCGCGTTCCCAAGCCGCCTGTGGAGCGCGTCGGCCCAGAGGTACCTTGGGCGGAACGTGAGCCTCCCCTCCTTCCGCAGGACCCGCCACACGTCGCGCCAAATGTGCGGCTGCGCCACGAGGTAGGACGCGAGCCAAAGCGCCATCGCCGACGCGCCCACCCTGCTGTGAAGGCTGGCCAAGTGCGGCTTGCCAGCCGCGGCCTTGTTGGCGTAGATGGCAACCACGCCTATCACCGCCGAGTAGAGGCCGCCGGCGCTCGCGATCGCATGCAGCTTGACCATCCACGTGGCGCGGGCCTTCCTCATGCTCGGCGTCGGCGGCGGGCCGTCCGTCGGCGGCAGCTTTAGCGAGCGCCGCCGAACGGCAACGCGAGCCGCAGCCCCGAGGGGCAGCAGTGGTGCCACGCCGCACAGGTGCAGCAAGAGGAGTCGCGGCATCGTGGACCGTGGAACCGCAGCCAGCACGGCGCCCGAGGTGCCGAGTGCGAGCCACACGGGGAACCACGTAAGCACAGATAGAGGCGCCGCGGGTTCGTCGACGCTCTGCATGACGAGGGGCGGCGCCCGCGCCAGCCGCACAGCCGGAGCCGCACGTGCGACGCACGGGACGGTTCGCAGCGGGACATGCACCGCCGCCAGTGCGAGGAGGGCCATGGTAACGGCCATGGCGTGCTGCGAACTACGGCGTGAGCTGCGAACGTATAACGCCGACGCGGCGATAATTAAATTGGGAGGACGGCCTGTGAATGCGAGCTGTGAACAGATACATTTTTAGTGTACTCGTAGAGCGAGAGCTAACAAAGGCCCGCCACACGTTACCCAACTGAGCCATAGTGAGTACCTGACACAAGCTGCATGCTGCTTTGCAGAGCGGTCCGCACGCAGCCCACACAGTCCACGACCCACGCGCTAGGCCGAACAACTGCGACCCTGAGACCTGCCGTCACGCCGTCACGGTGCTACTCGTCCTCTTCATCCAGATCTAGATCTCCTTCACCTGTGTCGAGGTGCGGAGTGGCCGCTGTGCTCGCTGTGTGCCGATGATAAGTGTGCCGCTGTGGGCCGCATGTCCCAACTGGGGGGCGTCTCCGGTCTCCGTGGGGGTGAACACCTCATCAGCAAACCCACTGCAAGTGTGTGCTTACCACCCGCGCGTCTAAACGACCGTCTCCTTGCCCTTGGACTCGAGCTGCGGCCATGTCTGCGCGCTCACCTTCTCCATGGTGGCCACGACGCAGGGCTTGCCACCGGGCCCTTGGCCAATCACCCACGTGCTCTCGTCGGGCCGCACGCTCCCGAAGAGGTCAAACTCGGCGAGGGGCACCCCCACCGAGCCCTTGAGCGCCACCCGGACGGAGCTCGGCTTGATCTCGACCGCGAGGTCACGCGCCCGGAGCGGCGCGTCCGGCAAAGCCACGCTCAGCTCCACCTCGTCGGCCGTCTGAGTGTACCACCAGCCTCGCGCCAAGTCGGCGGAGCTCGACGCGGGAGCGCCCAAGTGGGTGGTAGGGCCGCCAGCAACCTCCTTCTCCTTGACCGCCTGGTTGTACTCGCGCATCGCCGCGTCGTACGCCGCGTTCTCGCCCGGCGCCGAGCGGAAGAAGTCCGAGCCCGGCGCGAGGTCGCGCAGCGTGAAGTCCGTGTTGCGCGTGGGGGCCGGCTCGACCTGCACCCGCGCGAGGTAAACGTCTCCCAGGAAGGGGCTCTCGACGTCGAGGCCGCAGGCCCGGGCAATCTCACCCGCGCGCGTGTTCAGCGGCAGGTCCTTGAGCACGCCCATCTCGTCTAAATAGAGATAGACACCTGCGTAGGGCAGCGGCAGCGTGCTGGCCGACGGCCGGCAGAGCGCAAAGGTCTCGACGGAGCCTCGAGCGGCGACGCGGTTGAGCGCGCCCCTCTTCTGGTTGAGCACCTCGTCGCCAAACTCGGCGCGCAGGCCCGCGTCGTTCGTGACGGAGCCACCCGCAAAGTGCTCGATGTAGGTCGCCGGGCTGTCGCCCGCCGATCGCGCCACGCCCACGAGCTCCCCCAAGGGCTGGCTCGTGTCCGCTGGGATCTTCACGTAGGTGAACTTGAGCGGGAAGACCGAGCTGCTGCTGCTGGCCATGGTCGACGGCCGGAGGAGCGTCGCGTTGTGCTGTCTTCGCGCCGCCTCGGGAACTATAAAAAGGAACAGGCCTACGCAACTGTGAATGGTCCACAAATAGGACTCCCATTTCTAACGTAAACGAGGTCGCCGAAAAAGGATGCCGCCTCCAGAGCGCAAGCGCGTCGCGGTCGTCGGCTCGGGCATTGCGGGCCTCACGGCCGCGTACCTCCTATCGCGCGAGCACGAGGTGACGCTCTTTGAGCGCGAGGCGGTGCTCGGGATGGACGCGCACTCGCGGGACGCCCACGGGGCGCGGATGGACATCCCGCTGCGTGTCTTTTCCGAGTCGTACTACCCGAACCTCTGCCGCCTCTACCAGCTGCTTGGAATCCGCTACCACACGGCCGACTACTCCTTCTCCTGCTCCCACGGCGCTGCCGACGGCACCGCGGCCGTCGCCGGTAGCGCCCGGCGCGCCTACTTCCGCTACAGCAACCTCTTCTACCGTGGCATGGCGATCCCGCTGCCGTCGCTCGGGCTCCTCCTCGCGCCGCACCGCGTGCCAAAGTACCTTGGCCTCACGTACCAGTTTATGCGCTTCCTCCGCTCCTCGCCAGACCAGATCCAAATGGACGGCATGAGCGAGTTGTCTCTGGTACGCCGCCGCCGCTACCCCACCCCGGCTCCACGCGCCGTGCCCTGTCCCGCTGCCCCCACGTCACGCCACCCACATCACCCCACACCCGCCGCGTCCCGAGGCTTAGTGTTAGCCCGAAACACACCCTCCCACCAGACTGAGCTAGCAAACACTCCCGCATCCGCTTACCCCGCAGGCTGAGTTTGCACCCACCCACCCATCCGCGTTGTCCCCCAGGCTGAGTTCCTGAGTGCTTGCGGCTATTCGAGCGCCTTTGGCCCCGAGCTGCTCTACCCTATGCTCTCAGTCGTTTGCACTTGCTCCTACGATGCGGTCAAGAGCTACCCGGCGGCGCTCATCGTGGACTATTTCGCAGACAAGTGAGCCCCGTTTTTAGATATATATTTCTTATATTGATAATGAAGAGGACATTTACCCGCCCGGCGGCGCTCCTCGTGGACTAGTTTGCAGATGAGTGATACCGCCTCAACCTGCGCACTCTAACTGGTCTCGCTCGGCCCATAGCCCTGCGCCCTCCTTGTTCTCGCATGCGCACTTGGCCCGCTGCCTTGGCTTCTGCCCGTCTACACCCCTCTTTCTTCCTTAGCCTTTACACGATAGTCATTGCCAACATCGTATGGTGTATGACATATAAAGGGAGGGTCGGGGGGGATGGGGTATACATATGGCGCACAAGTCGCGCAGTAATATTGCAGTAGTGTGGGTGATGCGAATGGGCGGGTGTAATAAAGGGATGATTGATTCTTGCACACAAAAACAAGTAAAATAATATCTTGTATATGCCAACTTCTTCCGCGGTCTCTACCGCACGGCACGCGTCGCGACGCCTAGGCCGGGGTGCAGTGTTCTTTGCTCCAGTTCACAGCGAAAACCGAACTTATAACAACTTCACACCCGAACAGGAGGCAATCGAGCTGAGGGCCTGATCCTACATGTTGAATACGAACGAGGCAACGAATACGGGATTCTATTCATATTTAGCCTGTTTTGTGAATACATGCACCTTGAATATGTACGTATCCATGTCATATACAGGGTTGACCAGGCGGAATACGTTATTCATATTCTTGTGATTGCGCCACAGGAATACGTGACTATCTATTCAACACATAGGGCCCTGATCCAAACCAATCCTGTGAATGCCACAGGAGGCAATCGAGCCGAGGGCCCAGATCCAAATCAATCCTGTGAACCCCCTCCCCCTCCCCCGCGGTATTGTCCCGTGAGGTTCCCGCCCACAGAAGAAGCTCTGCATCTGTCGCGAGCTCTCATTCACTACCCACTGCCCACTTCCATTTCCTACACAGACGGTTTATAGACAAAGGTGACACGAGCGTGAACGCACCCTATCCCTTACTTTTTGTTATATACAGGTACGGCCTCTCGGGCGCCCAGTGCCGTGCCTACGCTGGCACGCGCGAGGTGGTCGAGAAGCTCTCCGCCAGCGTCCACCGCCACGTCACCAACGCCACGGTGACCAACGTCAGCGCCGGCGGCGCGCGCGCGTGCGTCTCCTGGCAGCTCAACGGCGCGGCCTCCTCCTCCTTGGAAGAAACTTCTCAAGGTAAGGAACAGGATTCGGGTATGTTGCACTGTAGGCTACACGCGGGAGCTCAGGTCACACAAATGCAACAAACAAACACACACGTGGCAGCTCAACGGCGACTCATTTTCCTCGGAATTCGCCCAAGGGAAGGAACAGGGTCCGGGTATGTTGCACTGGAGACTACACACGAGATCTCAGGTCACATATACACACACAGAGATAGACACAGACAGACAGTCACAGACACGCGCGCCTCCTCCTTGGAAGACGCCCAAGGGAAGGAACAGGATTCGGGTAGGTTGCACTGTAGCTGCACACGAGTTATCAGGTCACACACACACAACACACAAACACACCGACACACACACACACATGCACCACACACACCCACGCACGCACGCACACGCACACACACACACACCACCCCTCTGACCTGCGCCCCATTCATACCTGCAGGGCAACACAGAGGATCGGAGGTATGTAGGTATGTCCGCCGCCTCTAACCTGCGCCCCATTCATGAGCAGGCCCAGTTCGCCTTTCTAATAGAGAAATTGTCGACGCGAGCAGAGGGCGGACATTTCATTACAAAATGGCGAATAACCGTTTAATAATCGTTTTTTTTTCTCTAATTGTGTTGGCCTGATTTATTTAGCCATTCAGCCGCCTTCAATCATAACGGCCTTTGTGCGCCCTCCCTCCACGTTAGCCGTTGAGGTTTGTTACAGTGAAACTAGGGCCTGCTCATACCTGCAGGGCAACATACCCAGCTCGGGTTAACCTACAGGGGGTTTGGGGTGTTGGTCTTGTCGTGTGCGTGTGCGTCGGTGTCGGGGGTGTTGTTCTCTGTCGGTGTGTGTGTGTGTGTGACCTGTTGATCTTTTTATACCTGCAGGGCAACATCCCCAGCTCCAGACGGAGGAATTCGACGAAGTGGTGCTGGCGACGCAGGCCAACGTGAGGGTTAGGATCAACCCTACCTCCCCGGGGGGCAATAAAAAGATGATTGACTCCCGCAATACAGCTTTGAAATAAAACAATATCTTGTAACGGCTAACCTGCCAGGTGCAGAATACGAGCGGACTTTAGTTAGAATCTCACAGCTATGATAATATCAAGGGGGCGCAGACCAGCGGACTGGTGGTCAGGGGCACTGGGGGCAGGGGTCCACCCGACTATTAATTCATAGCTATGAGTGTATCGTGATGATTTGTGTTAACCTGCAGGGCAACATACCCAGCTCCAGACGGAGGAATTCGATGAAGTGGTTAAAGGATTAACCCGAGGGCAGGCTTTGCAGGTGGGGGGGGGCAACAAAAGGATGATTGACTTTCGCAATACAGCTTTGAAGTAAAACAATATCTTGTAACGGCTAACCTGCAGGGCAACGGGTTAACCCATACCACTGAGAGGGTCAGGGGTATGTAGGTATGCCCGCCGCCTCTGACCTGCGCTTCATACCTGCAGGGCAAGATACCAAATCATGAGAGGGTATGGGTATGTAAGTATGCCCCCCCCTGCCCCCCCCCCACACCCCTCTGATCTGCGACATATCCATACCGTACACGGCAAAACGGGTCGGGAGGTATGCCCGCTGCTTATGATCTGCGCTTCATTCACACCTGCAGGGCAACATACGCAGCTCCAGACGGAAGAGTTCGACGAAGTGGTGCTGGCGACGCAGGCCAACGTGAGCCGGCGCGTGCTAAGGACGGACGACCTCGAGGCGCTCGCTGCGCTCCACGCGTTCGAGTACGAGACACACCGCGTGGTGCTTCACACCGACCCGCGGCTGATGCCTGCTGTGAAGAGCGACTGGTCGCCCCTCAACATCCAGGCGAGGGGAACCTATATCTTAATACTCGTACTTATCCATCGATATAAAGGGAAGAGTAGAGTGGTGCTTCACAGCGACGCGCGCGACTGACGCCTGCTGTGAAGAGCGGCTGGTCGCTCCTCGCCTGAGTAAACTCCCGATGTTATATATATATATATATATATATATATATATATATATATATATATATATATACATATACATATATATATAGATACGGATCTATAGATCTATATCCGTGTATAAACGCATATATAGTCGGGTTCAACCTATTTCTCTTCTTACCTGAGCCCGGCGCAGAGCGGTTGGTCGGCGCACGGACGCACCATCGAAACGAGGTCTGCCGCGCGGTGCGGCACCACCAGCTCGTCCACGTCTGAACGAAGTAATGAACACGGCAACGATTTGGTTGTATTGCGATGCTGAGGTATTGGTCCTTCCTCCAGTATTCCTCCCTTAGGACGCTGTTTTTGTTGGCCGACGAACTGCGTCGCCAGCCAACACCCGCCCACCCGTTCCCAGTTTCTTCTGTTTTGTTGGTGTGCCTGTCCGTGCGCGGGGTTTCTGTCATTCCCTGGGCCGTTTCCTTGTCGTGTTTCTATAAGTCAATCTACAGGCATCTTGGGAATACCCCGCCCTCCCTCTACTGTCTAATATGTTGTTTTGCAGAGCCGTTGATCCCGATTCCCCGATCGCGGTTCTCTGGCACTTTTCACGCTTCACCAATTGATTTTTGATTCGCGCAATCATTCAGCGTGGAACGATGAAGAGAATTCGACCGTTACAGGTAGTCGAATGACACAAAAATGACGAAAAGTGCCAGAGAACCGCGATCAGGGAATCGGGCTCAAATAGTCGAATCGTTGCCCGTTCATGGAGGAACGATCTAGACTAGTAGTAGTAAATAATCCTCGAATGTTGCACACGGGCACAGAGAAGCACATCCGGCGGGTTAGGGTTAAGGGTTAACCCTAACCCTAACCCTTAACCCGATATATATATATATGTGTGTGTGTATATAAATCGCGTCGGGCTAAACACCTTTGCGCCAGAGCGATACAGATTTCAGCCGCCACCGCATTTTCTCGGCTTAACCCTTAACCCCAACCCCCCCCCATCTCAAGGAAAAGCAAACCCTGTTTCACGAAGTGACGAAGTGACGCAGGCTTACGATCTACACTAGCCAAGGGCACTATCCGGGCTAGGGCTAAGGGTTTAATCGGTTGGGGCGGTCCGTCTACGGGCCCTACCCTTCTTTTTGGTGCAGCAGGAGTGTCTCCGTGTCGGTGTGAGCCGCTGCGGGCCGGCTGCTGTGGTGGGGAGGGGGTGTTAGGTGTTTCGTAGGGGTAAACTTATCATCATCGTCTAGACTAGCCAAGGGCACTATCCGGGCTAGGGCTAGGGTCAGCCCGGGTGAACACGAGACGGGGTACGCAGTTATACAAATGCATGTGCTAAAACTTCAACCCGTCCACGTCTGTGACAAACTTTATGCGCGTATAAACACACACACACACACTTACTC
>Ga0209390_10003580_pt1 | contig 24944 bp, 17 predicted proteins | sample BON01_FD_187212 | JGI IMG/M metagenome (GOLD analysis project Ga0209390, IMG submission 187212) | Freshwater microbial communities from Lake Bonney liftoff mats and glacier meltwater in Antarctica - BON-01 (SPAdes) (version 2) | ecosystem: Environmental > Aquatic > Freshwater > Ice > Glacier... | reverse complement strand
ACAAGCAGCCCTCGCAAAGCCCGCCACAAGGATCCAACCACTCCTTTCTCGACGTAACCACCTGAGGGAGAGTCGTAAAAAGAAAACGCAAAGAGCCTGAGCACCACGCTCAGCCGGACAACCCCGGACTCGTTCAACAACCGATAGCTTCGGGGCTAAAGCCCAAAGCTATCTTTGGGGTTCCTCAAGGGCACTGAGAATGTTCATTCGTGGCATGACGGAGTGAAGAAGAAGGATGAGGCCTTTTCGACTGCCAAATAGGGTTTCCCTTAAAACGGCTCTTGAAACTCCCCGAAAAACAAAGGAAAGATCCGTCTGAAATCCATGCCAAAAAGGCTACACTCTTCTTGGCAGCATCTTAATCACCAAGCCAACCAGAAGTGTCCCTCATTGCCTGCTACTGCCGCGTGTCATCGCGAAAACAAAAAACCGACAGCCAGAAGGCTGAGCTCAAGAGATGGCTCAGGGCCAATGACATCAAACTGAAAGACGTGACCTGGTTCGAAGACACCGAGACTGGAAAGACTCTCAAACGTCCTGACTTCGACAAACTCCAGAAGGCGATCTTTGATGGAGAAGTCAAAACCATCATCGTCTGGAAACTCGACCGCCTCTCAAGGCGTCTCAAAGATGGCATCAACCTTCTCGCCGAGTGGTGCGAATCGGGAGTCCGAGTTGTCTCGGTAACCCAGCAGATCGATCTCACCGGGCCGGTCGGCCGCATGGTGGCAAGCGTCATGTTTGGCCTCGCTGAAATAGAACTGGAGTATCGGAGAGAACGACAAGCTGCCGGAATCCGGGTTGCCAAGAAACGAGAAATCTATCAGGGGAGAAAAAAAGGAACCACCAAAGCCAAGCCCCAACGGGCACGCGCCCTTCAAAAACAGGGACTAAGCGCACCTGAAATCGCCAATGCTCTAAACATCAGCGAGCGCACCGTATTTCGATACCTTGCGGCAGGATGAACGCTCCACGGCCTCCACAAGAGCTTCCCAGGCTCAGGAGAATCCTATGATACATTAGGTACCTTTACGTTGTTTGACCCGAACAGATGGAAGAACTCAAAGAGGTTAAAGAGAAGTTTTATCGGGAGGCTTTGAAGGACGGTCCTCCTGATTTGGGGCTTTAGGGCGAATTGAATAATTGAGGGAAAGGAGAAAGATGAATGGCTTACAAACACAACGAGGAATGGCGGATGCGGGTGATTTTATCGCTGGCTTGGCTTGAAGCTCAGCCGGTGGTGAAGGAGACGAACTCTGGTGAAAAGATCGTTCTAAAGGTGGAATCTTTGGATCGGGAAGGTTTGATTGAGATCACGTCGCGGTTCCTAAATTCATTGGATTTTAAAACGTTTCGTTTTGATCGAGATGGGGAATTGAAAGCGGTCTTCGTGTCGAGCGCTGGTGGGAGGACGGAGCGGGTTTACGACCGGGAAAGAGGTGCCTGGAAGCGTCATCAATTCGAGGTGGATTCTTCGATGATGATCGGACGATTGGAGATGGTTCTACGAGAGGAAGGATTGGGAGAATTGGAACCCTAGAAATTGAATGAGAGGCAATGGGCATTTCTTGTTTAGGGGAAGGTTTTCCCCTCGCGGCTACTTCGTGGGCCGCTACCCCATCTCCTGAAAGGCCAAGCCTCTCAAACTCTCGGAGGTGGCGGGAAACCGCAGGGGGAATAAATGACGAACCGGGTTTGTTGCTCCGCGCCTCCCTCCCGCAAACACCAGGAGAGCACTCTTCCGCTGGCCATCAGCTCATTCTTCGCCTGAGGCCGCTTGCTTCGGCTCACCTCGTGTTTTTCCTGCCTCCCCGCCATGGCCAGCCATCATCATCGGCTTTCCTTTGGACCGCCGACGAAGGGATTCCGGTTTCTAAACTAAGGGACTTCGTCCCTCGCGCCCGCAACTGGAATCGACCGGGCCGAGGCTCGCTTCGCTGCGCCCGCACCAACCCGGTCGATTCCAGTGGCCCTTGCTACCCCAATGCTTCGCCAGCAGGTCAGGGTTTCATGAGGTCATGAAACTGATTTTTAACCAACCGAAAGGAAACATGATGAAAAAGACTTTTAACAAACGAGCCAAGCAGAAGAAGCAGGACATCTATGAACGGGTGACCGAGACGATCCTGACTCAACTGGAAAAGGGAACAGCTCCCTGGAGATCTCCCACGATCGCACAGGTGGGTTTCCCACAGAATGTTCTGACCAAGAATCGGTATCAAGGAATCAACGTCTTCCTTTTGTCATCAGTGGGCTATGCCTCTCCCTGGTTCCTGACGTATCGGCAGGCTTCGGAGCTGGGAGGCCAGGTTCGCAAAGGGGAGAGGGGACATCTCATTGTGAAATACGGGACGTATGAGATCGAAGGTCAGGCATCCTCCGGAGATCAATCCACCCCGGCCAAGCGAGGATACCTCCGAGGCTATACTGTGTTCAATTCGAGCCAAGTTGATGGGATTGATTTCCCAGAAATTAAACATCCCGAATACCAGTCTTCGGAGCAGGTCGTCCTTGCGAGGAAAATCATCGAAGGTATGCCCAATCCTCCCAAGCTGGAGGAAGGTCCTCACGCCTGCCCTCACTATCAGCCTCAAGTCGATTTGGTTGGGATGCCTTCTCGTGAAACTTTCGAAAGCGAAGTTCGTTTTTATTCGACGGTTTTCCATGAATTCTTGCATGCGAGTGGTCATGAATCCCGTCTTGCCCGAAAAACCCTTTTGGAGAACAAAGGAATCATGGCGGGTGGCTCCGCCCGACAAACCTATGCCAAAGAGGAACTGGTTGCCGAGATGGGTGCCTGTCTGCTATCCGCCCATGCCGGAATCGTGACCGACAATCATTCGACCTCAGCCGCTTACCTAAGCAGTTGGCTCAATGTCCTCAAGGTGAAGGACAACAAGCGTTGGGTTGTCGAAGCCGCTAGCCAGGCTCAGAAGGGAGCCAATTATATTTTGGGTTAATGTTTTTCAGTCCTTTCGAAAACAAGACGAATCCACGCCTCTCTGAGCCACCTAAGTGTCGACTCGATTTGCAACCTTTAGCTTTCGGAAAGGAAAAAAATTCATCTCAAGATTTGAGTTTTCTTTTGGGGTGGCGTCCTTGAGGGCGGCGCTGAGGAGATCGGAAGAGGGGCGTTGATTGCGGCTGTCGGTGACACGTTTAGAGTGCTCCGCAGCGGTTGTCATCGCTCACGTTGGCATGTATGACATGCTTGAGGTCGAACTCGACTCCAACGGCGCCTTAAACGTGACCGAATTCGGCACGTCAAAGACCCCGAGCAGCTCCGGGCCCTCCACACCTTTTCCCCTATCACAAGGTTGAGCAAGGGACTCACTACCCCGCCGTCATGCCTCTTTCCGGCGAAAACGATGGCCGGGTCAATCCCGCCCATTCCCGCAAGATGACGGCTCTTTTCTGCGGGTGTTCGAAGGGCATACCCATCACCCTTTCTTTTTTTAAGAAAGCCTGTCCAGATCCGTACCAAACGGAAGTGATAACATAGATCCACGACCGATCTCCCGAAAGACGATCTAATGCGAATGACGGGTAAAGAAGAACTGTGACGGGCACTGGAGCCCTTTGACCAGTGGCCGAATTCTCGGCATCGTCAGTTCGATGCTGATTGGTGGCATCAGTTCTGCCGCAGAGCCTGCCAGCTATCTCGGCCCTGTGGCCGTCGTCGCGTCCAAAGACGGGAAAAGGCTGTTCGTCGCCAATACCGATGCCCGGCAAATCGCCGTGGTCGATGTCGTCAGCGGCAAGGTCACCCGCTCGATCGAGGTTCCAGCGGCATCGACCGGCATGGTCCTAGATCCTGACGGCGCGTCGATCTATGTAACCCACGCCGGCACGCACGAGTTGAGCGTCATCGATGCGAAGGGTATGTTGAAGCGGCTGTTGTCGGAGTCTGATCGTCGGGAGGAAGAGAGGCATGACGGGCAGCGCCGCATCCTGATCCTGACCCAAGTCAAAACCAAGATCAACGACGGCGACCTGCCCGCCGCCGGGAAAATCTACCAGGAGCTCAAGAAACTCGCCCCGCAGAGTGAAGAAGTGATTGAGGCCCGAGAATTCATCAAGGCCGCCGTGATTATGAAGCAATAGTTATTCCGTAGCGTCCGAAAGGTCGGTCGTCTCTGACTCCGCTCGCCGGCAGTGGTTTAGGCGTGTGCCGGGGGACGTCCAGGGCTGCCTGATTGGGGGGGGCAAAGTTTTTCTGTCCAGATTCGCTACTTGAGGGAGTATTATCTTGTCTTGAATGATGAATCTTCCGAAAAACGAATCCCAGTGAACGACGACGAACGGTACGAAACTTTTATGCGACTTGTGATGAAGCACGAGCCGCGTGTTCGTTCGTTTCTGCGCGGATTGTTGCCGACATGGCATGATGTCGAAGAGGTGGCACAGGAAGCGAGCCTGATTGCGTGGCGGAAATTCGATGATTTTGAAGAGGGTACGTCGTTTGGTGGTTGGTTGCTCACGATCGCCCGGTTTGAGGCGTTGAAGTACCGGCGTCGGGTGGCTCGGAGCCCGCTGGTCTTTTCCGATGACGTTTGGGATCTGCTGGCGGAAGAGGCCAGTGGAGAGGAGGTTCAGCAGATTCGTCGGCAACACCTGGAGGTCTGCCTTGCAAAATTGGGGTCTTCGGAACGGGATTTGCTGTTGCATGTCCACACGCACGGTGTGGTCATGCGAAAAGTAGCAGAGGAATCGGGGAAAAGTGAGCAGTCGTTCTACAAGGTCATACAGCGACTGCGAGCCGTTGTGCTCGATTGTATCAAGAAGGAAATTTTAACGGAGGGAGCATGATGACCAACTTGGATCTTGAACACCTGATCGCGGCTTGGCTCGATGGGCGTATCAGCGAAGCAGAGTCCGAAGCGCTGCAGCAAGAATTACGTGACTCTGTCGAGGCGAGAGCGACTTTTAATACCTTCGCCCAACTCGATGCGGTCTTCCGTGAAGCGGCCGATACCGAGAGTGTCGGGGCGATTTCGCGAGGCAGCGGATCAAGTGTTTCGATCCCGAGACCATCGACATCCTACTTAGTCCGAGCATCACTGGCGATCGCGGCGGTAATCATTGTTGTGTTTACCGCAACCTATTACTACCAGCACGTGAAGACCGACCGCAACATCGTACGGATTAAGGGTCTGAATGGAACACTGACCTGGATCGGTGACGGCGGTCAGTTTGTTCAAGGTTCTGGCTCATCGCAAACGGAGACACGCTGGTCGAACGTATTGAGCGAGGGGGCCGAACTGCCGGGCGGAACCATTGAAGGGATGGCGCCGGACTCTTGGTTCGAGCTGGAGTTTCATGACGGCTCGACAAGCATGATCTCCGGTGATTCGATATTCACCTTTTCCGATCAAGGGCAGAAAGAATTACGTCTAAAGCAGGGCCGCTTTTCAGCCGATGTGATGCCTCAACCGGCAGGCAAACCGATGCTGATCCATACGTCGGCAGCTGTTCTCGAGGTGATCGGAACGCAGTTTGATGTAGAGGCAGGGCCCGAAACTACGATGCTTTATGTCAGAGAGGGCAAAGTCCAGATCAGACGGGTTGGTGACGGACAGACGGTTGATGTGCCTGCGAACCATCGCGTCGTCGTCACCGCGGAAGGCGAGATGTCGCCGCATTTCGTCGCGCCCGAACGGACCTGGGCCGAAACGCCGGCTTGGGAGAACATCGCGGTCAGCGGTGATCAGGACTCGATCGCTACGCAAGAAACCCGCGACTACGACGGGACGCGCAACCTTTTGCTATCGGAAGAGCTCGCGAGCTTGCCGGCGCAAGATACTGATTACATCATCCGCAGCGGCGACGTATTTGATGTCAGCTACGTTTGGCTTGGCGGCATTTGGTGGACGGCCCAGGACCAGGTCGCCATCAGGTTGTTCACGACCGACAACGACCTGATCAGCGGCACGCCGACCACTTTCGCGACGCTGCTCTCCGGATCGTCAACCACCGCTGGCGACTACGAACCCGCTTCGGGCAGTGCGTCTTCCTCGGCGACAGAAGCCAGGAAGAGACTTTTCGTCGCGATCGATACGCAAGATGGGGCGGGGGAGCGCCATGGGGTCGCCCATCTAGATAACTTCCAGTTGCGGGTGGAGCACAATCCCGAGAAGGGATTGCCTCGCTTGGACGACTTTCAATTACAGGGGGCAGACTTTCCCGATACTCCCCCCGCGCCTACCGCTGCGACCATCATCGGGGGAAATATTCGCAACGGGGATTTCAATCGCAAATAACTTCAAAAACTCTGTCCAGAATCTCCAACTCGGGAGTGATAGGGCAGATCGACAATCATCAATTGCAATGAAATCAATGATGATTCTCACGTTCGAAATCGATTTGGTCCCTCCTCCTAATTGCAGGGAGCAGACTTTCCCGCGCTTACCGCTGCGATCAATCGGGGGAAATGTTCGCAACGGGGATTTCAATCTCAAATAACTTTAAAATCAATTGTCCAGATTCTCCAACTCGGGAGTTATAGGGCAGATCGCCAATCATCAATTGCCATGAAACCAATTATGACTCACCCAAAATCCTCACTTTCGAGATCAATTTGCTCCTTCCTCCTGCCTGCCGTCGTGCCGGTTGCGCTGTCGCTTGCGCCCGTCGCGTTCGGGCAGGAAGGCTCTGCCAATGACTGGTTCGTGAAGTCAGCTAAGGACAGAAAAGAGAAGCCTCAGACAGGAATAAGCGGTGGTGAGAAACGCGATATCATCCCCTCGTTGCCGGGTATGCCAATTCCGCAAACCGATCGGAAGAAGCCGCCCTCGCCCGATTACCTGATGGCGAAAGTGAAGTGGGGCAGTGGTGCTGTCATCGATCAGAAGCTGACCGAGGATTGGAATCTCGCCCCCAATGACATGCTGGAGTTCCATAAGCTGGCGCGCAGCAAGGACTTTAAATATATGCCGACCCAAACGTCGCTGGGCCAGTTCAGCTACGATCCAGCCCTGATGCCGGCGATCCTGCTGGGCGGCGTCCGTGAGGTGAATTTCACGCCGACACAGATCAACCGGCTGCGCCAATACGTTCTCGATGGCGGGATGATTGTCTGTGACTCGGTCTACGGTTCCCCTTGGTTCTACGAGTCGGCGCTCAAGGTGTTTGACGATATGTTTCCGGAATCGCGATTCCGTGTCCTGCCTCCAGATCACCCTCTCTACCACATCAACTCGGATATCGAAGAGGTGACCTATCGCAGTGGCGGGGCCGACGAGAACGGTAAGCCGTTTTTTGAAGGTCTCTATATCGGCAGCCGTATCGGGGTGCTGGTGTCGAAGTACGGTCTGGGTTGCGGGATGGCTGGTGAGATGGAAGTCTTCGATCACTTGGAAAAGAAGGGGCTCAAGCCGAAGGCTTACAGCAAGGAGAGCGCCCGTCAGATCGCCGGGAACCTCGCCCCTTACATCGTCGGTTACGGGCGTGTCGGTGAACAGGAGGGCAAGGCCGAGTTGTTCGGTGCGGCTGATCAGAACGCTCCGACTTCCGAATTTGTCTTCGCACAGGTCAAGCACGATGGCTCCTGGAACGCGCACCCCGGTGCGGCACGGCAGCTCTTGACCCGGCTTGAAAGAGATTCGGCGATTCCCGTGAACCTCAAGCGTGTCTCGGTGGATCTCAATCGCGACGACACGTCGGCCTACCCGTTTCTGTTCTTTACCGGGCTGGATGATTTTACGCTGACCAACAAGCAGATCCAGGTCTTGCGTAAGCACGTCGATCAAGGTGGGACTCTGGTGATCAACAACGCACTGGGGCTGGCCACCTTTCACCAGGCGGCTGTTCGCGAGATGCGCCGGGTCTTCCCGGCCGACGAATTCCGACTACTGCCGCAAAGTCACGAGATCTACCGTTCACTCAACACGATCTCAAGTGTGAAATACACCCCGGCGCTGATGAAAGATCAGGGGGAAAAACTACAGAATCGCCCGGTGCTGTTCGGGGTGGAAATCAAAGGCAAGCTGCGGGTGATCTACAGTCCCTACGATCTCGAGGGTGGCTGGAACGAGGTTCGATACCCCCTGAGTCGCGGGTATCAATCTGATTCGGCGAAGAAACTTGGGTGCAACATCATCATGTTTGCAATGACCAACTAAGCTACGACGATGAAACAATCTACAACGAACAAAGATTCCCCTCGTGGCGCCGGGGCGGCCTCACTTCCGATCGACCTGTCTCCACGCGAGGCTGTGGAAGACAGCTCCTTTGAGGACGGGTTGCCGGACAACACCTTGGAGCTGGTCGCAGCCCTCGCAGCAACGCGCACTCGTCTGTTGGATGAGGTGGGTCAGATTATCGTCGGGCAGAAGGAGGTGCTCGATCAGGTCTTGACCGCCTTGTTTGCCAAGGGGCATTGCGTGATGACCGGTGTTCCGGGATTGGCCAAAACTTTGATGGTGAGCAGTCTCTCGAAAACGCTGTCTCTCGATTTTAAGCGAATCCAGTTTACCCCGGACCTGATGCCGACGGATATCACGGGGACCATGGTGTTGGCGGAGGGGGATCAGGGACACCGATCATTCGCGTTCCGGAGTGGCCCGATTTTCACCAACATGCTGCTGGCTGATGAGATCAACCGGACGCCTCCGAAGACCCAGGCCGCATTGTTGGAAAGCATGCAAGAAAGGCATGTGACGGTGGGCGGCGTGACGCACACCTTGCCCGAGCCCTTCCTGGTCTTGGCCACGCAGAACCCGATCAAGCAAGAGGGGACCTATACGTTGCCGGAGGCGCAACTGGATCGTTTTCTGTTCATGATCAATGTTGATTACCCATCGCTGGAAGAAGAGCAGGAAATCCTGATCAGGACGACTCTCGATTCGATGCCCAGCCTGGGCTCCATGATTACCCGCGAAGAGATTATGCAGTTTCAGAACTTGGTCCGGCGTGTCCCGGTGAGTCGCTACGTGGCGAACTACGCCGCTCGTCTCGCCCGGTCGACACGCCCCAATGACGCGATCGCACCTGACTTTATTCCGAAATGGGTGCAGTGGGGCTGCGGCCCCCGGGCTGGGCAGGCTTTGCTGCTGGCGGCAAAATCCCACGTCCTGCTGAGCGGGCGGTTCAATGTGTCTGTGAACGACATTCGAAAGTTCGTCCATCCCGTTTTTCGGCATCGCTTTGGCTTGAACTTTACCGCGGTCAGTGAGGGCTACGATACGGACACCATTATCGACTGGCTGCTCGAGGCCGTGCCGGTGATTCCTGAGGAAGACAAAAAGTCAGGATATTTGGGGAGAATTTTCGGAAAGAAAAAGAAATCAACGTTGAAATAGCATGGCGGAGAAACTCAATACTTACAAATACCTGCCGTCGGGGATGGCCGACCATCTGGGCAATCTGCAGATCGGTGTGACCAAACGGATGGACGTTGGTCTGCAGGGGCGGCACCAATCTTCGACCTTCGGATCTTCCGTCGAGTTTGCCGAATATCGGGAATACATGCAGGGTGATCCGATCGAACGGATCGACTGGAATGTCTATGCTCGCACGGACAAGTATGTCATTCGCCGCTTCCACGACGAAGTCAATATCCGGGCCAACATCCTTTTGGATACCTCCGAGAGTATGTCCTACAAGAATATGGGATCGATGTCCAAAATGGACTACGGCTGCCATCTGGCTGCGTCCCTGATGTATGTCATGGTCAACCAGGGCGATTCGACCAGTCTGATCACCTTTGATGATGATTTGCGCAAAGTCTACGAGCCCGCCGCGACCTTCGGCGCACTTCGGCCCCTGCTGCAAGGACTCGAGGAAATCGAGCCAAAGGGTGAGAGTAACCTTGAGAAAGCCCTGGCGAAGGCGACTGAGTTTATCAAGGGTCGATCGCTTGTCATCGTCATATCCGACATGTTGCAGGACCCGCGCGAGACGCTCAAAGGCATCGGGAATCTCTGTTACGCGGGCCATGACGTGACGGTCTTCCATGTCCTGGACCCCGCGGAGATCCGCCTGCCTCAAGAGGGGCTGATCGAGGTCGAGTTTCTCGAAACACGCGACAAGATGAACGTCGATATCGGCGAATTTCGCGAGCTATACCTACAAAGGATCCGGGAGTATTTAGACGATGTTCGCATCGGGTGCACCAACGAGGGCGCCAACTATTTGTTGGTCGATACCACGTCGGATATTCATGACACATTACTGAAGAGGGCCACAAGCTAATGATACCAGGCGCAACACTATTTTTATATTTACTTCCGCTGGCCGGGCTGCCCGTGCTGTTTCATCTGTTGATGCGGCGCCAGCGCAAGACGGTCTTGTTTTCGACAAGGATGTTTTTCGACAGCATGCAGCCACGGCTTTCTTTCCATCGAAAGTTTCGGGAGCCACTGCTGCTGGCGGCGAGAACTCTGCTGCTCTTGTTTCTGCTGCTCGCTCTGGCCCGCCTGGCGATTCCCAAAATGGGGAGCGTCCTGGGGGTCGGCGGCGAACAGGCGGTGGTGATTGTCATCGACAACTCCAGCTCGATGGTCGGCTCGGTCGAGGGCAGTGATCGAACCAAGCTGAGCGTCGCCCAAGAGGGCGCACGCACGCTCTTGAAGAACATGGACCCGCGCGGCAAGGCTGCGATCGTATTGCTGGTGCCAGAACCGGGCGCAGACCGGTTTGGCGGGATGACCACCGACAGAGATTCGTTGCTGAGCTTTCTGCAGGCGATCCAGCCCACTGAGGCGACGGGTGATTCTGCCAAAGCGCTGCTGCGGGCGACAACCTTGCTAGAGAATGCGAACTCCGGGGGAGGTGGTTCTTTGCATGTCTTCACGGATCTCCAGGAGGCAGAATGGAAGACCCCTGTCCTGGCGGCTGATGATATGCATGGGTCACCCCAAATTTTCGTGCATCGCGTGCCTACCGCCGAATCCACGCTGCCGAATATCTGCATGCTCAAGGCGAGCGTGTCATCGCGCAGAATCCTTCCCAATCAGCCGTATGGTTTGGAGGTCCTGCTGCGAAATGACGGTGACAAAGATTTCCAGGTCCGGGTCCATCGCAAGGATTCTGAGAACAGCGTTGCTGAGATCACCAATGTTGAGGTGGGTGCCGGTTCACAGAAGCTTGTGAAGTTGCCGCTCCAGCCGAAAGCCCCGGGCCGTCACTGGGTCCGTGTCTGGATTGAAGGGGATGGATTTGAAGGTGATAACCGGATCTTTGTCCCCTACATTTGCGAGAAGAAGGGGGACATCTATTTTGTCGGCGATCGGGCCGCGGGCACCTTCGGTCTCCTGCCACTCGCCCTCTCGCCCAGCGGCGAGGGCCGTTTCACTTCCTTGGTGCCGAACTTCATACCCCTGGACGCCATCAAGAGTCGCTTGCGGCAGAAGACGCCGATGCTGGTGGTCTTGACCTGGGCGGATGCGTCGAGCCTGGACGAGGGGACGAGCGCATTGCTGGATCAGTACACGCAGCGTGGCGGAAACATTCTGGTCTTACCCGCGGTAGATGCCCGCGAATCAACCGGCCAAGCGCCTGCATGGCTTGGGGCGAAACTAGAGCCCTTGAAGTCGGTGCCGGTCAGCGTGCCGTTGCGCGTTGCCAACGAGTCCTCGCCGTTCTGGTCTGACATCCGCGGGCTGGACGGACGGGTCCGCATCGGCACCGCTTTTGTCAAACAGTACTTTCCAATCTCATTGGGACAAGACGCGGGCTACGCTTCCCTCCTTGGTGCCAATGAAGACCGCGCCCTGTTGGCGATTCGCAAACACGGAAAGGGCCAGATTGTGGTGAGCGGTATGGCCTTCGGTCGGACCGGGGCCTGGAGCACGCTGCCGAGACAGAAGGTCTTTCTGGTGATGGCCCAGCCGATCGCTTTGGGTGCCGTGGCCAACCTGTCGAATGAAAGTGTCTCGATCGTCGCCGGCCAGTCGCCGCGATTACTGCCTGGCGAAGGCGATGAGATGTCGATCACGACTTTGCTAGGGGACCAGGTCGATTGGTTCGGCTTGAAGAACGAGTCTCCGATCTTGGTGCGTGGAGGCGCTTACATCGCTACGATGGGGCAACGCGAGACCTGCCTGACCGTTTTGCCATCTGAACTGGAGGGGCACAGCGCCTTTGTCGAGGGCTCCGAAATCGGTGCCTTGGAGGGCATCCCCCACGGGGTTGGGACGCTCACCAACGAAGATGATTTCCGGGACGAGTTGGAACAGTCCCTTGCTGGCACCGGATTATATGTCCCGTTTTTATTGTTGGCCATGGCATTTTTGATGGCTGAGGGATTGCTGGGAGCGCCAGCGAAGAAATGGAAAGACAGAGGCAAGGGCGATACCGATCACAAGTCCGGATTGCCATCAACTAATACTGGAGAGGAAATTATTTAATGATAGGAATGCTTATATGGAAGCCGCACCTCGGCACGCTGGCGAACAGTTTCGTCATTCTTCTGGCTATGGCTTGGCTATGCCTGCTGTGGAGCAGGTATCGGTCGCGCTATACGGTGGGGAAGACAACGATGCTGCTGGCTCCGAAACTGCTTTTCACCATGCTTGCGCTTATCGCATTGATGGATCCAGCATGGCGGAATTCGAAGCCGACGGATGATTCTCAGAAAGTGGCTTTCATCAGCGACGTTTCTACCTCGATGGATGTCAAAGACGACGGGTCGGATACCCGCACGCAGCGCGCCAAGGATCTCATGGATGACATTCAGGGCGGACTCAAAGGGGTCGCCAGCGTGGAGCCCTACCGGTTTGATGTCGATATCCTCGCGACGGACGACGACCCGGCAGAGGGGACGCGCAAGACGGATCTGGGCAAGACGGTTGTTTCTCTCTCGGAGAAGCCGGACTTGTCTGACTGTAAGGCGGTGGTTTTGTTCACCGATGGGGGAGACGAAGTCATTCGTAGCGAGCGCTTTCCGGATGTTCCTATTTATATCCTCGGCGTCGGAACCGAACCCTCGACCTGGGACGATCTCGAGATCACGAATACGGAAATCCCGGAGGAGGTCGAGTTGGACACGTCGTTCAAGGTTGCTGCGGACATCGTCGTGCACAGTGCCTCAGAAGCATTTGCGAAGAAAGCCGCGGAGGTCGAGGTGCTGATCGAGAAACGCGTCACTGGCCAATACGAGCAGTTGAGCGCCGTGACGGTGGACCCTGGAGAAAACAATGGCCGGGTGGAGTTCGACCTTCCTGCGGAGAAGACCGAGGGGGTTTACCGCTACCGTCTTTCGGTCAAGGGCGTGGATGGCGAAATGACCGCGCTGAACAACGCGCGGGACTTCGAGGTGGATATCCGCGAGAAGAGCATCAACGTCCTCTTGTATGGCAACATGCTGGATTGGAATTTTGCAATGCTCAAGCGGGAGTTCGCCGATGATGCGACGATCAAGCTGACCTCGGTTTATCGGAAGAACGCCGAGGTGGTTTTGATCGATGGCGTGCGGCAGGACGGCGACGAGGTGTTTTCGAGTGGGTTTCCGGGGGATGAAGAGATCCTGAACCTTTATACCTGCATTGTCCTGGGATCATTCCCATCGGACCTTATCGGCTCTGCTGCTTTCGAAGCGTTAAGGAAATACGTTGAGGGTGGCGGTAACCTTATCATGCTTGGCGGGCCACAGTCCTTTGATCGAGGCGGCTACTACGGAACGGCGATTGCGCCACTCATACCTTGGAAGGAGAACCGTAACGCCCGGGGAATCAGCACTGGACAGTTTCCCGTCGTCGTCCCACCGGAAGGGGCGGGGCATGGCTTGTCGGCGGCGACGGCAGCCATCTTGGATGGCGTCACAGCTCCGGTCTTCTATTCGGTGAATACGGTGGGGGAACGTCGCAGTGGTGCCCTGAGCCTGCTGAACGCTTCGGTCGGCAATCAGATCGTTCCGATCGTTGCCCTACAGCCCTATGGCAAAGGCCAGACCTTGGGTGTGGCCACCGATACGCTGTGGAGGTGGGGGCGGCTGGACGGCGATATTTCTGGCGCCGTTCATCAGTTCTGGCGAGATTCCATTCGGTATTTGGCCGGCGAGATTGAGGGTGGCAGATTCCTGACCGTGGAATGGGATCGCAAGCGATACCGCCCCAGTGAGCAAGCCCACGCGGAGATTGGCATTGTCGGGCGTTATGCCGAAGGCGAAGTGCATTTGAAGGGATCTGTCGAGCATGCCGGGACAAGCCAGGATCTTTCGATCGTGTTGAAGGATGGCAATGACTTTCAGACCAAAGTGTATTTCCCTGATCGGGGCGACTACACGATCAAGCTGGAGGCGACCCGAGCCGGCGAGCCGCTGGATTCCTATGAGCGCGTCATCCGCGTCGGTTCGAATGTCAGTGAGGGTGCAGACCTTACGGTGGACCACCCGTTCCTCCAGAACCTGGCCGCACGCAGTGGTGGCTACTACGAACGGGAAGCCGACGCCGAGGAACTGATGGAACGTATCAAGGCCATGCTGATGACCAGCGCTGATCCGCATGATACCCCGCTGGTAAGGGCGCCCGCTCTTTTCGGCCTGCTGCCGGTCTATATCCTGCTGGTGATGGGTGCTCTGCTTTGGGAGTGGATCCTGCGGAGAAGAATGAACATCGTATAGGGAGTCAGAGTTGAACATGAGAACCAAAATAAACATGAGTCCGACGGCGCGCCCCCTATGGGGGTGGTCCGGTCTGCTCCTCGCGCTGCTTGTGATTTTGCCAGCGGGCCTGTCGGCCGCAGACAAGGTGCCCAAGAGGCATGCCCTAGTGTATATGTCCGACGGGACGGAGTACGAGGGGATTCTGCAGTTGACTCCAGGCATCGATATGAAATTGACGAAGCTGCCGGGGGGAGGGGATGAAAAAACGGGGACCGTGGATCTCGACGACATCCGCGCTAAACAGAGGGTCTTCACCTTCAATTTTGACGTCGTCAAAGAAATGACGTTCTCGCCCCTCAATGAGGAGTATCTGAAAAAATTCAAGATTCTCAATATCAGCAACAAGAATGCCGAGGTTAAAAAGGTGAGAATCGGTCTCCCGTATCCGGTCTTGAAGCCAAAGTGTAAAGTGCTCTTCAATAGCGGTGAGACCGCAAACGGGGTCTTGGGCACGCGCACTGTCTTTTTGAAGATCATCGAACCGGACACGGGATTCGTGCAGGAAACCAAGAAAATTGTGTTGCGGTCGAAATATTCGGGCGAGCCCGGGCAATCGCTCGAGGATCTCGTCCATGTGCAGCGGATAAAAATGCTCGATGAGGGCGCCGCGTTTGCCCGAAACATGCTCGTTGATTTCCGTTCATTCGAGATCGCTTCGGCAGACGCCGAGTCGGGGGTCAGGGCGATGACACAGGACACCCTCTCGCGGGTGACTGTCAAAAACGATGCTGACGGCAAGCTCCGAATCCATTCGACCCTCGGTGAAAATGTCTTCCTGGCGGCTCAGGTCGACGGCAGGTGGGTCGCTGGCTGGCCCGCAGAAGGGACCAAGCGAACAGACCTTTTCAAATCCGTCGAAACCGAAGTTCTCAAGGTCCAGGATTACTACACCGAGAAGAAAATGCTGGGGATTATCTCCGAAGATCGTGACCGAAAAATTACCGTCCTGGTGAGGCTGCGTCGTGACATCGCCGATCCTGTGGCAGCCCTGGCGTGGGCGAAGGGCACTGCCTGGGGGCCAAATTCGAGAAATTTCGAGATGGATGAGCACGGTGAATTGATGGAGTTCTACCGCCTGAGCATCTGGCGCTTTGTGCGAGACAATGAGACCGGGAAAATGACCTTGATGGATCGCGGCACATTCAATCGCACACGGATTAAACTTGAAGAGGACACACCAGAAATGGGCATTGCGCCAGACCTCTGGCCGGTTGTCATGAAGGACGACAAATTGATTGTCGGCGGTGAGTGATTAGAAAAAATAAGAAAATAGATATTATGGACATCGCAGCAACAGACACATTGGATTTCGGCAAGGTTGTAGACCGTGCGAAACGCACCATCCGCATGACGGAGGTGTTGTTGGGGTTTCTAACTTGGTTCGCCATTACAGCCACGACTTGGGTTGTTCTTTTTTTCTTGGACAACCTGATGGATCTGCCCACGGCCTTGCGATTCCCGTTCGCGATTGCGGGATTGGTTGTGACGGTTGGCGCGTTTCTCAAATGCGTTGTTGGTTCCCTCAGAAGGACCCGGAGCAACGAGCAGGTCGCGCTCATGCTGGAGAAGCAATTCGGGATCGAGGAAAATGTCCTGATCAATACGATGCAGTTTGAGGAGATGGACTACAGCGACAAACAGAGAGACTTCATCCGGGCCACTGCCAATGCTGCTACGACGGGATGGAGCCATGTGCCGCTGCGTGAGTTATGGCAGCCGGGCCGGATGGCAAAATGGTGGGTGGCATTCGCGATGCTGATGGTGGTTTGGATCGCCTACAGTGTGCTGGCACCGGGCTACTTGCAGAATGCATTTTCCCGCTATGCCTTCAGCTTCTCCGATGCCCCACCCGCGGCCGCCGCCTCCTTGATTATGACTCCGGCAGAGGATCTGACCATTGCTGAATACGAAGATCTCGAGGTCTCTCTGGATGTGAGCAAATTTTCCGACGGGGAACGCTTGATGGTCTATCCGGCCATTGTCCACCGGGACGGTCAGGGCAGAGTTGCCAACGATGGCACTGATGGCGCCGAAGTTAAAATGCGGCCGGTCGTCGGTAATCCGAACCTGTATCAGTATACCTTCGAGACCGTTCGCCGGAGTTTCTCTTTTCGCATCTTCGTTGATGGGACCTATACCCGCAGCGTGCAGGTGACGGTGAAAGCCGCGACAAAGATCGTCGAATCGACATTCACCATTACGCCACCGGCCTATGTGGCCCTACCGCCGCGGCAGCAAAGCGGCCCGCCCTATCCAGTGAAGTGTCTTCCTGCGAGCAAGTTGGAGGTGGTCGTCAAATTGGATCAGCCCGTCGAGTCACTGAGCTGGCAGTGGCCGGCCGGGACCGTGCAATTTCAGGATGCGGGCAACCAGGTCTGGAAGGCGACGCTCGAGGTGGGGGACACCGGTGGAAACTACGACCTGATCGCGGTGGTCAAGAACCTCCCGGAACCGATCGTCCTGAGCAGCGGCAGTGTCCAGCTCAAGACCGACCGCAAACCCGAAATAAACTATGTCGACATGGAAATGAGTCACGTGGTAACGCCCGGTGCCACCCTTCCGTTGCGATTTGAAGGCAAGGATGACTATGGCATGAAGGACATGAAGCTGACGCTCCGCCGCGCCAAAGTCGGAGCTCAACCCGAAGTGATTCGGGACTGGACCTTCGCCGCCTCACCCGGTGAGCAGGGGCTGATTGAGAAGCGGGTCGCTCTAAAAATTGATGCCAGCGTCTTCGAGCCGGGTAATAAGTACTTTCTTGAAGTTCATGGCGACGACTTTTGTCCGACCACAGAGAGCGGGGTTTCGAACGCCTTGCTGGTCACGGTGAAGAATCTCGATGCCAATCTTGCGGCCGGCGGCGAGTCTGACTTGAAAGATCTTTACGCGGCCCTGGAGCGAGCGATCGTTCTCCAGAAGCAGGCTCTCGAGGGAACCCAGAGCCTGACGGTGAATATTGATGATGTCTGGTTGGATGCGAATCGTGTGAAGCGCGATGACAAAGACATCCAGTCAGCGCTCGATGCCTACCGTAAGAAGATCCTCGATCTTCAGGTGGACGTGCGGGAAACGCTCATCAAGGGGGTGGAGTTGGCACCGGATCATGGGACCCACTTGGCCGTTCGCATGCAGAGCATCGCCGCGGCGGAGGCTGTTGAAGCGAATCATCGTGCGTTTGCCGCGGGGCGTGCCCAGCTCAATGCTGGCAAATTGAAGCGTGCCAATGGTTTCGGCCCTGGGTCTTCCTTCGAGCAAGACATGACGCAAAGCGTCCGCTTCAAGAGTCGCCCGGCACGTTATTTCGGGCTCGTCATTCATTCTTCCCACGGCTGGTCGCCCCAAGCGTATCTTGAAAAACTGGCACTTGTGGGCGAGGACACCGAGGAGCAGAAGAGCCCCTACCTCGATAGCTCGGGCTGGAAGCTCGTTGCGTCCAATGTCAAGGATGCGCAACAGGCGCTTCCCGTCGAGGACAAGTCCTCCAAAGCCAGGCTTGAATCGCTGCCGGCCTCGTTTGTGTTCGATATGGGAAAAGAACAGGCCGTCACCGGGATCGCCTGCCTGGGTGGCTCCGAGCAATCCCCCAGGGGAATCGCAGTTTACCTGACCACAGGACAGCCCCCCGAGATTGTCCCTGTGGCGCTCGACCAAGAGCGCATCACCGGCGAATTCAAGTTTCTGAATACCGTGCAGGAAATGATCTACAACCAACTGCTGGCGCTCAAGGGTGGAGAATTCGAAAAGTTGGAGGCGAACAAGGATCTCGAGCTGGCGAAGTTGCTTGGTGAAGAACGTGAGGAGTCCGCCCCTTCGGTGACTTTGGCCAAGGCCGAGATCGACGAAAAGCTCAAAGAGTGGAAGGAAGAGGATGCGGAACTTGACGAACTGCGGAAGGTGCTCACTTCCAAAGCAATGGAGAGTCAGGATGATGAGAATAAACTCAAGGAAATCGATCTCAAAAAGGGCGCGTTGAAACGTGATCTCGAGGACATGGCTGAAGACCTCGCACGCGATGAATGGGACTTTGCGGACAAGAGCGATATCAAACTGTTCGAGGCCACGCTGCACAACATACAGGACAAAATCGATGAGGAGGAAATCGCAGACCTTGCCTCAGTGGAGAACGAAGACGAGAAGGACGATATGTCGCACAATCTCGACACCACACCGCAGGATACGAAGCATGAGATCGATACGGCGCAAGAGAAACCAGCGAGCGGCGCCTTGGTGGAACCTGGACAGCACGAAGATGCTGAGGATTCAGGCAAGCTCCCAAACCTGGGCGAGTTGCCAGAGAGTCTTCCACTGAGTATATCGGAACTGACGAAGGGGCTCGACGATTTGGGAGAACCCGTCCCCGAATCGGGCTCGGAACTCATGGATCACAATTCCCCTTCCGGATCGCCCGCTTCGGATAACCTGGACTCGGCGTCTGCCGCTGGACAGATGACCGATCAGACGCCCAACCCGCTGTCCAAAGCGAAAGGCCGTGGCAACCTGGGGCGTGCCGGACAGGCCGATGGACAGTTCGCCGGCAGCAAAGCACCGGCGATCCCGAATAATGAGGTGGCGATGCCACCCCGCATGACGAGCACTCCCGGTGAGAGCGGCAAAATTACCGATGAGGACAACGCCGCCGCTATGTCGATCGGCTTGGGCAAGGGAACCGGGACTGCGACCGGGTTCGCCGCGATGGGCAAGCTCCCTCCTGAGGAACTCGCAAAGCTCCAGCAGATGATGGGGGCTGATGACCACAAGAGTAAAGAGAACATCCGAGGGCTGTTGCTGGCGCTCAATCGCCACAATCTCCCCACCACGGACCTGAAGCGAGCCCTCGAGCGACTCGAGCAGATCCAGAGCAATAAGACCGGTGTCGATGTGAGGCAGACTCTCAACGAGGCCATCAAGCACATGCGCAATGCGGAAACTTCACTCGCCGGAGCCTACGAACTGCGTGCGCAGCAAATCGCCGATGGGTCCTATAACGACACTCACCAAGCCGATACCACCGGGGGCACAGTGCCCGTTGGATTCGAAAGCATGGTCAGCAACTACTTTAAAGCCATCGCCGAAGAATCCGCCAAGTAGAGATAACAAGGAAAATCACCAAACCGAAACCCGGAGAGATACGATACTATGACAACATCAAATACGACAGAGCCTGGCAGCCAGGCTGAGGACCTAGCCACGCTTGCAAAATCAGGCAAATTAATCGCGGCGGAAGTCGGAAAAATCATTGTTGGTCAGGTGGACGTCATCGGCCAGATCCTCACGGCATTTTTTGCGAGGGGACACGTGGTGATCGAGGGGGTGCCGGGATTGGCGAAGACACTGATGATCAACAGTCTTTCCGAAACCATGTCCCTGGATTTCACCCGGGTCCAATTCACGCCTGACCTGATGCCGACGGATATCACCGGGACGACCTTGCTCAACGAAGACGAGCACGGGAAACGGCACTTCGCCTTTTCCAAGGGGCCGGTTTTCACCAACATTCTCTTGGCTGACGAGATCAACCGGACCCCACCGAAAACCCAGGCTGCATTGCTCGAAGCGATGCAGGAGCGCAACGTGAGTGTGGGCGGCGAAAGCTATAAATTGCCAGAGCCTTTCCTCGTCCTGGCGACGCAGAACCCCATCGAGCAGGAAGGCACCTATACCTTGCCGGAAGCGCAGTTGGACCGTTTCCTGTTCCTGGTCAAGATCGACTATCCTTCGCTCAGCGAAGAGGAAAAGATCCTGTTGTCGACCACGCTGGAAGCGCTGCCGAAGCTCAGCCAGATCATCGACGGCGCGACGATCATCCGCTTGCAGAAAGTGGTGCGGGGGATCAAGGTGAGTCCTGAGATCGCCAACTACGCCGCCCGATTGGCCCGTGCCACCCGGCCGGGGAGCGACGAGGCGCCCGACTTTGTGAATCAGTGGGTGCGGTGGGGCTGCGGCCCGCGAGCCGGACAGGGTCTGCTGCTGGCAGCCAAGTCCCACGCCGGTCTCTCCGGACGGGATGAAGCCACCTTCGACGATGTGAGAAAGTTCGTGCATCCCGTTTTGCGTCACCGCATGGGCTTGAACTTCGCTGCTGTCAGTGAAGGCCAGACGACGGATGATATCGTCGATCTGCTGCTCAAACACGTCCCGGAGAAGGAGTCCGCTGCAGCGCCGAAAAAGGTCGCTGTCGGAGCGTAATTGGAAACTTACGAAATGATGAGAACGAGTCGATACACGACAAGCTGCCTGCTCCTGGCCGCGACACTCTGTTGGTCATTCCCGACGAGTGCCGGTGCCAAGGTGATTGGACGAGCCAACAACGTTGTCCCCTCGACGGTTCGGGTCAGCCCTGATGGGGATCATGTTCTCGTTGTGAGTGTTGACCCGAAGACAAAAAAGCGGCGGGTCTATGTCGATGGGCGCCCCCAGCCGGGGGTGTATGACGCGATCGCCGAGGGCACGCCCATTTTTAGCGAAGATGGTCAGCACCATGCTTTCGTGGGCACCCGCGGGGAGGAGTGCATGGTGGTTCTCGACGGCGTCGAACAGACCGCTTATGCCATGACAGCAGACAGGTGGCCTATCACCGCCTTGCTGTTTGGCACCGGCGGGACGGAGACGCACCTGGCCTACATTGCCAGCAAGGGCCACCAGCACTATGTCGTGGTGAACGGTCGGTCACACGGGGCTTATCACAGTATCGATTCCAAGGAGAATGAGAAAAGCGCTCTGCCCGGGATCTGGGATCTCGTTTTGGAGGGGGACTATTTCGCCTATCGCGCCAAGGTGGGTGGTGTTGGTAAAATGGCAGCTTTTCGCGGCCGGATCATCGGCACTGAGATTAAGTTGTCCAAGAGCAAAGACTACGACTCGATCGGTGCGGGATCACCGGTGCGGATGGGGGGGATGTTAGATGCCGAGGGAGGTGAGCTATTTGCGTTCCTCGCCAAGGACGGGCCGGGAAAAGAAAGCATCCGCCAACTTCCTGGTGACGAGCCGATCACCAAGAAGACCTGGTTGTTTATCGCGCGGGACACCTTGCGCGCGTCGCCCGCCCGACCGGGTGAAATGGTCTACATCACTGCAGAAAACGCGAAGTGGCATACCTTTGTCGGCGAGAAGGCATGGCCTCCATGCGATACCCACAACCCCCTGATCGCTTCCCCGTCCGGGGCGACCTGGGCCTGCATGTCGATGACGGACAAAAAGTTGGTCATGATGGTCAACGGCGTGCCGGGTAAGGTGTATCGCGAGATCCAACACGGCGAAACACTATTTCCCGCCGGGGATGAGCGCGTTATTTACGGGGCCTCAACGCTCGACGGTTCCAAAACGCCCGCGCGGATCGTCGTCGACGGCAAAGAGGGGAAAGCCTATACGCAGGTCCAGGGCGATAGCGTCATCTTTAGTGCGGACAAGAAGTCCATGGCCTACGTTGCCGGGGATGGGAACCAGAACTTCGTCGTTCGGGACGGTGCCGAAGGTGCTAAGTTTGATGAGATCTACGACCTGCGTTTCTCGCCAGTAGGATCTCGCTTGGCCTACGGTGCTCGGCGCGGTTTAGAGCACTTCGTGGTCGAGGGTGGCAAAGAAATGGGACCCTACGAAAATGTCCAGCAGGGCTCACTCGTTTTCAGCCCGGACGGCAAGGCTCTGGCATGGGCTGCTTTTGTCGACGATGGTCATTGGCACGTGTGCGTGGACGGCAAGATGATCGACGATGGATGCGAGCGCGTTGTCAGTCAGATTACCTTCTCTCCAGGGGTGTCCCTGCCGGCTTATGTCGGGCGCTATCTGTCGGACGGAAAGACAGCGGTCGCCTTGTCATTTGGCGGTGAGACCAGCAGGGAGTATGACTCCATTTGGATGGGTGATGGCGGCAAGCTCTTCGTTCAGGAGAACGGCAGCATCGAGTATTTTGCAAGGAGCGGAGGACAACTCTACCGGGCCGTCGCCAAATCGGAATGAAGGATATCGGGCCACCGGGCTCGATGACAAGACAAGACACACCACAAACATCAAACGCTCTCCCATGGCTCGATTCAAACTCATCCTAACCGGCTTATTTCTCGCGCTCGCTGTTCAGACCTACGCCGAGGACACGCCGTCCAAGCCGGGACTCAACTGTCTCTTCTTCGCACCGCAGGTTCCCCACAAGACGGAGTCCCCGCTTGCGGGGATTCATGAGCGGCTGCCGGCTGTCGCCAAAATGGCCGGGGTGTCGGGCCATTCGCAGGTGGCGTTAGTCCTCGACCCGGACAAAGAGAAGCAAGCTGCCCAGATCAAAGAAGCGCTTTCAGGTGGGCGCGTCGATTTGCTCGCGCTGCCCTTTTCGCGAACGATCCTTGGGAAGCGAGAGCAGTTTTTCGAGATCATGGACCAGGCCTTGGCGATCAATCCCAAGATGCAGTTCCTGATTCAAATTCCCGCTCCGCTGAATATCCCGGTGCGAGACGTGAAGAGGTTGCGATACAACAGCAACAAGTTTCACAAGAGCGTTTTTAAAGTGATCGTCGCGCCCCTGAGGGAGCGCTATCCGAGCAACCGGGTTTCCTGTGCCTACTACGGCCAGACGGCCTCGGAGATGAAGTCTCAGTTCGATGCAGAGCAGCTTGAGGGGATCGGGTCGCTTGTTGGGGAGAAGGGCGTATTTCTTACCAAGGCGGGCCAACCGGGGCCCATCCTCGCTGATCTCAATGCGATGTTTACCCTCTCGCTGATCTACGATGTCGATCTTGCGCTGACGAAATTCGAATTGGGCTACGAGGTCGATCTCGCCGCGATCGCTGTGGAAGCACTTAAACACGAAGCGGAGCATCGCCCGCCTGCGCCAGAAGCATTGACTGGAGACGGGCCAACTATTTTCACTCCGGAAACCTGGGATCGGCCGTGGGGATATTCGGTGCCCGCGGCACCGCAGAAGGGGCTCAATTGCCTCTTCTTTGGACATAAATTCTTCACCCCGCTGGCCGAGGCAATCGGGCCCGTTGCGGAAAAAGGAGGTATCACGGACCACAAGGTGACGACCTTTGTGAAGACCCCACACGACGGTGCGCCCGGAGTTGCCGTGGATCTTCTGAGCGTCCCGGAGAAGGGCCCCGACGGTGGCAAGGAGCTCAGAGCGTTGATCGAAACGGAAAAATTTGATCTCTTGGGCCTCACCTATCATCAGGAAGAAACGGGACAGTTCGAGCATTACAAAGAATGGTTTGAGTACGTCCTGGCGCGAAATCCAAAGGCGCAGCTTCTGATCCATCTGCCGGCCTCCGCCGATGCCGTCCGTCGGGATCTCGACAGACTGAATAAAACGGGCGATGCGATTCGCACCAGATTCCATGCGACCGTTGTCGTGCCGATGCGCAAGGCGTTTCCGGGCAAGAAGATTCACTTTTGGTATTCCGGCCGCGTCGATACGGAGATGCGGCGCCGCTTCGAAGCAGGAGAGCTGCCCAAGGTGCCTGAGCTGGTCGGGAAACGGGGGATCTTTTCTGTTCCAGGAGGATACCCGGGACCGTTCTTGCAAGATCTTCAAGGCCTCATTCTATACTCGCTGATTTACGAGGTGGAGCTACCGAAGAAGATGACCGGCCAGGAAGGCAAGCTCGACCTGAATGCCCTGGCCGCCGAGATGATTGCCATGGAAGCAGCGAAAGGACTTTAGATGCGAGGCTTTATGATGGCCGAAATTCGAGCGCGCGCTGTTGTGCTCGCCGCGCTCGCGACATGTTTCCGACACAGCCTCAATGCCGAAAAACCAAACGTCCTAATTCGGAAAGCGAAGGGACGGCAGCACAATTAAGAAACGAGATTAAGCATGAATCTACCAAACAAAATCAAACCACTTCTGACTGCGCTCTTACTGTGCGGGGGAGGCAGCGCTCGGGCGGCCGACGCACCGAAAACGGAGCCTGCCCCCGAGCCGGTTGCCTGGCATGTCTCGAACTCCGAGCTGCGCGCACCGGTCAAGGTGGATGTTAAGGGCGCGCTGCTGCGGATGCCGCCGCAGGTGTATCTCGCCGATTTGACGCCGCTCGAAACCACGGACGGGCTTGCCTTTGATCCGCTGAGTAAAAAGGCCATGCATATCGACGTCCGCGATCCGAAAGAGAAGGCGGCGACGATCGCTAAGTTGAAACAATCAGGATTAAAGCCACAACATTTCCTCTCAGTGGCCGCATGGGAGGCGTACGTAAATAGTGCCTGGTCGGAAAGCCCTTGAACCCATATGGGATAGGGAAAAGGAGCCGAGAAGAGGCGGCGAATCTTTAGCCCATGCAGGCATCTAACAGCTCTCACCCTCGCAAAAACGTTCGGAAACCCCAATTATTCGCTCCAAAAGCGTCCTCCCATCGGC
>Ga0209390_10003577_pt1 | contig 24953 bp, 18 predicted proteins | sample BON01_FD_187212 | JGI IMG/M metagenome (GOLD analysis project Ga0209390, IMG submission 187212) | Freshwater microbial communities from Lake Bonney liftoff mats and glacier meltwater in Antarctica - BON-01 (SPAdes) (version 2) | ecosystem: Environmental > Aquatic > Freshwater > Ice > Glacier... | reverse complement strand
GAATTCTGTTACCGATTAAACAGATCTAGAAGCAAGAAAACAATCTTTCACAACTTAATTTCTAGAATGATTATTTCACCAAAATTATATCATAACAAAATGGTATGCACTTAAATAGCGACCTCTAAAATAATATTTAACAAACGACTCAAATCTCAATTAAAAAACAGAATGAATATTGCGGATTACCTTTGTACTTTACCATGACACGAATAATAACTTTCCTACTAACCGCATTCGTCACCCTATTTTCTTGGGCTCAAAGCCCACTTACTTCCGGTTATTTCAATTACCATCTTATAGATAGACTAGAAATACTAAACGGCGGAATATCCCAAGACTTATTTACCGGGGTAAAACCTTATAATAGACTTGCTGTAGGTAGGGATTTAGCCAACAATGGCCTCAAGCTAATGGACAATAAGCACTCAAAAGTAGATGAATTTAACCTGCGGTATCTGCAGATAGATAACTATCTTTTTAATACTCAAAATACAAAAGACCTGAAGAGAAAACCATTGCTAAAAAACTTCTTTCCTATAGAAAGCAACTTGTATATGGTAGATGAAGAGCGTTTTAAGATGAGCATAAATCCTGTGCTTGGTTTCAGTGGAGGAAAGGATAGTCACGACTCCATTTCTACCTATCGTAATAGTAGAGGAGTAGAATTAAAAGGCTCCATAGGCAGCAAAGTAGGTTTCTATAGCTATGCATTAGAAAATCAAGTTCGTTTTCCTAATTACTTAAGAGAGCGATATGCCAATGATTACAGTGTAACGGGAGCAACCTTAGCAAAATTTTATAAAAACGACGCTCGCGATTTTTTTAACGTAGCAGGATATATTACAGCTTCACCCATAGACGAAATCACTTTGCAGTTTGGTCATGATAAAAACTTCATAGGCAACGGATATCGATCGCTCATACTATCAGACGTAGCAACACCTAATACTTTCTTTAAAATAAATACCAAGGTTTGGAAGATAAACTATATGAATCTATACTCTGTACATACAGACTATCAGGGCTTTAATGGCAAAGCACCCACTGCTCGAAAGTACTCTGCTCTCCACCATTTGAGCATTAACCTAGGTAAAAATTTTACTTTAGGATTGTTTGAGAATGTAATCTTTGATCGAAATGATACCACAGAATCGGGAGGCTACGAAATAGATTACCTTAACCCTATCATATTTTACAGAGCTGTAGAGCACGGCCTGAATAGCTCAGATAATGTAATGCTAGGTATGGATTGGAAATGGAACTTACCCATACGACTTCAATTTTACGGGCAGCTCATTTTTGACGAATTCATCAAAAAAGAATTTTTTAGCCAAAGTAGTTCTTGGGCAAATAAGTGGGGCTACCAAGCAGGTTTAAAATACCTAAATATAGCTAACGTGCATAATCTAGATGTACAGGTAGAAGTAAACCAAGTACGCCCCCATGTATACCAACATTACGGCAGTTCACAAAACTGGATACACTACAATCAGTCTCTAGCTCATCCGCTGGGTGCTAATTTTAGAGAATACTTAACCATATTAAAGTACCAACCGATTAATAGACTAAATCTCGGACTGCTCTATTCGTACTCCAAACAAGGCATAGACAGCAGCAAAACAAGTATAAACTATGGCGGAGATATTACTAGAGGCACAGAAGGTCTGGCCAATACATCAGATGTGTACTTATTTCAAGGTATAGAAAACAAGGTGACTGTAATCTCCTTTAATGCGAGCTATATGCTGTGGCAAAACCTATTTATAGATGCAGGGATATATTTTAGAAATCAATCTAACGCTATATTAACAGCTGATAAAACAAACCAAATATTTAGACTAGGTCTAAGACTAAATCTGGCAAAGATGGAGTACGATTTATAAGTATTTCATTGCCTGAATACGTATCGTATTAAATAGAGATATCGCTTTAGTAGGGAGATAATAGGATTAGTGCAACGCTCACTCTGTTCCTCCTTCTCGAGCGAATAGCGGCTTTGCTCATTGTATTAACACGCTCCTCATATGCTTTCATTCTTGATAATAAAACAGAGCTAAAATTCTTATTATTGTTCTAATCAATAACACGTATCCTACTACGACTTTTCACTTTACATCAAAACAAAGCCTTAAGATTCTTGTTTTAATATATTATTAATGAGCAAATTACCGGCGGCCTACCAATTTAATGACGTGTCAGACTATGGCCGTAAACCTGCCCGCTGGATAGCAAGGTCGCTAAAAAACACGAAGGCGACACCCATATATGTAACACTCGCATTTGGAGTAGTTGGGTTAATTGCTTGTTATTTTATACTCTCCCATCATTTTTTCTTAGCGGCAATATGTTTAATACTAAAATCAATACTAGACGCTGCTGATGGTGAACTAGCTCGAGTAAAAGCTACTCCTTCATATACGGGCAGATACTTAGACTCTATTTTTGACATAATCCTTAATTTTTTAGTGCTTGGTTGCATATGGTATATTACTTCTAGCTCTATCATCTTAGCTATCTCAGCATTCATAGGTATGCAGCTGCAAGGCACGTTATATAATTACTATTATGTAATACTAAGAAACGAGTTTGACGGTGACGACACAAGTCGTATAAACGAGAAGAAGGCACCAGAAGCTCTGCCAGGAGAAAAACAAAAAAATGTAGACATCCTATATCGTATATTCAATTTACTCTACCGTGTTTTTGACCAATTCATTTACCACGCAGACCCAACTGCACCAAAAAAGCAATACTTCCCAAACTGGTTTATGACGGTAGTATCTGCTCTTGGTTTGGGTTCTCAGTTACTCATCATAGCTAGTATGCTTGTGTTGCACTTAGAACACTATATACTACCCTTTTTTCTAGGTTATACCGCTCTTATACCTATCCTCATATTAGTACGTAAGTATTTGAATAGATAGAAAAATAATATCTTTGAATTTTATGCCCGTAGACTTATCAGACATACTAGTAGTAGGGGTATCATCTAGAGCCTTATTTGACCTAGAAGAAGAAAATGCCATTTTCGAAAAAGAAGGCATAGAAGGTTACAGAAAATATCAATTAGAACGTGAAAACGAACCCCTCAAAATAGGATCTGCATTTTATCTAGTAAAAAGCTTATTGGAGCTTAATAATCAGGCCAATAAACGGATAGTAGAAATAGTACTTATGAGCAGAAATAGCCCTGAAACGGGTATTCGAATGCTCAATTCTATTATCCTACATGAGCTCGACATAACTAGAGTTGCACTTAGCGGTGGCGAACCTTTAGCCCCCTACATAGATGCCTATGATATTGACCTCTTTCTAAGTAAAGACGACAAAGACGTACAAACTGTAATAGACTCCAGAGCTTGTGCCGCAGCATCCATTTACGCACCACCAAAGTCTTTTAATCCAAAGGATAACCGAGTAAAAATAGCTTTTGATGCGGATGCCGTACTCTTCTCTGATGAGTCTGAGCATCGCTACAAAACTGAAGGTATAGACGCATTCCTAAAGCACGAAAAAGAGAACGAAAATAATCCGATGAGTAAAGGTCCCTTTGCAGAGTTACTCATCAAACTCTCGCGTATACAAGAGTACCTGCCCACTACTATAGAGTTATCTCCATTGCGACTATCTATAGTAACTGCTCGAAGTGCCCCATCGCATATGCGAGTTATTAAAACCTTACGAAAATGGGGCGTCTACGTAGATGAAGTCTACTTTATGGGTGGCCTATCTAAAGACAAAGTACTGGAAGCGTTTGGGGCACATATCTTCTTTGACGATCAGGAAGACCATCTAGAGGCGACTAGTAAGGTAGTGCCCAGTGGCAAAGTCCCCTACAACTCTTCATCGCCTATGAATGCGATTGAAAATAAAAGCAAAACCAAGCAATCCTAAACTAATTTTGAATTCATAATCTAAGGCATTTTGCTAATAACCTGATTTCGACTATTCTTTAGAGATGCAGATTTTCGTAAAACATTAGAGGTGAGAGGTTCTGGTGCAGATATATCCAGCTATATCAAGATAAAACAGCGATGATCACGAGTTTTTATGGACAAATCAGGCCGATTAAACATTTAAATGGCCATTTTCTTCATAAAACTGTCTTGGAATAGCTCGCTATTCCTTCACCACTTTCACTCGAAACTCACTATTTAAATATACTCTGAATCCCAAATAATAATCGAATACAGGTTAGTACATTTGTACTTGTATTAATTGTAATAAAATGATAGTAGATAAACTACAAAACGCCTCGCTATACACTTCTATAAATCCTAGAATTGCTCAAGCATTTGAATACCTAAACACCACCAACTTAGAAAAAATAGCTGTAGGAAAACATAGCATAGATGGGGACAATGTAATTGCTCTAGTACAAGAGTATGAGACTAAAAGTGAAGTAGAATTGCAAATGGAAAGCCACTTTGAGCATATAGATTTACAGTATATAATAAGCGGGAGCGAGCTCATGGGACTCGCCACCAAAAATGCACATAAACCTATCACCGTAAACAAAGAAAATGACTACGCTCTGTATGAAGACGAATACTCTTTTATGCTTTTCGAAAAAGGAATGTTTGGCATCTTTTTCCCAGACGACTTACATCTACCCTGCATACACGCAGATAAACCAGAGATGGTAAAAAAAGTAGTTATTAAGATTAAAATCATACAATAAGAAAGCCCATCTACTTAGCTTTAAAAAAATCATAAAACTAGCATTTAGCTTATGTCTTTTGCTTTTTCTTCTTCACACTAGGGAAAAGAATGTTATTCAGTATCAATCTGTATCCAGGAGAGTTAGGATGCAGATTTAGATCTGTGGGTGGCTCGCCTACCATATGCTGATAATCTTCTGGATCATGACCTCCATAGAAAGTAAACTGTCCTTTGCCTATGGTGCCGTGTATGTAACGAGCTTCGTTTAAGCTCTTATTTTCACCCATTATAATGATAGAACTCTTTATTTGATCTTTATTAAAAGCGGTAGTTTGTCCCATAAATCCTTTAATTATACGCTCATGATTTTGAGTTAAAATAGCAGGAATAACATCCCACTTGGCACTAAATTCATTCAAAGCAAAAAGGTCATTCGCTTCCTTAACTCCCCTAAGCGTTGGATCTACATCTATACTACTTACCTCATATTTCATAGGATTCATCTCTATCCTAAAGTCTGCGAATGCAAAGGTCTTGGTATAATCTAATTTAGCTTGAGCTCCTGGTTCTATTGGGTCGCCATCAAACATACGCTCACATATATCTACTCCATCTGCAGCCATGGCTATATCGTAACTATCGGCAGCACTGCACATAGCAAAGAGAAAACCTCCTCCAGCAGTAAAATCTCTTATCCTTTTAGTAACTGCTAGTTTCAACTCAGACACCGTTTCAAAACCATGTTTACTCGCCATGGCCTCTGCTTCTGCTACCTGCTCTTGGTACCAAGATGCATTTCTAAAACTGGCATAAAACTTTCCGTATTGCCCAGTAAAATCTTCGTGGTGCAGGTGCAACCAATCGTAGGTTGGCAACTTACCATCCAACACTTCATCATCAAAAACTACGTCGTAAGGAATCTCCGCATAAGTAAGCACCATAGTAACGGCATCATCCCAAGGCTGAGAAATTTTGGGAGAATACACGGCTATTTTGGGCACTTTTAATAGCTTCACTATTTCAGCATTTATAGCAGGGCTAGCCAATTCGTCTCTCAAAGAATTTGCTTTACCTTCACTAATGGTCCTAAAACTCACACCACGTAGCAGACATTCTCTCTCTATATTTTCATAGTCATCCACCATAAAACTTCCTCCTTGGTAGTTTAGCAACCACTCTACTTCTTGGTCCTTGCTGAGCACCCAATATGCTATTCCGTAAGCCTTTAGGTGATTTTTTTGTGAGGCATCCATAGGGATTAGAAGCTTATCTGCATATACAGAACCCACTACCAAAACCATCAATTGAATATATACTAGTACTCTCTTCATTTTCTTTATTTTATAAAATTACACGCCAATCGATATCCTATATAAACGAGTAATACTCCTATTACATTGCTTACAAGTAAGTATACTACAAAGTTTTTTGCCAATCCAGATTCGAGCATACGCAAAAGCTCTAGACCGTAACTAGAAAAAGTAGTGAAACCCCCTAAAAATCCTACAATACCCAACATTATCAATGTATTTTGACCCTTCATAGCATAGTAACTAAAGACACCTATAGCAAAACAACCCAATAGGTTTACCGATAGCGTAGCCCAAGGAAAAACTGCAGAACTAGAATACATCCTACTCACGCCAAATCTGCATAGTGCTCCAAGCCCTCCTCCTAAAAAAACTAGTAATGCATTCATTAATGAAACTCGTATTGGAACATATATTCTATCTCAAGTACCCCTTTAGGGTTATAGGATAAAATATTATTTAACAGCCCATTTTTAAAGTAAAAATACTCTTGTTTTTGATTTACTGTATTGATAGTACTGGCAATCTGTCCTTTCTGATTATACCGATAATAAGTCTGAACAAAATAGGGCTTTGCTCCATAGGTAGTAAATGCTGCACTGAGCAGTGCCATATCCTTATCTAGTTCATAACTTGCCATTTCTAAAGAAACACGTTTAGCATCGACTGTAAATAGCTGCACTAGTCCCCCTTGCTCGTTATACCTTGCTATATTCTGAGTATAAATTTGGCTACCATCTTGCATTGTAACCAGCGTCTCTGAGCTATCTAGCCTGCCTGTGTCATTCTTATAATAGGTAGTATTTATAGACATGCTATCATTGGTCTCAAAGAAAAAAACCGCAATCTTCTCAGGGTCCTTTCCTGTAGAATCGTAGCTGTAGGTAGACCTACTGAAGTCTAAATCATCTCGCCTAGAAATAATATGATTGAGCCCAATTTTGTCATAACTCAGTAGAGTCTCCTCTATTGTTTTCATGCCTAGGCAATTCATATCTAGCTTACCATAAATCAATCTTGTCCGTTTATCATATTTTTTCAGGTCATAGAGACACGTGTCTTTGTTATTTATAAAGGCATGAACAAACTGCATCTTTTTTACCACGGCAACGTTATTCTTCCCTAAAACTGCCAAGTCATTCTCTTGAGCCAAAACCATGACACAAAATAAAACCATTACTATTCCTGTTATTATACTTCTCATTTTCTCGTAAAACACACATCACTAAGCGTGCCATATTTTTCTTGTTCTATCTTTATTTTACCAGCAAAAGCTATCATCGCCGCGTTGTCTGTACAATACTCAAATTTTGGGATATACACTGCCGCTCCTTTTTGCTCACCCAAGCTACTCAGTGCACTCCGTAATGCAGAGTTGGCTGCTACGCCACCGGCTATTCCTACTTCCATTATCCCAGTTTCATTCATGGCCTGTGACAGTTTGCTCATTAAGTAAGACACAATAGTATACTGAATAGATGCACAGAGATCCTTTTTATTTTCTTCTATAAAATTATTTTGCTGTTTAGTGGCTTTTTGCAAGAAGTAAAGTATTGACGTTTTGAGGCCGGAAAAACTAAAGTCTAGTGCAGCTACGTTAGGTGTGTTAAATTTAAATTTAAGCGGGTCCCCATCCTTAGCTAGCTTATCTATAATAGGCCCAGCGGGGTAGTTTAAATTGAGCATTTTACCTGCCTTATCAAAGGCTTCCCCCGCGGCATCATCTATGGTTTTGCCTAAAATATGTAATGAGTAATCTTCATTTACTCGCACTATCTGAGTATGCCCGCCAGATACTAGCAAACAGAGGAAAGGCAGTTGTGGTATATCTCCATCTATAAAATGAGCCAGTACATGAGCATCTACATGATCCACATTTACATACGGCACATCTAGAGAGAGGGACAATCCCTTAGTAAAAGAATGCCCAACCAGTAAAGACCCCATAAGTCCTGGTCCTTGAGTACAAGCTATTGCATCAATTTCTTCTTTTCGAATACCGGCCTGAGCGAGTGAAGCTAGCACTGTAGGCACCAAGTTTTGTTGGTGTTTTCTGCTTGCATGCTCTGGAACTACTCCTCCAAATTCTTCATGAATTTTTTGCGATGCGACCACATTGGAACATATTTTGTCATTATACCATACAGCAGCAGCAGTGTCGTCACAAGACGATTCTATGCCAAGTATGCAGAGTTGTGAATTGTTCTTTGCTAGTTCCAAAGTATGTTTGTGACCTTATGCCATTTGTTAAAAAATAAGCGTTGTCAAAAATAGTAAAAATACCGCTCAAAATCGTAGCCATACTACTTGGCCTACTGCTGATTCTATTAGCGGTGGCAAATACGTCATGGTTTAAAAACTATGCGGCAGACAAAGCTACTGCTTGGCTTACTAAAGAACTTGGTGTAGCAGTGAGTATCGGAGAAATATCCTTAGACTACTTTGATGCACTTGACGCTACCGAAGTATTTATAGCAGACCAACAACAAGATACTATGCTATATGTAGAAAATCTGCACATAGACTTCGACTTATTCTCATTTACTAACACTCTTATAAAACTAGATGATATAGTACTAGAGGATGCTAAAGTATTCATAGGTATACCAAAAAACGAGAAACAAATAAACCTTCAGTTTCTGATAGACTACTTCTCTCCAAAGAAAGAATCTAGTACTCCGTCGGCAGCACAAGTAATAAATCTAAGTAAGGTATCCTTACAAAACACTGAATTTAGATATTTTAATAAAAATTTCGGCCCAGCAACCGACAGAGCTTTCGATGAAAATGATTTTCACTTTAAAAATATTAGCGGACATCTTCATGATTTCACAATTATTAATGATTCTCTGAATTTTATACTCGAACACTTATCTGGACTAGAAAAATCCGGACTGGATATTGAAAATTTGAGTGCAAATACCATAATTAGTTCTAGCACTATGCGTTTCGATAACTTAGTACTGCAAACACCTAATAGTCATATTAAAGACTTTTTACAGTTCACTTATTCCAGCTATGCAGATTTTAGCGAGTTTATCACTGATGTGAAAATTGAGGCCCATTTCAATGATGCTAAAGTACACACTTCAGATTTAGCTCTGTTTAGCAATACCCTTAACGAATATACGGAAGTACTCATTGCAGACGGAAAGGTAACGGGCACTATTGACAACCTTAGAAGCAATAGGCTAAAAATGAACTTGAGCAACCATACCCACTTTGATGGTAAAGTAAAGATAACAGGACTGCCCAATACTACAAATACCTACCTAGATCTTAATGCTAAAAAAGCTACTTCAACTGCTATAGAAATAGCCCGGCTAGCTAAATTAAACCCAGTTCCTCTTGCGTTTTTAGCCTTGGGAGACATTCAATATATAGGTACTTTCACAGGGTACTTGACAGACTTTGCAGTAAAAGGAGAGATACATACTAGCGTAGGAGATGTGGCAACAGATATCACTTATAAACAACTGGAGACCAAGGATGTCGCCTATGCTGGCACATTGATCTCCCCTAACTTAGATTTAGGTAAACTGATAGATAACACTAAGATAGGCACTGCTTCCTTTAACCTTAAATTAGCTGGCACCGGTCTAGAAGCACAATCCTTAAATAGTAGTATATCTGGTCAAATAGGTCATATTGCCTATGAAGGTTATGACTATAAAAATATTGTATTGGATGGCCAAGTGGCTCAAGGTTTATATGAAGGAGACTTTAAAATACAAGACCCAAATTTCAATTTAGACTTCAACGGCTCACTAGATATAAGCTCAGAAATTCCCGAAATTAAAGTGCGAACTAATGTGTTCGCCCTTAATCTAAAGACATTAGGCTTAGATACTCGAGATAACATTCTTAAGTTTAACGGAACAGTAAATCTGACAGGTAGCGAGGCTGATAATATAACTGGCAGTATAGAGCTAGACAGTTTTACAATGGCTAAAGGCGATAGCACCTATAGTTTGAAGGATGTTAAATTAACATCAGAAAAGAAGGGAAACTATCGCCAGTATTCTTTAAAGTCCGACCTAGCAGTAGTAGACTTGAAAGGAGAATTTATACTTAGTGAGGTAGACACCCTCATAGAACATATTAAGCATATGATTTATCCATCTCAGTTTGCCAAGCCAGTTATCCCACTAAAAAGCAAGAATATAGCTGCGGTAATATCCATAGATACATTTCAAAACGTTTTTAAAGAATTTATAAATTCTGCGTATTTCGAAAGCCTATTCTTCGATATAGAATATGACCACACGGCAGGTAAAATAGAAAGCACCGGAGGTATCACTAATTTTAAATACGACCTCGTCTCCACTCCATTTATTAACCTTGAAATATCCAATGGAGGAGATTTTACCCCAATAAACTTTGGTATTAATACTGGAGGCTTATTACAAAATGACAGTATTTTATTTGATCAATTAAATGCTAATGGATTTATAAATGACGGTATTGTAAACTTTGAAACAACCTCGAAACGCAAAAGCATTTTAGATATTTTGCTTGCTGGGAAACTGACCTATATACGGGATAGTATTTCTGTGTATTTAGATAACTCTAAAGTAAATATTTACAATAAGGATTGGACACTAAAAAGAACCAATTTCCCCAATATAATAGCACATAACGGCATAGTAGAGTTTAGATACTTTGATTTTAGAAATGGGAATGAAATACTTTTCGTAGATGGCTCCATTGGAGAAAAAGCGGACAAAATAAATATAATACTCAAAGATTTTAAACTGGATAACCTCGCTCCATTTACCGCAGGCTTCGATCTAAAATTAGCAGGAATAACAAATGGGCACATAGATGTATCAGACCGACTGGGATTCCCTATTATCGAATCTGATTTAAAAATAGAAGACTTACAGCTAGATAATGACACATTGGGCACACTCATATTAAAAAGTGTAAACAAAGAGAACTTGCTAGCTGTATCTATAGACGGCAGCATAAATGGAGGCTTGCTAAATGACATGGAAATAATCGGCAATATCGATTTTAAGAATGCTGCGTCTCCTCTCAACCTAAAACTAACTACAGAAGAGAGTAGCATAAAACCTTTTGAGAAATATCTAAAAGGCCTAGCTTCTAATGTCAATGGCTTATCTACGACCAATATTAGCATTACAGGCCCGCTTAACAACCCAAACCTCAAGGGGAAAATGCAAATAGACAATCTAGATTTCGTAGTAGACTACCTGCAGACCAACTATAAAGGTAATGTAAGTATTGACATAGATTTTAATACTTTCAAAATTACACAAGCTACTTTAATAGATAGAAAAAACCAAAAAGGGACGGTTTCAGGGAGCATAAACCATAGCAATTTTACTGATTTTCGATTTAATGTAAAGATAGATGATCTATCCAATTTTGAGATAATGAACACGGCAAGAAAAGATAACGAACTCTTTTATGGAACTGCCTTTGTAGATGGCAATATGCTCATATCTGGTCCTATGGACGATATTCTACTCCGGATAAACGCAAAAAGCCGGAAAGGCACTGAAATCTTTATCCCATTAGACAATGCATCTACTAGTGGCAAACTAAGTTACGTCGAGTTTGTAAATTTAAAACTAGATAATAATCAATTAAATAAGAGTTTTAAATCTACAGCAGGTGTACGCATGGATTTTAATTTTGAGATTACAAATGATGCTAATATCACGTTGATTTTTGACGAGCTATTGGGAGACAAGATAGAAGCTGCAGGCCACGGAAATCTTAGAATGGAGATAAATACTTACGGTGATTTCAATATGTATGGAGGCTTAACTATGGATAGGGGGAGTTATCAATTCACAGCCTTAGATTTAATAACTAAGTACTTCACTGTAAAGCAAGGAGGCACATTGTTTTGGGACGGCAATCCGTACAATGCCAAAATAGACCTAGTGGCCATAAAAAGAGCGTATCCTGAGCCCAAAGCTCTCGTGAGTGGTATAGTGACCGACGAAGAAGAGCTGGCCAATTACTCCACTGCTATACCTGTAGATTGTTACCTAAAATTATCTGGATTGCTTTTCAATCCAGAAGTAGCATTTGACCTTGAGTTCCCATCCCAAACAAGCCTAAGTGCTAATGCAAGCAACACACTGAACACGGTGATAGAAAGAGTAAAGCTAGACCAAGAAGAACTCAATAGACAAGTTTTTGCACTTTTGGTATTGGGTACGTTTATACCTCCTAGTTTTTCTGCAGGCTCTACAAATAATGTGGTTGCAGCGGGAGCTGCCAGTACAGGGATTAATAGTCTGAGTGATTTTGCCTCTAGCCAATTAAATAATTGGCTAGGGCAGCTAGATACTAGATTACAAGTAGGAGTAGATTATCAAAATAGCTACAAAAACGAAGCTGAACTTATACTATCCTTAAAAAGAAAATTCTTGAATGACAGGTTAGAACTAGCTTACTCGGTAGATGCTGCAGCACAAGGCTCTGTTCCCTACGACGTAAGTGTAAAATACGATATAAATAAGGAGGGGAATATTAAAATACGAGGATTCCAAAAGCAAGCCAATGACCCTACTCTTGGAAATATAAATAACGTAACTACCACGGGAGTTGGCCTTTCTTTCAGATATCAGTTTGATAGATTTAGACTACGAAAGAAAAAAATAAAGCCAGACGAGGACACAAAATTACCGTAATTTAGCCATACGATTTTTAAGACAAAAGTTATAAAACTTGACTATACATACCATGTATTAGTGGGCACTAATGAAATAAAGGAGCGACCTTGATCTATCTTTATTGGAAATCTGTAGTAAGTTTAAATCTTAGCACACGCTGATTACCCGCATCACAAATCCAAACGATACGGTTTTTATATGCTACTGCAGTGGGGTTATTAAACTGAGACAAGCCCGTTCCGGTGCCTCCAAAGCTCGCAAGCTGATACTTGGTACTGGCTGCACCTGTAGGTGGTTTCACCCCTTCTAGCCCCGTTACTGTAAATTGATAAAAAGAGTCTTTGCTTCTGTCTACCACAAAGATAAAATTAGTACCATCACCCGTTACTAATGTAGATACAGGCTCTCCAAATTTATTAGGCTCTGTGAGATTACCATCAGACACTGTTGCGTCACTTTCAAAGAGAATTCGAGGCTCATAGTTAGCCCCAAAATCAGTTTCTAAGTAATCTATTATTTGAACTTTGATAGATGTGTTTTCTGAAATAGAAGTGAATACAAAATGATCTGGACCTCCGGCAGATATCTGTGGCGGCTGAACGAAACTAGATATACCGACCGGTTTCTTGAAATAATTTCTAAATAGGCCACTTGGGGTATTCACACTTACAGGAGTGAGGTATTTCCCATCTCTATCAAATAGAAGTACCGCATCATCCGGGCCCCCAAATTTTTGAGGATTATTATCCGTTCCACTTCTAGTCACATAGAATCTATTGTCCTCTAAAACAGCGATTTTATTTAGGCTCACTTGTGCGTCGCTAGCGGAAAACGTAGTTTTAAAATAAAAAGGGTGAATGATCGTATCTACCACTCGTGCATACTCTAAGCCAAAATTAGCCCCAGGACCATGCATATCTACTTTGTATATACAATTAACTACGAAGTCTTGACCTGCTACTTTAGTTTTTATAGTACCAATAGCAAGCAAATCTAGGCGTCTGTTTTGAGCTATTGATTTCACACCTTGCAGTTTAAAACGTTTAAGTATTCTACCACTTTCGTCCATAGAAATTATCTCTTCGGTAGCCTCATCTACTACGTACATCAACTCATCAAAACCAGCAATAATGTCCACCGGGTTTACAAAACCCGTAAGAGCCGGCTGCACAGGCACATAGGCTACTTCTCTAGGAGAATACTCTGGAACCTCTATGAAATCTGTACTTGTTTTTTTACCAAAGAATCCTTCACACGCCGTAAGCGAAAAAAGTACGATAGCATATAGGCTCAACTTCACTGTTTGATTCATCTTTTGTCGTTGTTAAAAGGGAGATTTATACCAAATATATGCTGCACACCCATTCTATTGGTTGGGTTTATCCCATAGTCTATATAAAGTGGATGATGCCCTATTCTGGTTTTTACACCCAGGCCAGCCGTAGGATAATTTTGTCCTTTTACGCTCAGCTTATATCCAAGTCTCACAAAAAGAAGTTCTTTCAGATTTAACTCTCCGCCTAATCGTATGTTTTCTGCATTATCACTTGGGTGATTAAGCTCTGCCGCTACCGATATTTTTTTGCCCTCAGTTTCGTAGGCTGTGAGCGAGAATCCCATTTTGAAAAGTGCTGGGGTCGTATATTTTTCTAAGGATACGTCTGTCCTATTAAAATCAGTTTCTAAGTCTGCACCCTTCATTTGCGAGTTACCTCCGAAATTTTTGACTGCCACAGCGAAAGTTAGATCTTTAAAATCTGTGGTATATAAAAATCCGATATCTGCAGTAACCGTATGATTCGTATATGTAGCGATACCTTCATACACATATTTCACACCTACTCCTATACTAAATCTATCTGAAAGTTGCTGAGCGTAGTTGCCACCTACAGCGGTATTGTTAGCATAGAACAGTTGGCCCGTCCCGTTAGGCTCAAACTCCGTACGCACTTCCATTGCACCACTGTTGAAGCTATTCACATTTAGACCTACAACACCGCCTCCTTTTAATTTTATAGCTCCACCTATATAACTTTGATTGATCCCTGCTCCTATAGCAATATTACTAAGAGCAATACCCGAGTTCTTTATTTTGACAAGTCCTGCCGGATTATTTTCTGAGCTAAAAAGAGAACCTTCGCTAGCTACACTTGCTCCAGCCATACCAAAAGAAACAGGGTTTAAATCGTTTTTTAAGAAACTAAGAGCGGATAGTCCAGCTCTTTGTCCCCCAAAATTTGGCAGTAATTGACCGTAACTGGTACAAGCTAACGCCACTAGGCAAATAAGGTTTAATACTCTCAAAACGCAGGTAACAAAAGTAACAAACCATAGCAAGACTAAAACACCTTGTTTGTTAATATTGCATTAACAAAATCTAAAAGGTAACTTCCAATGAGAAATAAGGGATTATAGGCATTAAGTTAATGAAGTCGTAGGTGGTGATGTAGTTACCATTTTCATCAGTACCAGATCCGCTGTATACCACAAAAAACGGATTCCGAAAGTTCAATACATTATATGCCCCGTAAGATAATTCGGTTAATAGTTTGCCTTTAAAAAAGGCTCGATTATGGTTGAACGATACGTCAATCCTCTTGTAAAAAGGCAATCTATAAGCATTTCTATCGCTGAAGATAAAAAATGGCCCTTCTGCATACTCTATTACAGTCAAAGGTCTACCACTTGCGAGTATCCCATTTAAGCTGAAAGTGGTATGTTTACGAATGCGAAGCGTATGGAAATACTTCAAACTATGTGGCCTGTCAAAGTCCGCTGGGAAAAATTCCCCTCGATTTACTTGTTCATTCCGCACAAAGGATCTTCCGTAAGTGTAGTTTAAAGAAATCGTCTGCAAAGGTGTAGCATAGACTAAACCAGTCTCTATGCCGTAAGCATAACCATGAGCAGGCAAAACTTCTTCACTAAAATCCGCTAGATAAATATTCGCTCCATCTCTATAAATGTAAATATTATTTATGTTTTTAGCATATATAGCATTGCTCCAAGTTAGATGAGAGCGTTTTTGCAAAAACGAAAGAGCTACTTGGTTTACAATCTGTGGCTTCAAGTGGTCATTAGCAAATGACCACCTCTCTAAATCATTTGCTATATAGAAAGGATTGACATTATGATTTATTTGTGTACGTCTATCAACAGATAAAGAAAACGTATTCAACTTCTGTTTTTTCGACACTCCTAAAGTTCCTTCAAGGGGGAGATAGCGTTTACCCGAAGTTAAATTCTTAAAAATATTGGCTCTAAAAGCACCATGAAAAATCCAATTTGACGTGTCATATACAATATCAATATACGGCACGATATTAAAAGATTCACCTAAGGTAACTTTCTCAAAGTTAGACAAAACAAGAGGAATAGAGTAGTTCAATGTCTCTTCATATTGATGATCTCGCTCTATATTCTTAGCCAGTGAACTTTGTACTCCATAGCCCAAGGCTAATCCGTGAGATAGTGATTGATCAACACTAAAATGATGAGTATACCATTCCTGTCCATTAACATTTAAAGCTAGCAAGGACTCATCTTCATATGACTCATCAAAAGTAGAAGCATAGCCTAACTTAGAATATTGAGAAAATCCTAGATGATTTGAAATCACCCGCTGTTTTTCCTTATTATTATTCACCCAACCTAATTGAATAAAATTATTTGTCTTATTAAATGCTATAGCAACGTCATATATCTCAGCTATCGCAATATTATCATTACTCGATTGAGTGATTAGTTCTATTTTATTGCGAGTATCAATATGATAAGTACTTGCGATGGACATATCCCAAAAGTCCGCTGGTAGTTGCGATTCAAAAAAAGTATATGAAGTTCGAGCATTCACATTATAAAACCACTTATCTTTTACAATAGAGCCTTTAGAACCTAAACGACTCCCCAACATGCCCAATTTTAGACAATGTGCCGCCTTATTAATACTGTCTGACAAATAGTCTAAATCTACTACACTCATACCAAAAGACCCATAAGATCCGTCAATATTTCCAGTATACAATCCTAAGCTACTGATAGATTTGTCATTAAATGTAGAGTATAAACCTAACAAATGTTCTTGAGCAAAAACCGGCATCTTATTTACACTTATCATTGTTTGATCTTTGGCTCCTCCACGAATATTTAGGTCTGCACTCCCTTCATGAGCAAAGGAAATTCCTGGCAATAATTGCAGATAGCGTATCGGATCCGTTTCCCCTGCTATCTTAGGAAATTGCCTTATATCCTTTGAGCTAACTCTTATCTCATTAGGGAGATAAGTCATAACCTTAGAGAGCGGTTTTTTAGTTCTTACAGTTACTCCTTTTAAAGCTGAGCTACTGTAGTTCATAACCAATGAGAAGCATGAGTCACTTACTATTCTGCACTCTACCTTAGTATCACGAAATCCTACGTGAGATAAAGTAATATAATAATACCCCTTTCTAACATCAAACTCTACGAATCCATTTTTGTCTGTGACTTTGGCCTGAGTCTTAAGTCCAAAAATGGTTACAAGAACTTCCTCAAGAGGATTATTCTTCTCGTCAAAAACTTTAGAACACAACTTATACCCTGCGTTTGCTGCAAGAGTTGAAACTAGCAAAATCGTTACAAGACTAATTCTCATAGAAGGTCAAGGTCTTATTCTCTCCTAGAAATGAAACCAACTCTTCAGTAGATTGAAACACCCCAAAGTTGCCCTTATATCTTGTAACTTTGTCAGTGATTAGATTATAGCTAAGAACCTCTTTAATCTCAAAAGAACTGACCGAATTATCATTTTTATATTGTTCATTTATTATGTCTATATTGAGTTGAGTAATACCGTAGTCAAACAGTGCAAAAGACGTTGCTCGTACACTTTGGTTCCTTTTATAATTCACACCTAATTGAATAGGCAATTGTGTAATTTTATTACTTATAAACTTCGAACCATCATTATTTACGAGTTCCACTTTACTGACAATACTAGACAGGTCTGTCACCCTTACCACAGGCGGTGTATTAAGCGTATAACTAATCAGATAGCCTTTAAAACCATTACTGTTAATATTCAGAGGATAAGCAGGAATATTGCTAAATGCAGGAACAGTCTCTTCATTGAAAGTTTCTGGTATATTTTTCAATAAATCCATAGTCATAGCATCACATAAAAGTGCTGCATTTTGAAAAGACCTATTGCTATCTTTTTCTTGATATAATAATGCATATCGCTTTTCAGTATTTAAATGAAATGGTGTCTTAAACTGCATCTTAGTAGACTCTTCAAAATAGCGATCATAGCGAGCAAACACATTTAGGTTAAAAACTATATAATCAGAATACGACTCCATCGCTGATAACTTTACTATTTGAGTAGAGAAAACGCCATTGTTAGAGTTTAAGCCAATACCAGATCCTGTTCTTTGCTTAGATGTATCACCATATATTCCTATCGAACTACTGGGATTTGTATGAAATGTTTGAGAATTCATGGGGTTTACCACATAAATTTCCTGATTATTTACATTACCTCCTTTAACGTGCGATATCGCTTCTGGCTTTCCTATAACATAGGATCTCTGACTATAGCTTAGGTTCTCTAACTTTTTAGGAGCATATGTCTGCTGTCTTATCTCACCTTCATTTCCACGACAAACCAAAGAGTAAGTAACACCTTCAGTAACTGTTATATTATTAAACGTAAAATATTCATTGAAGTCATTTGCCGACACGAGTATACTACCTAGCGTTCCGTTAGAGCCTCTTAGTGTGTATTGAATAACTCCTTGCCATTCAATATCAGGATTTAATTGCACTTTTTTAGAGTGTATCTGTGCTGGGAAACCCGGAACCAAAATACAGCGAACCTGAACAAAAGGTTCGCTGTTATTGGCAGAGATGATTAATGCATCTTGTTTTTGGATACAGGACACACTGAATGAAAGAAGTATAATTAATCCTCTATATAAACCAGTTGTATTGCCCATTCTCCATCTAAAGTATTGTAATATTGATAAGCGTCTTTGCCACCTATCTGACCCATTGCAGTCCAGAGTGCCTGATCGTTATCTACGAACCAGATATCATCTCCAGAATTTGAAACCGTGGTTTGATTTGTTCCTCCAGAGTGAGTGGTTGTAGTTCCGCTAACAGCTGCGTGAAAAGCAGACCAATCTTGTACGCCCCCTGACGTACTATATTGGTGAGAGTATGGTCTTCTTTTCTCTCCAATCCCACGATTCATATATACTCCAAAATCATAGCCAACATTTTCTGGATTTGTGAATTCCCAGTCTTTCTCATAAAGTAAGAAATACACTTCATCAATCGTCGGGTGAAAAGTACTGCTAAGTAACTTCGACTGCCCAAAAACTTCCACAGTACTAGTCCCGTTATTACACTTTGTACCACTGCCGATCCACCTATCTTTACATCTAGGAACCTCACAATTCCCCCAGCTAGTAAATTCTTTAACTATATCATGTTGATGCTTATAAGGAAGGGTTGGGTCTGTATCATCAATCACAAATTGATACTCAACTTCGTTCTTGTCGGTATTAAATAACGCATACTGAAATCCAATTTCATACTTACCATTATAATGCCATTCTTGATATCTTTTATCCGGAACATAACTAGGGCTATTTTTACGATTCCAGTCTGTAAGAGATTGAACCGACCAAAGATATAAAGAGCCTGTTCCAGGTAGAGTTTTGGCTAAATTTTGACAATCTTCACAATTCTCTATAGTTTCACCAAATAGTGGCTCACAAATACTATCATTATCGCAACCGGGCTGCTTCCAATCAGCATCACAATCAGGAATACGGCCTACGACCCATTGATAAAACAGGTCATCCATATCTTGATCGACAAAATCACCCATCGTCACACTATCTAGGGTTCCTCCATTGTCAAAATAACCAAATACATCTTCTTGAGGCACTGCTGCTATTTTTTCCAAGATTGGGAATACAATTATTGGCAGACTAGTATTTTGACTCAAAAAATCAGGAATCCTTATAAAAAAGGCATTGCAACAAAGTGGTATCTGATTATTCTTAAATGTTCTGAGAATACAGGTATCCAGATTACTTTGATTAAAGTCATCGAGCCTCGCTTGCATGGTGTCAGGTAATCGTTGGTTCAAATTGCTTGCCACTGCATCAATCGCAATCTCTCCAAACTCTGTAAATAGAGTTCCTATATTACCTCCTATTTGAGTTTCAAGAACACCTCTAATGTCCTGATGCTCATTCAAAGTACCGAAGAGTCCTTTTGCTGCAAGTTTAAGATTTTCCTCGACCTCAGAATTTGTGAAATTACAATTATCACAACTCCAAATTAATTTGGTGAAATGATCTTCAGGATCCGCAGGTTCTTTATCATTACAGCTAGGAAAATAAAGCAGAGAGCCAAAACCTAGAACGAGAATTAAACTCAAGCTAAATCTTGATTTTTGTTTGTTTGTTTGTTTGTTTGTTTGTTTGTTTGTTTCATATTCTTAGGATTTAAAAAAACAATAATAGAGATTTATATACTTAATTGCAAATAAATATTTTTAATACTCTCAAAACGCAGGGAGCAAACATACGCTACCTAGTCAAGAGAAAGCGTCATTTCTAGATTAAATTATCGTTATGTATCCACATATACTTCAAACAATTAAGACTCGCTAAGCTAGCACCACCCTGTTACCCTTTAGTATTCTAGTATCAATTACCCTTTCTTTGTACTACAAAATCAATAAAAAACTTGACATACTCTAAAATAAGATACATAGCAATCTGCTCATTACTAATACTCTGTAGCCAATCCTGCAAAGATAACGAGGAGCTAACTCCAACAGAACTGACCTTTGTCGAAAATTTTTACCCTAATGCAACAGGCTTAGAAATAATAGTGGCATACGAAACCGGGGCAGAGCCATACATATCTTACAGTGGCAAGTCAGCTTGGGAAGTAGCAGAGGATAACATAAACGAGCTTTTTGAAGGCAGAAACATATCTCTTACTATACCCAAAGAACTAGACCAAATGACAAATCTAGGCAGGCTAGAGCAGAATAACTACACCCGTGAAAACATTATAGACTACAGTACTGAGCTCCAAAAATACTCCAACAAGGACGGGCAAAAAGGGATAACGTTACTGTTCTTAGATGGCTACTATATAAAAGACGGACAAGCCAATAAGAATATTCTAGGACTCAATATTAACAATACTTCTATTTTAGTCATTTTCAAGCCCGTGGTGGAGTCTGCGGCTAACTCCGGAGCAGAAAAAGCACTAGTAGAACAAAGCACAATAGTGCATGAAATAGGGCATGCTATTGGTCTTGTAAATAATGGAGTACAAGCTACATCGGCTCATCACGATGAGGCAAACGGTGCCCACTGCACTAATACTAAATGTGTAATGTACTGGAAAAATGGTTCAGGGGATATCGCTCAATTTATAGCTCCCTTTTTAATAGGAGGAAAAATCTCCCTATTTGGAGATGCCTGCATTACTGATGTTAAATCAAAATAAATTCCCTTGTAAGCATATCAACTTACTGCTTTAAATCCCTTTTTCCTTGTACTCTTTTTTGCACCTCAAAATTTCGAAATATAGTTCAAGGGCGTCTACCGCTTCTATATAGGATGGGTGAAAGGAACAAAACTCCTTAAATTTCACCAATTCTTCGTTTTCGAAGTTGGTAAGTGTGACAATAATCAAATCATCAATTTTTTTGCCAGACGCTCTGATTTGTCTATCCCGCTCTAGCAACTCTGCATATTTTCTGCGTTCCTTGCCATCTTTGCTAAACCGATCGTACATATACGTGATAGGGCTACCTAACACCATCCCATCTTGGGCCATTTTGTCTAAGCCTATAAGCTCCTGACGCATCTCAAGTATCCTTAGTTTTTCGCGTACCTTTTCTTCATTAGACTTACCCAAATCATTTCGAACAAACTTATTATCAAAGAGTGATCGATCCCCTAAAATAGTAAAACGAACTTCCCTCAGATCATAAATCTTGGGCTGCAAGTAAAACACCAAAGAATCTCTTCCCCTCCATTTAGTAGTATTAATCTGAAGTGTATCGTATGTGAGATGACTTATGGTGAGAATATCACCCATTGTATAGTCTATCTCTACAAAACCATATACATTAGTAAGCTTAGCTTCTCCTTTAGGTGCCGATATCTTAGCATACAGTACGGGTTCTCCATTTTCTAGCGATTTGAAAACGGCTTTAAACTCTGCATTTTGAGCATATGTCAGGTTAAATGTTAAAAACGATATGATAATGCTTAGAAATCTCAATAGATTTTGCTTATTCAACGTACAAAGCAAGCTAATAGTTACCTCATTATTGTAAAAAATATACAAAGAATATTCTTAATCCTACTAACGGCTTCTTTAAGCTTCTCTATCTATACCCAAAGAATAGATACTCATCCTATAAACCCTAACTCTAAAATTCTATTTATTAATAAAAACAGCAAATAGTTGTGGTAACTTTTGGATACAGAGAGCCTGTATACTTTAAGATACTAAACAATATGCTAGAAGAAGCACGGTTCACAGACAATACATATAAGCTTTTTTGAGACCTTGGATAAGATAATAGTACTTTCGTATCCTTGGCAAAAAGTACAACAATAGCACCTATAAAAAACAAAGTCAAAATACTGCCAGACGCCCCTGGAGTATACAAATACTTTGACAAAGAGGGTAAGCTCTTATACATTGGCAAAGCCAAAAGTCTAAAAAAAAGGGTAAGTTCATATTTCAATAAAAATAAATATGAAAATGGCAAGACTCGTATACTAGTAAGTAAAATTTGGGATGTAAACATAACCGTAGTGCCTACCGAAATGGACGCCCTTTTACTCGAAAATAGTCTTATAAAAGAGTTTCAGCCCAGGTACAACATCAATTTAAAAGACGATAAAAGTTTCCCCCTAATTAAAATTACTAAAGAACGTTTCCCGAAGATATTTCCTGTTCGTAATCCAAAAAAAGATGGGAGTACCTACTTTGGACCGTATAGTAATGTGAGGTTAATGAAAATAGTTCTTGAACTCTGCAAAAAAATTTACCCCACTAGAAACTGCACCTATAATCTGTCTAAAGCCAATATAGATGCACACAAATTTAAAGTTTGCTTGGAGTATCAGATAGGCAACTGCAAAGGTGCTTGCGAGGGATTAGAGAGTGAAGAAAACTACTTAGAGAGCATCAGTGGAATAAAAAATATACTCCGTGGTAATCTAAAAGAGGTAAAGGACCATCTAAGAAATAAAATGGAACGTGCATCTGCAGACTGGAAGTTTGAAGAAGCATCTCAATATCAACAGAAACTAGAGATACTAGACCAGTACCAAAACAGAAGCACAGTAGTAAACCCTCGCATAAATGATGTAGACGTGCTTAGCATTGCTCAAAATGACAAATATGCCTACATCAACTATCTACGTATCTCAGGTGGTGTTATCATTCAATCCAAGAACATGGAGATGAAGAAAAAAATGGATGAAACCACAGAAGAGTTATTAGAAATAGCCTACGGTGATGTAATAGAGGATGAGAGAGAAACTACAGAAATAATAGTGCCTGTACGTCTACCATTAGAAGGCAATTTTATAGTTCCGATAAGTGGTGACAAAAAGAAACTTCTACAAATAAGCTATAAAAATGCTAGTCTCTATATGCAAGAGAAAAGCAATCAATACGAAAAACTAGACCCACAAGTAAAGATAGACCGCGTACTCTCTGCTATAAAAAACGACCTAAGACTCACCGAGCTACCCTATCACATGGAGTGTTTTGACAACTCTAATATACAAGGGGCTTTCCCTGTGAGTGCGTGTGTAGTTTTCAGAGATGGGAAGCCAAGCAAAAAAGACTATAGGCACTTCAATATAAAAACGGTGGAAGGTCCAGACGACTTTGCTAGTATGTACGAAGCCCTTACTCGTAGATATAGCAGAATGGTAGCTGAAGAGCAGCCGCTACCACAACTCATAGTGATAGACGGTGGCAAAGGACAATTAAGTAGCTCGGTAAAAGCACTTGCTGACTTAGGTTTATATGGCAAAATTGCGATAATAGGTATAGCCAAGCGACTAGAAGAGATTTACTACCCTGGAGATAGCTTGCCACTCTATATTGACAAAAAATCTGAGAGTCTAAGGGTAATTCAATTTATGCGAGACGAAGCACACCGCTTTGGTATAACCCATCACCGCAATCGGCGTAGCAAAGAAACTATAGCAACTAAACTTACCGAAATAAAAGGGATAGGGCAAGAAAACGCATCTCTACTCCTGCGTACTTTCAAATCTGTAGCCAAGATTAAGAAGTCTTCATTCGAAGAAATAGCAAGCATTGTAGGTCCTGCAAAAGCTCAATTAGTAATGGACCACTTTAGCGAGTAACTTTGCAATAAGAAGCCTTTGGAAATAGCACACACCTTATTTATTTATGTCTTTGCCATTTTCCTCTCTTGGATTTGGGTGGACTACTATCGTTTGATAGACATTTATGATAAGAAGAAATTTCAATACATCCTCTTCACTTTTACCCTAGGCTTTGCTTGCACCTTTCTTATCTTTCTCCTACATTTTTTGCTTGGAGATGTCGGATTTAATCAGGATGGAGCATGGTGGGAAGTGGCTCTTTACGCTACACTAGAAGTTGGTTTTCCAGAAGAAATAGTAAAGATATTGCCTCTTATCGTGACCTATTATCTCTTTCCAAAAGTTTTTAACGAGCCCATAGACTTCTTGGGATTTGCTACATTCTCGGCATTGGGATTTGCTGCCGCTGAGAATATACTGTATATAGAGAGATACGGAGAAGGGGTAGCTCTAGGCCGCACTATTATAGCGGTACTTTCTCATACGTTCGATACAGCCTTATTCGCTTATGGTATCATACTGGCTAAATACAAAAAGACTAAATACCCTGTAGCTACTATTTTCCTATTCTTTGTACTTGCTGTGCTATCACACGGCTTCTATGATTTTTGGCTTATGTGGAAGGGCTCAGAAACATTTGGGTATTACATAACTCTAACCTTCTACCTAATCACAGTTTCTATCTACAGCACTATACTAAACAACGCTATAAATAATTCTAAATTTTTCTCATACAAACACGTTGTTAATTCTGGCAAGGTTACAAAGCGTCTATTCCAATATTTGGCTCACATGGAATTTACGGGGAGTAGTTAGTTTTGTAGTGTGATAAGTGATGTATTAATCGGGCAAATATTGCCTTTAAAACTGCTAGAGCATTTTGAGATTACGGCGGTTCAGAATGTTGCAGACAAAAATGGAGA
>Ga0209390_10003575_pt1 | contig 24957 bp, 19 predicted proteins | sample BON01_FD_187212 | JGI IMG/M metagenome (GOLD analysis project Ga0209390, IMG submission 187212) | Freshwater microbial communities from Lake Bonney liftoff mats and glacier meltwater in Antarctica - BON-01 (SPAdes) (version 2) | ecosystem: Environmental > Aquatic > Freshwater > Ice > Glacier... | reverse complement strand
ACGCGACCAGCACGAGCGAGATGGCGAACATCCCGACGCGTCGGAGACCCCGGGCCTTCACGAACGGGCCAGGGCCTGATCGCGCAGTGCCGGGATCACGTGCTCGCCGTACTGCTCGAGCGTGTGGTCCTTGCTGTCGTGTTGCAGGTAGATCGCGAACTGGTCGACACCGAGGTCGGCGAGCGCGTGGAGTCGTTCGAGGTGCGCTTCGACCGGGCCGAGGATGCAGAATCGATCGATGATCTCGTCGGGCACGAACGTGGTGTGGGTGTTGCCGGCCTGGCCGTGCTGGTTGTAGTCGTAGGCCTCGCGACCCTTGATGTACTCGGTGAGCGCCGCCGGAACATCCGACGACTCGCCGTAACGTTCGACGATGTCGGCGACGTGGTTGCCGACCATCCCACCGAACCACCGGCACTGGTCGCGCATGTACGCGATGTCGTCGGCCGGGCCGACGTAGGCGGGCGCCGCCACGCACACGGCGATGTCGTCGGGGTTCCGGCCGGCGTCGCTCGCGGCGGTTCGTACAGCGTTGATCGTCCACTCAGCGATCGACTCATCAGCGAGTTGCAGGATGAACCCGTCGCAGGTTTCACCGATGAGCGTCAACGCCTTGGGTCCGTACCCGGCGCCGTACACGTCGAGACGGCTCTTGGACGCCCACGGCAGCGTGATCGTGGAGCCGTTGTACTCGACGCTCTGGCCGTTCGCGAGGCCCTTGATGACGGCGATCGAGTCGCGCATCGTGGCCAGCGTGGTCGGCTTGCCGTTCGTGACCCGAACCGCCGAGTCGCCGCGACCGATACCGCAGATCGTTCGGTTGCCGTACATCTCGTTGAGCGTGGCGTAGGTGGACGCGGTGACGGTCCAGTCGCGGGTCGCGGGATTGGTGACCATAGGGCCGACGATCACGTTGCGGGTCTCGTCGAGGATCTTCGAGTAGATGACGTACGGCTCCTCCCACAAGATGTGCGAGTCGAACGTCCACACGTGGCTGAACCCGTACGTCTCAGCGCGCTTCGCCAGGTCGATAACGCGCGCCGCCGGCGGTGTGGTCTGCAATACGACACCGATGTCCACGGTCAGCGCGTTTCCGGGAAGCCGAGGTCGACGGTGCTGGTGGCCGGGTCGGGCCAACGACTCGTGATCACCTTGGCCTGCGTGTAGAACTTGACGCCTTCGGGCCCGTACATGTGGGTATCGCCGAACAGGCTCGCCTTCCAACCGCCGAAGCTGTAGTAGCTCACCGGCACGGGCACGGGCACGTTGATGCCGACCATGCCGACCTGCACGTCGAACTGGAACTGGCGGGCCGCGCCGCCGTCACGGGTGAAGATCGCCGTGCCGTTCGCGTACTGACTCGCGTTGATCGTGTCGAGCCCTTCCTGGTAGCCGCTGACGCGCATCACGCCGAGCACCGGCCCGAAGATCTCGTCGTCGTAGCACGCCATCCCCGGTCGGATCTCGTCGATCAAGGTCGGGTTGAGGAAATATCCCGCTTCGGGGACGTCGGTGCGCCCGTCGACCACGACCGTTGCACCACCCTCGGCAGCACCGTCGACGTACCCGCGGACTCGATCGCGGTGCTCGCCGGTGATCAACGGCCCCATCTCGTTGCCCGGCTCCTCCCCCGGGCCGACCTTGATCGCCGGCAGGCGCTCGGCGATCTTCGCGACCAGATCGTCGGCGATCTCGTGCGCAGCCAGCACGACGCTGATCGCCATGCACCGCTCACCGGCCGAGCCGTAGCCCGCACTCACCGCGGCGTCGGCGGCCATGTCGAGATCGGCGTCGGCGAGGACGAGCATGTGGTTCTTCGCTCCCCCGAGCGCCTGCACCCGCTTGCCGTTGCGAGTGCCGGTCTCGTAGATGTACCGGGCGATCGGTGTGGAGCCGACGAAGCTCACCGCCGCGATGTCGTGGTGTTCGAGGAGCCGGTCGACGGCGACCTTGTCGCCCTGCACCACGTTGAAGCAGCCGGCTGGAACGCCGGCCTGGGCCAGGAGTTCGGCGAGGAACATCGTGACCGACGGGTCCTTCTCGCTCGGCTTGAGCACGAACGTGTTGCCGCACGCGAGGGCGTTGGCGAACATCCACATCGGCACCATCGCCGGGAAGTTGAACGGGGTGATGCCGGCGACCACGCCGAGCGGCTGACGGATGGAATACACGTCGACGCCGCTGGACGCCTGCTCGGAGTACTCGCCCTTGATCAATTGTGGGATGCCGCAGGCGAACTCGATGTTCTCGAGGCCGCGTGCAACCTCTCCGAGCGAGTCAGACAGCACCTTGCCGTGCTCGGCGGTGAGCAGCGATGCGATCTCCTTGCGATTCGCGTCGACGAGTTCGCGCAGGCGGAACAGGATCTCGGCCCGCTTGGACAGCGAGGTGGCGCGCCACTCGGGGAACGCTGCCTTGGCTGCCGCCACGGCCGCATCGACCTCGTCGACCGATGCGAGGTCGACCGCGCCGCTCTGCTCACCCGTCGCCGGGTTGAATACGGCGGCAGATCGACCCGACGTCGACTCGACGACCTTGCCATCGATCCAATGCGAAATCCTGTTCATGAACTGTCCTTTTGGTGATTGTCTAGGCGTTCTGGTGACCGACTGGTGCCGACCGACCTGACCGCCAGGGAAGCGGTCGGACGGAGGCCGAAGAGAACCGAAGGGCCGACGAGGCCGACCACTTCAGTCAGTGCATCTCGATTGGGGTCAGACCCCAATCGAGATATCAATGCAGATAAGTCGACAGGCCGCGCTTGACGTATTTGCCGTGGCCTTTGGTGCCGACGTAGGTGTCGTTCTCGATCACGACGGTGCCGCGGCTGAGGACCGTGTCGACCTTGCCGTCGATCTCGAAGCCCTCGTACGCGGAGTGATCCATGTTCATGTGGTGCTTGTCGTTGATGCCGATCTTGGTCTTACCGTTCGGATCCCACACGAGCACGTCGGCGTCGGCACCGGGCTCGATGACGCCCTTGTGGTCGAGGCCGAACATGCGCGCCGGTGTCGTGGAACACGTTTCGACCCAGCGTTCGAGGGTGATCTCACCCAGCACCACACCCTGATAGATCAGTTCCATCCGATGCTCGACGCCGCCGATGCCGTTCGGGATCTTGGAGAAGTTCCCGAGCCCCAGCTCCTTTTGATCCTTGAAGCAGAACGGACAATGGTCGGTGGACACCACGGCCAGTTCGTTCATCCGCAGGCCCTTCCAGAGGTCGGCCTGGTGATGTTCGTGCTTCGTGCGCAACGGGGTGGAACACACCCATTTGGCACCCTCGAACCCGGGCTGCGCGAGCTGGTCCTCCAGCGTGAGGTAGAGGTACTGCGGACAGGTCTCGGCGAACACGTTGAGGCCGGCGTGTTGCGCAGCGGCGACCTCTTCGAGCGCGCCCGACGCCGACATGTGCACGATGTACAACGGCACGTTGCCGGCGACCTTGGACAGCTGGATCGCCCGGTGCGTCGCCTCGGATTCGAGTTCGGCTGGTCGGCTCAACGAGTGGAACTTCGGATCGGTCTCACCACGCGCGAGGTACTGGGACACGAGGACGTCGATGGCGATGCCGTTCTCGGCGTGCATCATGATCATCGCCCCGGACTCGGAGGCGTTCTGCATGGCCCGCAGGATCTGGCCGTCATCGGAGTACAGCACCCCCGGATACGCCATGAACAGCTTGAAGCTGGTGATGCCCTCGTTGTCGACGAGGTAGGTCATTGCCTTCAGCGACTCGTCGTCGACGCCACCGATGATCTGGTGGAAGCCGTAATCGATCGCGCAGTTGCCGGCCGCCTTCTCGTGCCACACAGCCAGCTGGTCGTACACGCTGAAGCCAGTGTTCTGCACGGCGAAGTCGACGATCGTGGTGACCCCGCCCCACGCCGCCGCACGGGTGCCGGTCTCGAACGTGTCGGACGCCTCGGTGCCACCGAACGGCAGCTCCATATGCGTGTGTACGTCGACTCCGCCGGGCACGACGTACTTGTTCGTGGCGTCGATGGTGCGGTCGGCGGTGACACCCATCGATGCCGCTTGACCTGGCGCGAGGATGGCAACGATCTTCTCGCCGTCGATCAGCACATCGGCCTCGCGTCGGCCGACCGCCGAGATGACCGTGCCGCCTCGGATCAGCGTGGTGCTCATGATTCCACCAACTCTCCGTAGGCGTCGGGGCGACGATCACGGTAGAACGCCCAGCCGTCACGCACTTCCTTGATGCGGTCCATGTCGAGCTCCCGGATGATCAACTCGGGCTCGTGGGCATCGCCCTTGTCACCGACGTACTGGCCTCGCGGGTCGACGAAGTAGCTCTGACCGTAGAAGTCGTTGTCGCCGAGCGGCTCGATGCCGACACGGTTGATCGCACCTACGTAGTACATGTTTGCAACGGAGGCGGCTGGCTGCTCGATCGACCACAGGTACTCGCTGAGGCCCCGGTGCGTAGCCGACGGGTTGAACACGATCTCGGCGCCGTTGAGCCCGAGCGCCCGCCAGCCTTCGGGGAAGTGCCGGTCGTAGCAGATGTACACCCCGACCTTGCCGACCGCAGTGTCGAAGATCGGGTAACCGCCGTTGCCGGGGCGGAAGTAGAACTTCTCCCAGAACCCTTTGACCTGCGGGATGTGCTGCTTACGGTACTTGCCGAGGTAGCTGCCGTCGGCGTCGATCACCGCGGCGGTGTTGTAGTACACGCCGGGCTGTTCGATCTCGTACATCGGCAGCACCATCACCATGTTCAGTTCCTTGGCCAGTGCCTGGAACCGCTTCGTGGTGGGGCCGTCGGGGATGTACTCGGTGTACTCGTAGTACTCGGGGTCTTGCACCTGGCAGAAGTACGGCCCGTAGAAGAGCTCCTGGAAGCAGATGATCTGTGCGCCCTTCGATGCCGCCTCGCGGGCGGCCTCCTCGTGCTTGACGATCATCGACTCCTTGTCGCCCGTCCAATCGGTCTGCAACAACGCTGCGGTGATGGTTCTGGTCATCGGTCCCCTCGATCACGGCACGCACATCATGCGCGCTGTCCGACACTCTAACGACGTGGCGACGGATGGACAAGAGGGACAGGCCCCTCGTACGGTCTGTTCATGCAGCCGCAACATTCCGATTCGGGCACCGCTGGTGGCGGGCGCTGATGCCCACCCTTCGGAGCGCGTGGCACTGGGTGTTCGGCAAGCACGAACCGAAACCGCCGAATCCCGACCGCACGGTGGAGGCCGGGTGGGTGCCGCAGTGGATGGCACCGATGATCGTCGGCGAACTCAACGCCCAGGGCATCCCGGCGGTGGTCACCGACGACTTCAACCTGAATCCGTACATGAACAGCCGCGAGCCGATGGCTCGGGTGTTCGTCACCGAGGACCGCAAGGCCGAAGCCCGCGAGGTGCTCACCGACATCCTCGGCCATCCCCCCGCCCAACGCCGCATCTGAACCACGAATCCACGTTTGCGTTGCACTCCCGGTGGGGCGGGCCACCGAGAACGTCACGCAAACGCAGAACCGCCGGGCCCCCATCACGTTTGCGTTGTACTCCCGGTGGGACGGGCCACCGAGAACGTCACGCAAACGAGAGGTTCCGCTCGGGGTCGGTCATCGCCCACTGCCGGGTATGCACATCAGTACCGCCCTCACCGATCTCGCCGCCGACCAGGACGGCGTGATCACCACCGACCAGCTCCGAGCCCATGGCGTCACACCGTGGACACAACGCCGTCTGGTCGCCGACGGCTGGATCTTCCGGCTCGCACCTCGGGTCTACGCTCTTCGCGGATCTCCCGACACCCACCGACGGCGACTGCGCTGCGGGCTGCTGTGCCTCGGCGACCGGAGCTGGGTGAGCTTCGAAGCCGCTGCCTCGCTGCACGGCCTCGATCGGTCGCGTCCCCACGCCGTGGAGTTCACAATCGAACGACCCCGGCGGCCAGCGTTGCTGCCATTCGCCGTGCACACCACGAAGCGTCTCGAACCGATCGACCACGTGACGGTCGACGGCTTCCGGGTGATGTCGGCCACCCGAACCGTCTTCGACCTCGCATTGTCTCGGGCGCACCCGCATCGAATCGAGGCGGCGATCGACAGCGCCATCAGGTTGCAGTTGTCGTCGCCCGAAGTGCTCACTCGACGATTGGCGACGCTCCGAGGGTCGGGACGGTGGGGATGCCGACTCGTGGAGGAGATGCTCGTCGATTCCGGCGTCCACACCCATCTCGAACGTCGGTTCTTCGAGTTGGTCCGCGAGGCGGGACTCCCGACGCCGCGCAAGCAGGTGGTGTTCCTGTCCGGCGGCGAGCACATAGCCCGAGTCGACTTCTACTTCGAGGAGTTCCAGATGGTGGTCGAAGTGTCCGGCCAGAAAGGTCACTCCAGCCCGTCCGATCGGGCCCGAGATGCACAACGACGCAACGAGCTGCAAGATCTCGGGGTGCGGGTGTTCGAGTACACGTACAAGGACGTCACCGAACGTCCCGACATGGTTCGCCGCACCCTGCGGGCCCGGATGATGTCGTCGGGACCCCTCACCGCTGCCTGACCCATCCACGTTTGGGTGACACTTCACGAGACCCGTCCCGTCGACAATGCAACGCAAACGAGGTGGGGGTGCTGGCACCCCCGTTTGGGCGACATTCTCGGTGGCCCACCCCACCGGGACTGCAACGCAAACGTCGTTCTGGCCGGCTGGCTGGCGGGGGACCACGCGGGACTGGTGCTCAGATGTGGCTGGGGCGGAGGAGTTCGTGGGCCATTGGACACTCGGGCACGATCGCCGGGGGGCCCATCGGCACCTTGCCGTGCGGGCCGACGACATGGGTGAACATCGACGTCGGGAGCACCTCGACCTCGAGATCCCACGGGTCGGTCTCGGCACCCAGCGCATCGAGCTTCGCCACCATCGAGTCGAGATAGCCCGACGGCAGACGGCGACCGACCCCGGCCACCACCCACACCTCGGTCCCGAACGCCGATGCAGCCGCAGCGGTCGTCGATGACCCCATCGGAACGACCGCACGGGCGGAGTCGATGGCCAGCGCCTCGATCAGCACCACGTCGGCGGCACGAACGGCGGCACCGGCGACGCCCGCATCAACCGGTTCGGCAGCGACGTCGTAACGCTCCATCCGGCGGATGAACGAGGTGGCAGTGAATCCGGCATCGAGAGCGAGCACTCGAACGTCGCCTCGACGGATCAGGCCGTCGCCGACCACATCGGGATTGCCGATGGTGACCACGACCGCTTCGTCGGCGATGACCGCTGCGAGTTCGGCACCGGTGCGATCGCTTCGGATCGCCTCCGCCAGCTCCCACACCGCCTCGAACGGTTCGGCCGAGGTGACCACGTTGGCGCACAGCCACCACAAGGCGCCAGTGAACGGGTGACGCTCGACGATGCGCCGGCAAGCGACCACCAGGCTCGACGGGTCGAAATGCAGCGAGCCGAGAGCATGCGCCGTTTCCTCGACGAGCGACGTCGGGTCGGCCCCCTGCGCGCGAGCCACGTACCGGAGATGCTCGATCGGATGCACGTTGCGACCGTACCGCGCACGCAACGGTCGTGCGCTGCGCTGCCCGACGGAGCAGCGAAACCGTCACGCCAGGCCCGGTACCGTGTGACGAACTGTCACATCAGGCCCGGCACGGTGTGACAGTTGCGGTGTGACAGTTGGGGTGGGGATACCCGGATGTGGGATGCCAGTCGCTACGATCGCGGGCCGTGGCCGACACGATTCCCGACAACGCACCAGCGGCTCCGTCACGCCTGGGCGAGCACCTCCCGACCAGTCTCGTCCTGACGCCACTCGTCGACGGTGCCGCCGGTACGGGCCGCCCGATCATGGAATGGCTCACCACCTTCCATCTCGCGTCGGTCGTGCTCGACCCGTACACCAACGAGAGCTCGTGGGTGTTGAAGTCGGCCGCTCGCGTGCTGGAACAGTTCCGCGGTTCCGATGCCCGGATCAACCTGATCGTCACCGCCAACGCTGTCGACACCCTTGCGTTCCTCGGCCCGTACGCCGAGCGCTTCCTCGTGTTCTGCGACCCCGACCGGGCCTTCGTCAAGGCAGCCGGGCTCAGCGAACTGCCGGCGTTCGTGTTCACCCGAGTCGATGGTGCCGTCGCCGCTGCTGCACAGGGCTGGAACCCGCCCGAGTGGGAAGCGGTTGCCGACGCCATTGCCGAGGTCTGCTGGTGGACCTCGATCCCCGTGCCCGGCTCCGGTGACCCGGGCGCCTTCCGCGGCTCACCTGCGCTGGGCTGACCCCGTGCCCTCGGGGCCCATCGAACTGCCCGATCTCCCCGTCGTCGAGGCAATCCCCGGCGTGCGGGCCGCGCTCGCCGACCATCGACGTGCTGTCCTCGTCGCGCCGCCCGGCGCCGGCAAGACCACGGTGATCCCGCTTGCGTTGCTCGACGAGGTGTGGCTCGACGGCCAGCGGATCGTCATGCTCGAACCCCGTCGTCTCGCCACCCGCGCCGCGGCGCGGCGGATGGCGCACACCACACGCACCGATGTCGGCGGGCTCATCGGGTACCAGACCCGCGACGAGCGGCACATCGGCGGCGCCACCCGCATCGAGGTGGTCACCGAAGGTGTGCTCACCCGCCGTCTCCAGAACGATCCTGAGCTTCCCGGCGTCGGGCTGGTGATCTTCGACGAGGTCCACGAACGCAACCTCACCACCGACCTCGGCCTCGCACTCGCACTCGACGTGGCGTCGTCGATCCGCCCGGACCTCCGGATCCTCGCGATGTCGGCCACCCCCGACGTCGAGGGCCTCACCGTGCTCCTCGACGCACCGGTGGTCGAGAGCGAAGGCCGGATGTTCGACGTCGAGATGCACTGGATGCCACGCTCACCCGCAGGCGGCGGTGGGCGCAGTGCCGGCCCTCGACGGGGTGGTCGGCCGGCTCGGCCGGGCCCGGGCGGCGGGAACCGGATCGAGCCAGACGTGGTCGCTGCGGTGCAGCGCGCACTGCGGGAACAGACCGGTGACGTGCTCGTGTTCCTGCCGGGGATCGGTGAGATCCGCCGAACCGAGTCGATGCTTCGCGACACGCTGAGCAAGGACGTCGACGTGTTCCCTCTCGCCGGAGCCCTGTCGCTCGCCGAGCAGGACGAGGCGTTGGCGCCATCGCGACCGGGGCGCCGACGAGTGGTGCTGTCGACCGACATCGCCGAGACGTCGCTGACCGTCGACGGCGTTCGGGTCGTGGTCGACAGCGGCCTCGCCCGCGAGCCGCGCTTCGATGCCCGCACCGGGATGACCCGACTGACCACCGTTGCAACCAGTCGGGCGTCGGCCGAACAGCGCGCAGGTCGTGCCGGACGCACCGAGCCGGGCGCTGCGTATCGGCTGTGGAGCAAGCTCGAACACGGCACACGGGCCAAGCACCGCTCGCCCGAGATCGCCCAAGCCGACCTCGCCGGGATCGCTCTCGAACTCGCGGCATGGGGAGGCGGCGACGACCTCCGGTTCATCGACACGCCGCCAGCGGGCGCGTTCGCGCAGGCCCGAGAGTTGCTCGGCGACCTCCACGCCATCGACGCCGACGGATCGATCACCCCGCTCGGGCGCACGATGCTCGGCCTGCCGGTGCACCCCCGTCTCGCCCGCATGGTCGCCGTCGACAGGTCGCCGTTGGCGTGCGTGATCGCCACCTTGGTGGAGGAACGCGACATCTTCCGGGGCCGTCCCGACGACCTGCCAGCGGACCTCGCACTTCGCATCGGGGCGCTCACAGGCCGGCGCGGCCACGACGCCGCCGACCGTGGCGCCGTCCACCGGTTGCGTGAGCGTGCGGCCGACCTCGCTCGACGTGCCGGCATCCGTTTCGACCTCGACTCGGTCGACGCCGACCGTGCCGGGGCGGTGCTGTTGCTCGGCTACCCCGATCGTCTGGCGGCACGCCGGCGCCCCGGCCAGTTCCAGCTCCGTTCGGGCACGGGCGCGTTCCTGCCCGACGACGACCCACTCGCCGACACCGAGTTCGTCGTGGCCGCCGACCTCGATGGCCGCAAGGACCGGGCCCGGATCCGCCTCGCCGCGGTCGTCGACGCCGACGACGTGATCGCCGAGTTCGGTGCCGACATCGTCGAGCAACGCTCGATCGACTGGGACGCCGATCGCGACGATCTCGTCGAAACGGTCGAGCGTCGACTCGGAGCGATCCAACTCGGACGACGAGTCGGACGCCCCGAGCCCGGTGACGAGACCACAGGGGCACTGATGAAACGAGTGCGCGCCACGCAGCTCGGCGTACTGCGCTGGACCGACGCGGCAACGTCGCTGCGCGAGCGCGTCGAGTTCCTCAACCGCACCGTCGGCGATCCGTGGCCCGACTGGTCGGCCGAGCACCTGATCGACACGCTCGACGACTGGCTCGCCCCGTACTTGCCGGGTGCGGTCGGGCGCGCCGATCTGGAACGGCTCGACGTGGCGATGGTGTTGCGCAGCCAACTGCCATGGCCGCAGGGCTCCGACCTCGACGCCGTCGCGCCCGCCGCGCTCACACTGCCGTCGGGACGCTCGGCGCCGATCGACTACGCCGGTGAGCAACCCGATGCGTTCGTGCGGGTCCAGGACCTGTTCGGCGTCACCACGCACCCGACCGCCGGCGGTGTCCCGATCCGGCTGCATCTGCTGTCGCCCGCCGATCGTCCGATCCAGGTCACCGCCGACCTCCCCGGCTTCTGGTCCGGGTCGTGGACCGACGTGAAGAAGGACATGGCCGGCCGATACCCGAAACACCAGTGGCCAGACGATCCCGCGAACGCCCACCCCAAGCGGATGAAGGACCGCTGATGTTCGGTCTGTCCGTCGGGACCGTGATCGCCTGCGTTGCCGCCGTCTACGTGGGGGCCGTCGTGCAGGCGTCGATCGGCATCGGGCTCGGGATGATCGCCGCACCGATGCTCGCGTTCGCCGACCCCGACTTCATCCCAGCCGCGATCATGATCGCCGTGCTGCCGCTGACGTTCACGATCGGATGGATCGACCGCGAGCACATCGTGAAGCGCGACGTCGGGTTCGCGCTGATCGGTCGGGTGCCGGGTGTCATCGTCGGAGCGCTGGTGGTCGCCGCGCTGTCCGATCGGGTGCTCGCCGTGATGGTCGCCGCGTCGGTGCTGCTCGCCGTGGTGGCGTCGATCACAGGTCGCCTGTTCCAGCCCACCGACCGTGCGCTCGTGGTCGCCGGATTGGCGTCGGGGTTCGCGGGCACCACCACCGGCGTCGGCGGGCCGCCGATGGCACTCACATATCAGAACAGTGATCCGGCGACGATGCGGGCCACGATCTCGGCGTTCTTCTCGATCGGCTCGCTCATGTCGATTGGCGCTCTCGCGCTCGCCGGCGAGATCGGTGTGCGGCAACTCCAGCTGACCGCTCTGATCCTGCCGGGCGTCGGCCTCGGCGTGATCACCGCCCGCCAGGTGAAGCATCTGCTGCGTCCCGATGTGGTCCGACCGGCCGTGCTCGTGATCTGCACCGTCGCATCATTGGCCTTGCTCGTCGAGACCTTCTGAGCCCCTCCCCCCACCGTTCTCGTGAACTCGTTGGCGACTATGTCCGCACGAGTTCACGAGAAGAGGTTGACAATCACATACCGAGTATGCATACTCGGTATCTATGGCTGTTCGAGAGGGACTACTGGCACTCCTGCGGGAGGGCCCGCGCTACGGGTACCAACTGAAGACTGAGTTCGAGGCCGCGACCGGCGGGGTCTGGACGATCAACGTCGGCCAGGTGTACACCACCCTCGAACGCTTGGGCCGTGACGGGTTTGTGAAACTCGACGAGAGCGACGAGCAGAAGCTGTACTCGATCACGCTCGCCGGCGTCGACGAACTCGGCGCGTGGTGGGAGGCGGTCCCCACGCAGGACCCTCCCCCACGTGACGAGCTGATGCTCAAGATGCTGATGGCGATCGAGCTCGGCCCCGACCATGGCCTCGACGTGATCACCAAACACCGCACCGCACTCATCTCGCTCCTCCAACGACGACGCCGCGCTGCAACGGCAGCCAACTCGAACGGGAACGGCAACGGGGCCGGTGAGGGGCTCGCTGCTGCACTCGTCGCCGACGCACTGATCGTGCGCGCCGAGGCCGACCTGCGCTGGCTCGACCTGTGCGAAGCCCGGCTCCTCGCAGCCGGCAAGCTTTCAGCAACCGCCCCGGAAACCCACTCGAACACCCACCCAGGAATCCGCACGGCCACCACCGGCCAGAAAGCAGCGACGTGACATGGCCGCCACCGACACGTTCTCGCCCCCGACCTCTTCTGGAACCAGCACACCGATGCTGGAGTTCCGCGACGTGGTCAAGAGCTACGGCTCGGGCGCCACCGAGGTGCGCGCCGTCACGGACGTGAACCTCAGGTTCCCCGCCGGCCAGTTCTGCGCGGTGATGGGTCCATCAGGCTGCGGCAAGTCGACCCTCCTGCACCTCGCCGGCGCACTCGAAACACCGAACGCTGGCCGGGTGCTGGTGAATGGCGCCGACGTGTCGACGATGTCGGCCGTCGAGCAGGCCGAACTCCGCCGCCGTCACGTCGGCTACGTGTTCCAGCAGCTCAACCTGATCCCGGCACTCACCGCTATCGAGAACGTGATGCTGCCGCTGGAACTCGACGGCGTGCCCACCAAACAGGCACGGGCCCGGGCAGCCGACATGCTGCGACGCGTCGACCTCACCCAGCACATCGACCGCTACCCCGACGACTTCTCGGGAGGCCAGCGCCAGCGCATCGCGATCGCCCGGGCAGTGGTCGGCGACCGACGCCTGCTGCTCGCCGACGAACCGACCGGCGCACTCGACACCATCTCCAGCGACGAGATCGTGTCGCTGCTCGCCGGGCTCTCCCGCGACAACGGCACCACGGTGATCATGGTCACCCACGAACCACGACTCGCCTCCTGGGCCGACCGCACCGTGTTCATGCGCGACGGCCGCCTCGTCGACGACTCCGGCGACATCACCGACGACGACAGGGGCATCGGCACCGACAGCGCAACCGACACGACGAAGCTCGGATCACTGCTGTGACCATCGTCGACGATCGCGCCCTCACGGCGTCGGAATCGGGGCTGTTGCCCTCGCCCGAGCGCAGTTGGTCGCCCACCGCCTCGTGGCGTCTGGCCGCCCGCCTCGCCCGCCGCGAGGTTCGTCGCCGTCCGGGGCGCACGCTGCTGGTCGCTCTCCTCGTAGCGGTTCCGATCCTGGCGATGACCGTCGGGTCGATTCTCGTGCGTTCCAACACCGAAGCGGCCCGCTTCGAGCGCTTCTATGGCACCGCTGATCTCGTGATCACCCAATGGTGGTCGGTCGACAACAGTGGCGAACCGTTGGAGACGGTCGACATCGGTACGACGTTCGCCAGCGTCACGCCCGCCGGCGCCACGAGCACCGAGATCCTCACGGCCTGGACCTACGTGACGACCCTCGACGGTCGGCAGGTGACGGTGTCGGCCACCAGGTTCGACACAGAGTCGCCGATCACCGCCGGAATCATCGAGGTGTCACAGGGACGCCTTCCCACGGCGGCCGACGAGATCCTCCTCGACCCCGACGTCGCCGACGACCTCGACGTAGAGGTCGGCGACACCTTGCAACTCGCACGTCCCGACCAGCCGTTGCGCGTCGTCGGGATCGGCCGCAAGACCGCCGACCACAACAACCCACTGATGTTGTTCGGTTCGCTCGATCAGACTCATGTGCGTGGACCGGTCACCGAAACGTTGGTCGACCTGCCTGACAGCATCGATGCGAACCGCCTCGTGAACGATGCGCTTCGTTCCGAAACAGTCAACGCTGTGCAGTTCGACAACCTCAGTGTTCAGACCCGGAACGAGGGCTACTCGTTCAACGGCTCGGCCTACGGCAGGTTCGATCCGACCACCGAGCAGCTGGCGTGGGGATGGGTGATCGGGGTGCTCACGCTCACCGCTGCCGGCATCGTCATCGCCGCCGCGTTCGCCACGAGCGCTCGCCGCCAGCTGGCCACCGTCGGCCAGCTCGCCGCCAACGGCGCATCGCCCCGACTGATTCAGCGAACGCTCGCCATGCAGGGAACCTGGTCGGGCGTGGTCGGATCGGCGGTCGGCGTGGTCGTCGGTGTCGGGGCGTTCTTCCTCTCCCGCCCACTCGTCGAGATGCTCGCGGGTCGAGCGTGGACCGACACGGTGGTGCGACCGATCGACCTGATCGTCCTCCTCGCCACCGGCACCGTCGCAGCCACCGCAGCAGCCCTACTGCCCGCACGCAGCCTCGCCGACACCTCCGTGCTGTCAGCGCTGGCCGGCCGGCGGCCCATCCGTGCGGTCAAGCCACGAACGGTGGCGGTCGGTGCCGGGTTCTTCGTGAGTGGTGTCTTCCTGCTCGCCGTGGCAACCGTCGGTGGCCGGGACCCGAACGGCGGTGCCAGCAATCTGTTCGTGTTGGTCGCCATCCTCGGCGGGCTCGGCGTGCTGGCCGGTGTCTGTCTTGCCTCGCCGCTGGCGATCACCGCTGCCACGTCGGTATCGACGAAGCTCGGAGCGTCATGGAGGCTGTCGGGCCGATCGCTGTATCGGACCCGCTGGCGCTCAGCGGCGGTTGTCACCGCGATCGCCGTCGCCGGCGCGTTCGCCGTGTCCGCGGCCACACTCGCCACCGGGCTCGACGACCGGTACGTCTACGAGACCACCGACATCGCACGCAACGAGGTGCTGTTGCAAACCGATGACGGCACCGACATCCGCACGGTCGCCCCCGGGGTGTTGGCCGATGTGCGTGAGGTGATGGCACCGAGCGCCGAATCGATGGTGGACGGAGTCGACTTGCCCGTGCCGAGCGACGAACAGATGCAGGCGGCGTGGGAGGACGCCGAAGTGGACGCCGTCAGGAACGGAGGGGTGACGATGCAGTTGCTGACCGGACGCGAGGTGATGGTGGTCGCCGACGACTTCGTCGATGCGATGGGTCTCTCGGGAGCGGACCGCGCCAACCTCGAACGCGTCGGTGCGCTCTCGTTGTTCCCGAACGGTGACGTCATCGACGGCCCGAGTCCTGTCGCCCCCGGAGGCGTCACGACAATCTCCTTACTCGGCGCCGACCGGTCGGTCGACATCGAGGTCGCCGAGATGCAGGATGGTCTCAGGAATCGCAACGGGGCGTCGGCGGTGATCATGACCGAAACGGGCGCACGTGCGGCTGGGCTCGACGTCATCGCAGTCGGCATCCGATTCACCGGAGACGACGACCTCACCGCGGGCCAGCGCCGAGCCCTCGACGACATCAGGTTCGATGGCGCCTCGTACGAGGACGCGTGGATCCTCGACGGTGAGTCGGCGGCCTTTTCTGGATCACGTACCAGTGGGTCCCCGGTCAGACGTCGTCGACGCTGGTGCAGGCGGGCATCGTCGGGGCCACGCTGCTGCTGGTCCTGGTGGTCGTGGCGATCGGCCTGTCGCTCGCGGCCGTCGAGAGCCGCGACGAACGCAACACGCTCATCGCGATCGGAGCATCGCCATCCACTCTTCGGCGACGATCTGCGACGACTGCCACGCTGCTCGCTGTCACCGGCGGCGTCGTCGCCGTTCCGACGGGACTCATACCACTCTGGGTGGTGCTGCGAGTACAGAACGGCCAACAGAACGGGTATGACGATGGGTTCGCTGTCCCCTGGCTTTCGATCCTGGCGATCGTGGTGGTGATTCCGATCGTCGTCGGGTTGGTCGCGCTCGTCGGCTCGGCGATCATCCAACGCATTCGCCCACCCAAGGTGATGCACGCCTTCACCGACTGACGCATCGCCAACGACCCCCCGCTTCTCGTGAACTCGTGCGCGACGATGTCCGCACGAGTTCACGAGAAGGTGAATGGCACTCCGTCTGAGCGCCAGCGAGCCGGCCGCACTACGTTGCCGCCGTGCGTTCACGACTCCTCGCCCTCGCCCTCGTCTCCGCTGTCGCCATCGCCGCCTGCGGCAGCGACGACACCACCTCCACTCCGGCGACGGATGCGACGCCGGAGACCACCGAAGAAGTCGTCAAGACCACCGAGGCTCCGGCAGAGACCACGCCAGAGACCACCGAGGCCGCACCGGAGACGACCGAGGCGACACTCGCCGACCTCGAAACGCTGCCCGACGGCCCATACGACGTAGGTGTCACCACGATCACGATCAACGCCGACAGCGAGCGGCCGCTCACGCTCGACGTGTGGTTCCCGATCGCCGACGGCGGCGACGCTCCCCTGCACCAGTACACGCTGATCCCCGGCGTCTACTACGAGTCGCCCGATGCTGTCACCGCCACCGTCGAGCAGATCGCTACCGACGGCCCGTTCCCGCTGGTGGTGTACTCGCACGGCAGCGGCGGTCTGCGCTACATCGCCTCCTACTACACCGAAGCAATCGCCAGCTACGGCTACATCGTCGCCGCCCCCGACCACACCGGCAACACCGCCGCCGACCGGCTCCTCGGCTCCGAAGCCGAGTTCGACGTCACCGCCCTCAACCGGCCCAACGACGTCGTGGCGACCATCAACGCCATGCTCGACCCCACCAGCACCGAAACCGCCGGCTTCGTCACCGCCATCGACCCCGACAGCATCGCCGTCACCGGCCACTCCTTCGGTGGGTTCACCGCCCTCGCCGCCGCCGGCGGGTACGACAACCCGCTCGGCTCGTTCGTGGTCGATGGCCGCGTCGACGCCATCATCCCGCTGGCACCGGCCACCGGTGACGGCACACGCCTGATGTCGGATGCCGGCCTCGAATCGATCCAGATCCCCACGCTCGTGATGGTCGGCACGAACGACTCGACCACCCCGGTCGAGCCGAACGTCACCCGCATCTGGGACCTCGCCAAGAGCGCGCCGCTCGTGCGGGTGGAGTTGGTCGACGCCGAGCACCAGAGCTTCACCGACGTATGCGACTACCAGACGTTCCTGCCGACGCTCGGCGACGCCGTGCCGGCCGCAGTGCTCGAGACGATCGATGCTCAGGCCGTCGAAGGTTGCGGCGCGGAGGCAATGCCGATCGAGCGGGCCAAGGACCTCACCAACACGTTCGCGATCAACTTCCTCGAGTCGATCTTCCGCGGCGCCGAACTGATCAGCGACACCAACACCACCCTCCCCGACGACATCATCTTCGTGGCCCGCTGACAACCCTCCGCTTCTCGTGAACTCGTGTGCGACTGTGTCCGCACCAGTTCACGAGAACGCCGGAGCGTAGGCTCGGGGCATGGCTGACGTTCCCCCGTTCACGTACACCGAGCTGCTCCCGCTGGGGGCCGACGACACCGAGTACCGGCTCGTGGGCACCGAGGGCGTGTCGACGTTCGACACCCCCGAGGGTACGTTCCTGAAGGTCGAGCCAGAGGCGATCCGCAAGCTCACAGCCGCGGCGATGCACGACATCGCCCACTTCCTGCGATCGAGTCACCTGCAGCAGTTGCGCAACATCCTCGACGATCCCGAAGCCTCCGACAACGACCGCTTCGTCGCCCTCGATCTGCTCAAGAACGCGGCGATCGCTGCCGGCGGTGTGCTGCCGATGTGTCAGGACACCGGTACCGCCATCGTGAAGGGCAAGAAGGGCCAGTTCGTGTTCACCGGCGGCGGCGACGAAGCGGCGATCGCCGGCGGGATCTACGACACGTACCAGACGTCGAACCTGCGGTACTCGCAGATGGCGCCGCTCGACATGTACACCGAGATCAACACCGGCACGAACCTGCCGGCGGAGATCAAGATCTCGGCGATCGACGGCGACGCCTACAAGTTCCTGTTCATGGCCAAGGGCGGCGGTTCGGCCAACAAGAGCTATCTGTACCAGGAGACCAAGGCGCTGCTCAACGAGGCCACGCTGCTGCCGTGGATCTTCGACAAGATGCAGTCGCTCGGCACCTCCGCCTGCCCGCCGTACCACCTCGCCGTGGTCATCGGCGGCACGTCGGCCGAGTTCGCCGTCGAGACCGCCAAGCTCGCCTCGACCCACTACCTCGACTCGCTACCGACCACCGGGTCGATCGACGGTCACGCCTTCCGCGACCTCGAACTGGAGCAGCAGGTGCTGAAGCTCAGCCAGGCGACCGGGATCGGCGCCCAGTTCGGCGGCAAGTACTTCTGCCACGACGTGCGCATCATCCGCCTCCCCCGCCACGGCGCGTCGTGCCCGGTCGGCATCGCCGTGTCGTGTTCGGCCGACCGTCAGGCGCTCGGCAAGATCACCGAGGACGGTATCTTCCTCGAACAGCTCGAACGCGACCCGGCCCGCTTCCTGCCCGAGGTGTCGGACGAGCATCTCGACGACGTCGAGCCGGTGCGTATCGACCTCAACCGGCCGATGGTCGACATCCTCGCCGAGCTGTCGGAGTTCCCGGTGACCACCCGCGTGATGCTGACCGGCCCGATGGTGGTCGCCCGCGACATCGCCCACGCCAAGATCAAGGAGCGCCTCGACGCCGGCGAGGAGATGCCGCAGTACCTCAAGGATCACGCCGTGTACTACGCCGGCCCCGCGAAGACCCCGGAGGGCTACGCATCGGGATCGTTCGGGCCGACGACGGCCGGACGCATGGACAGCTACGTCGATCAGTTCCAATCGGAGCGCGGGTCGATGGTGATGCTCGCGAAGGGCAACCGTTCGAAGCAGGTCACCGATTCGTGCGAGACCAACGGCGGCTTCTACCTCGGTTCGATCGGCGGGCCCGCAGCCCGCCTGGCGCTCGACAACATCCGCAAGGTCGACGTGCTCGAATACCCCGAGCTCGGCATGGAAGCGGTGTGGAAGATCGAGGTCGAGGACTTCCCCGCCTTCATCGTGGTCGACGACAAGGGCAACGACTTCTACGCAAAGGTGAACGCCGAGCACTCGATGCCCGTCACCCTGCGCTGAATTACAGCTCGCCAGCGAGTTGACCGAGGCGTCGCTCGCCCTCAGGGGTTTGACCGCCGGCGTCGAGGAAGCGTTGCATTCGATCGTGCGTTTCGTCGCTGGCGAGTGCGGCGTTGAAGGCGACGGTCTCGGCGAGCAGGTGGTCCACCACAACGACCTCCGACCGCACGACACTCTCCTTCGCAGCAGCCACTGCATGTCGCGGGAACGAGGCGATGCGTCCGGCCAGACGGTCGACGAACGCATCGATCTCGTCGCTGGACAACACCCGGTTGACCCAGCCCCATCGCTCGGCCGTGGCGGCATCGATGTCATCGCAGCCGAGGACCACTTCGAGCGCGCGGCTGCGCCCGATCAGTCTGGGTAGCCGCACCGTGCCACCAGCGCCGGGGATGATGCCGAGCGCCACTTCGGGTTGGCTGAAGATCGCGTCGGGCGTGACGAACCGCATGTCGCAGGCCAGCGCCAGCTCGCTGCCGCCGCCACCGACACGACCGGTGATGACCGCGATGGTGGCCTTTGGCATCGTTCGCAGCGTCTCGCACATCTGGTCGTACGGACCGATCTCCGTGGGGACCGGCTGCTCCCGGGGGAAGCCCTGGATCGCCTCCACGTCGAAGTGAGCAAGGAACCACTCGGGGTTCGCGGAGCGGAACACGACGGTCCGCACCGAGTCGTCATGCGCCAACCGCTCGATCTCGGCGGCGAGTTCCAAGAACACCTCCATGGTCACGAGGTTGATCGGCGGATGGTCGATCGTGACGGTGGCAATGCCCCGGTCGTCGACCGCCGTGCGCAGGGCGGTCACGCCATGGCCTGCTTGATCGCCTCCCGCGTGGCCGCTGCTTCGTCGGGGTTGCCGGGGAACTCGACGGCGGCGAAGTCGGTGACGCCGATGTCGGCGAGCGCACCGATCCGGTTGATGACCTCGTCGGCCGAGCCGGTGATCGCGATGTCCTCGGCGCCAGCTGCGCCTTCACGATCGAGCATCGCCCGATAGCTCGGCAGCGACCCGTAGATCTCGAACACCTTCGCGGCGCGACCCTTGGCGGCTTCGGTGTCGGTGGTCACGCACACCGGCAGCGCAGCGATGACGCGCGGTGCGGGACGGCCAGCCGCCTCAGCTGCCGCGTTGATGGTGGGAACGGTGAAGTCGGCAAGGGTGTTCGGGCCGGTACACCACGTGAGCGTGCCGTCGGCGAGTTCGGCGGTGGCCTTCAACATCTGTGGGCCGAGAGCAGCAACGACGATCCCGAACGGGGGCGCACCCTTGGCGGTGAGCGCAAGGTTCGTCGAGTAGTCCTCGCCTCGATAGCTGACCGGCTCGTTACGTGACAGCGGGCCGAGGATGCTGAGGTAGTCGCGGATGTGCCGCACCGGCTTGTCGTAGCTCATGCCGAGCATGTTCTCGATGACGACCTTGTGGCTGAGCCCGATCCCGAGCGTCAACCGTCCCTCGCACGCAGCGCTGACAGTGAGGCACTGCTGCGCGATAGCACTCGGATGCCGCGGGTAGGTCGGCACCACCGACGTACCGAGTTCGATGCGTGGCACCTCGCGACCGACGATCGCCAGAGCGGTGAGCGCGTCGTGGCCGAAGATGTTGGGAGCCCAGTACGAAGCGAACCCGTCGGCCTCGGCCTGGCGGGCCTCGGCGACCACGTCGTCGAGCGTGCCGTCGTTGATGGATCCACCGAACATTCCAATGCGCATCCGCCGACCGTACCGACCCGGTCGCCCCCGAACCGCAGCCAACCCCACCGAGGTGATGAGCCAACCCTCGACATGCAGGGCTTTCGCTCATCGGCACCAGACCGGCTGATGCGTCGGGGGTGGCCGATGAGCCAACCCTCAACATGCAGGGGTTTCGCTCATCGCTCCCGTCCTCGGGCTCGTCGGCGTTCGACGGCGGGTGGTACGAAGTCGCAAATGGGGAACTGGAACTTTGCCGACATCTGGGAAGTGGTGGCCGACGAGCTGCCCGACGCGCCGTGCCTGATCCACGGTGACGATCGCCGAAGCTGGCGCGAGGTCGACCGACGCGCCGATGGCGTCGCACAGCACCTCCTCGACGCCGGGCTCGAACGCCAGCAGGCGGTCGCGCAGTATCTGTACAACTGCAACGAGTACATGGAGTCGATGTACGCCGCTTTCAAGGGGTCGTTCGCTCCGGTCAACACCAACTATCGGTACACCGCCGACGAGCTGTTGTACCTGTGGGACAACGCCGATGCCGGCGCCATCGTGTTCCACGGATCATTCGCCGACACGATCGAGGCGATCCGCGACCGCCTCCGGAAGGTGAAGGTCTGGCTGTGGGTCGACGACGACGGCAGCCTGTGCCCGCAGTGGGCGACCCCCTACGAAGATGCCGCCACCAACGGGGCCGGGCGCGTGGCCCCCGAATGGGGACGCAGCGGCGACGACATCAACTTCCTCTACACCGGCGGCACCACCGGGATGCCGAAAGGCGTGATGTGGCGTCAGGACGACCTGGCGATCAAGTTGACCGCAACGGCTGCATCTCCGCTCGCCGATGACGGGACGATCGACGAACTCCGCGCCACCCTCACCCAACCAGGCGCACGGTTCCTGCCGGCATGTCCGCAGATGCACGGCACCGGCAACTTCCCGGGCCTCGGCACGCTGTGCAGCGGCGGCAGCATCGTCACCCTCACAGGCCACAACTTCGAAGCGTCCGAGTTGCTCGACACGATCGAGCGCGAAGGTGTCACGTCGATGGCGATCGTCGGCGACGCGTTCGCGAAGCCGATCCTGCGGGCGCTCGACGCCGAGCCAGGCAAGTGGAACCTCACCTCACTTGTCGGGGTGGTGTCGTCAGGCGTGATGTGGAGCCAGGAGACCAAGACCCGGCTCCTCGAGCATCATCCCGGCATGGTGCTGATGGATGCGTTCTCGTCGTCGGAAGCGCTGGGCATGGGATCATCGATCTCCGCTGCCGGCGCAACGGCCGAGACCGCGAGGTTCGAGTTGAGCCCCGACACCATCGTGATCGACGACCTCGATCGGCCGCTCGCGCCGGGCTCCGAGGAGATCGGGCGGCTGGCCGTCGGCGGCCGCCAACCCGTCGGCTACTACAAGGACCCCGAGAAGAGTGCTCGCACGTTCTTCGAGGTCGAGGGGAAGCGATACTCGTGCCCCGGCGACTTCGCCACCATCGACGCCGACGGCCGCATCACGCTGCTCGGTCGAGGTTCACAGTGCATCAACACCGGTGGCGAGAAGGTGTTCCCCGAGGAGGTCGAGGAGGCCATGAAGACCCATCCCGACGTGCTCGATGCCGTCGCCGTCGGTGTCCCCGACGAGAAGTTCGGCGAAGCAGTGACCGGCGTGGTCGAGGCCCGCCCCGGTCACACGATCGACGCCGCCGCGGTGATCGCTCACGTGAAGACCACACTCGCCGCATACAAGGCACCGAAGCACATCGTGGTCGTCGACACGATCGGGCGCGCCGCCAACGGCAAGGTCGACTACAAACGCCTGTGCAGCGAAGCAACCGACTCGCTCGGTGAGCTGACCAGGACGATTACATCGCAGGTCTGACCCCTGATGTCTGACCCCTGATGTAACGGTCAGGACATGCTGACCAGATCGAGCCAGTCTTCGGAGAAGTAGTCGACGTCGCCGTCGGGCATCAACAGCACCTTGGTGGGTGCGAGTTCGCGCACGAACTCTTCGTCGTGGCTCACCAGGATGATCGCACCGGGCCAGTCGACGAGCGCGTCGGCGACGGCTTGGCGTGACGGCGGGTCGAGGTTGTTGGTCGGCTCGTCGAGCAGCAACAGGTTGTTGCGCCCGACCATCAGCATCGCCAACGCAAGCTTGGTCTTCTCGCCGCCCGACAGCGTGCCCGACTCCTGGAACACCTTCTCGCCCGACAGCCCGAACATGCCGAGCAGCCCGCGCAATTGTGTCTCGCCGAGGTTGATGCCCTCGGGGACGGCCACGCGGATGTTGTCGAGCAGTGTCTGGTCGGTGCGCAGGTTGTCGTGCTCCTGGGCGTAGTAGCCGGCGTGCACCTGATAACCGAACTGGAAGTCGCCGAGGTCGGCCTCGGTCTCGCCCGCCAGGATGCGCAGCAGGCTGGTCTTGCCGGCACCGTTCAATCCGAGCACGAGCAGGCGCTCGCCGCGACCGAGATCGAAGTCGATGTCCTCGAAGATCGCCGGGCCGCCGTAGGCCTTGCACATGCCCGACGCCCGGATCACCGTTTCGCCGCACTTCGGTGGATCGGGGAATCTCACCGACATCGTCTTGCCCGACTGCGGACCACGCACCCGTTGGGTTTCGAGACGGGCGATGCGCTTCTCGACGCTGTGCGCCATTGCCGCTTTGGTCGCCTTGGCGCCGAAACGGTCGACCACGGTTTGCAGCCGATCGATCTCCTTGGCCTGCAGCACCGCCTTCTTGGCGAGGCGCACCTCGTCGTCGGCGCGAGCACGCTGGTACTGGCTGTAGGTGCCGCGGTATTCGAAGATCTCGCCGACATCGTGTTCGGTCGCCCGGTCGAGATGCAACACGCGAGTGATCGACTCGTCGAGCAGTTCGAGGTCGTGGCTGATCACCAGCAGTGCACCCTTGTACTGGCGCAGGAAGCCGAGCAGCCAGACCTTGGCATCGACGTCGAGGTGGTTGGTCGGCTCGTCGAGACAGAGCACGTCGGAGCCGGCGAACAAGATACGTGCCAACTCGACGCGGCGGCGCTCGCCACCGGACAGGGTGCTGATCGGCTGGTCGAGACGGGCGTCGGGAATGCCGAGGCCGGCGGCCATTGCACGCGCCTCGCTCTCGGAGGCGTAGCCGCCGGTGGTTCGGAATGCTTCTTCGGCATCGGAGTAGCGGGCGACGTTGCGCTCGTCGGGGTTCTCCTCCATGGCGATGCGCAGCTTCTCGATGCGGGTGACCTCGTCGTCGATCCCCCGCCCGGACAACACGTGGGTGACGCAGCTGCGACCGTCGAGCGCCGAGTCGATCTTGGGGTCCTGCGGCAGATAGCCGAAGCCGCCCTTGCGCAGCACCTTGCCGGATTTCGGCTCGTTCGCGCCGCCCAACACCTTGAACAAGCTGGTCTTGCCGGCGCCGTTGCGCCCGACGATGCCCACCTTGTCTCGGGGCATGACGGTGAAGCTGGCGGAGTCGACGAGGAGTCGACCCCCCACTTCCACCGAGATCGCCTGGGCCTGGAGCACCCGAACAGGCTACGGCGAGATCAGGGAGAGGGTTCGACGAGCCCTCAAGGTGCTGCGGTTGTCGTCGTGCTGACGGGCGCCATCGTCGATGTGGTGGTGGAGGTGGAGGTGGAGGTGGCAGTGCTCGCCGTTGTGGTGCTCTGGGGGATCGTCGACGAAGACGGAACCGGTGTCGTCGTCGCACCAGTCTCCCCGCCACCCCCGCCGGACGGCACCGTCGTGGTCGTCGACGAGGTCGGCGGCCTGGCTGTGGTGGTCGTGGTGCTGGTCGAATTCGAAACCGAGCTGGTCGAGGGTCGACCGAGCACCTTGGTGGAATCGCGGCCGACAGCGGAGTCGTCGCGGAACGTCGAGCGGAGACACTCGCCGACGCCGCCGGGGAATCGCCCGAGTGCCGCAGCAACCGACTCCGCCAAGACCCGGCGGCCGGTGTCGGTGGGATGCAACCGATCGCCGCTCAGGATCCCGGGCGTCTCGGAGATGCTCTTCCAGTCGAGCACCGTGACGTTGTCACGTTCGGCCCCGAGACGGTTCACCACTTCGTTGACCTCGACGTAGTTCGGCCGATACTCGGTGACGGTCAACAACAAGATCGGACGTGGGGTCAATCGATCGAGAATCTTCGCGAGTTCGACTTCGTACTTGAACGCGTTGCTGCCGTAGTTGCTGCCGAGGAACACCACCGCCGCGTTCCAGTCGTCTTCTGGATCCGGGTCGTCGCTGAGTTCTTTGTCGAGCACACGGTTGCCGAAGTCGATGAACCGGCTGGGTTCGGCCTCGACCGCCACCTGCCAGCCGAGCGGCACGACGGCGTTGCACATGTGGTTGCCGTACCGCGACGACGTGGACGCGAGGATCGAATC
>Ga0209390_10003574_pt1 | contig 24958 bp, 24 predicted proteins | sample BON01_FD_187212 | JGI IMG/M metagenome (GOLD analysis project Ga0209390, IMG submission 187212) | Freshwater microbial communities from Lake Bonney liftoff mats and glacier meltwater in Antarctica - BON-01 (SPAdes) (version 2) | ecosystem: Environmental > Aquatic > Freshwater > Ice > Glacier... | reverse complement strand
GCCAGGTGCAGAAGAAGGTTATTCTTTAAAAGAATTCAATAGTATTTTAGCAACTTATACTACTGTTGGGTCAAAAGAATTAAAAGCTAATTTGTTTTCATTTTTATCAGAAATTATTCCGACTGCGGAAAAAGCGGGAGTTTTAATGTGTATTCACCCAGACGACCCTCCTTTTCCAATTTTAGGCTTGCCAAGAGTAGTCTCAACAGAACAAGATATTGTAGATTTATATGAGGCAGTACAATCGCCAAATAATGGTTTGACTTTTTGCACAGGTTCTTTTGGAGTAAGAGCTGATAATGATTTAGCAGGAATGGTTGAACGCTTAGGGGATAGAATTCATTTTATTCATCTGCGCGCTACTAAACGCGATGCTGAGGGAAACTTCCATGAAGCAGATCATTTAGGGGGTGATGTGGATATGTTTTCTGTGATGAAAGCGTTAGTTTTAGAACAACAAAAACGAATTGCAGCAGGAAGAAAAGATATAAGAATGCCTTTTAGACCAGATCATGGTCATAAAATGTTAGACGATTTAAAGAAAAAAACAAATCCTGGATATTCAGGAATTGGTCGTTTACGTGGTTTGGCAGAATTACGTGGTTTAGAAATAGGAATTAGACGTTCATTGTAAAACAGTAAACAATTTGAGTTCGAGCGCAGTCTAGAACGAAAAAAACCTTTTGACTGAGCTCGAGGAAACAATAAAATAAAAAATTATGACAACAACTTTTGAAACAAGATACGCTTCAAGTCCGAAAGCAGTAAAAAAATACGACACACAAGAATTAAGAGACGAGTTTTTAATTCCTGATTTAATGGAACCCGGAAATATAAAACTTACCTACACACATTATGATAGATATATTGCAGGTGGTGCAGTGCCAATATCGGCATTAAAACTGGAAACTATTAATCCTTTAAAATCTGATTACTTTCTAGAAAGAAGAGAAATGGGAATTATAAATGTAGGTGCAAATGGAAGTATTTCTGTGGATGGTGAAATATATGATATAAATCATAAAGATGCTTTATATATCGGTAAAGGCGTAAAAGAGGTTGTTTTTAAAAGTGATAATGCAAAGAATCCTGCAAAGTTTTACATCAACTCTGCTCCTGCACACAAAACATTTCCTACTAAAAAAGTAAGTTTAGCCGAAGCTAATAAAATTGAACTAGGAAGTTTAGAAACCGCAAATCATAGAATTGTAAACCAGATGATTATTGGTGGAATTGTAACAACTTGCCAATTACAAATGGGAATGACAGAACTAAAAAAAGGATCTGTTTGGAACACAATGCCTGCCCATGTTCATGATAGGAGAATGGAGGTATATTTTTATTTAGATGTACCAGAAAACCAAGCCGTTTGTCATTTTATGGGTCAGCCTCAAGAAACACGTCATATTTGGATGCATAATCATCAAGCAGTTATTTCTCCGCCTTGGTCTATTCACTCGGGTTCTGGAACTTCAAACTATACGTTTATTTGGGGAATGGCTGGCGAAAATTTAGATTACAATGATATGGATGTTTCAAAAATCACAAACTTAAGATAAAAACATGTCACAAATATTATTTAATATACAAGGTAAAGTTGCTTTAATAACAGGTTCTACACATGGTTTAGGAATGTCTATGGCAATGGGTTTAGGAAAAGCAGGAGCCACTATTATTGTGAACGGAAATTCATCACAAGAAAAAATTGATAGTGCTGTTGCAGAATATAAAAAAGCAGGAATTAACGCTTTTGGATATAAATTTAATGTTGCTGATGAAGCTCAAGTTATAGAAATTATTAAAAAAATTGAGTTTGAAGTCGGTCCTATCGATATTTTAATCAACAATGCAGGTATCATTAAAAGAACGCCGTTAGTCGATATGGAAGTTGCCGATTTTAAACAAGTTATAGACATCGATTTGGTAAGTCCTTTTATTGTTTCTAAACATGTTGTTAGAGGAATGATGAAAAGAGAATCAGGTAAAATAATTAATATTTGTTCCATGATGAGTGAATTAGGTAGAAATACGGTTGGTGCGTACGCCGCTGCTAAAGGTGGTTTGGTGATGTTAACCAAAAACATGGCAACAGAATGGGCGCGTTTTAATATTCAGGTAAATGGTATTGGTCCTGGCTATTTTGCTACTTCACAAACAGCGCCAATTAGAGTTGAAGGTCATCCATTTAATGACTTCATCATCAACAGAACACCTGCAAAAAAATGGGGAAACCCAGATGATTTAGCAGGTGCAGCAATATTTTTATCCTCTAAAGCAAGTGATTTTGTAAACGGACATATTTTATATGTTGATGGTGGGATTTTAGCAACCATAGGGAAACCTTCAAACGAAGAATAAATGAAAAAAATAATCTTACTTTTTTCCATCATTACTAGTTTTTGCAACTGTAAAAGCGATACTGTTTTGTTATCCCTAGAAGTAAAAAACACTTTAAATATTGATAGAGAATTTGAAACAGTTGAAGTTGATATATCAGTATTAAATCACAATAAATTAGACTATTTCGTCATTTTAGATAAAAACAAAAAAGAAATTATTTCTCAACTTATAGATACTGATTTTGACGGAAAAAAGGATGTACTTATTTTTCAACCTTCGATAAAAGCAAATTCTACAAAGAGATATACGTTAACTATTTCTGATAAAAAACAAGATGCAGCTTTTGTGCATTGTTATTCACGTTTCGTACCAGAAAGAACAGATGATTATGCTTGGGAAAACAATAGAGTTGCTTTTAGAACGTTTGGTCCAGTTGCGCAAAAAATGATTGAAGAAGGAGTAAAAGGTGGAACTTTATCGAGCGGAATGGATGCTTGGTTAAAAAGGGTCGAATATCCTATTATTAACAAGTGGTATGATAAAACTACAAAAGGAATTGGCTCTTATCATAAAGATACAGGTGAAGGTTTAGATAATTTTCATGTGGGCCTAAGCCGAGGAGTTGGAGGAATTGCTGTTAAAGTGGATACATCTTACTATTTTTCTAAAAACTTTACAGCTTATAAGACTATTACTACAGGCCCAATTCGAACCAGTTTTATTCTGAATTATGAAACTTGGGATGCAAATGGAAATCAATTGGAAGAAAGCAAACTTATTTCTCTAGATTATGGTCAAAATTTATCTCGTTTTGAAATTAATATAACAGGCACAGATTCAATCTCTGCAGGATTAACTTTGCATAAAAAAGACGGAATTATAGCCAAAAATAAAAACTGGATAAGTTATTGGGAACCTTTTGATGATTCAGAATTAGGACAAGGATTAGTAACTACAGATGCTTATTTTATCAATTCAAAAGAATATATCACTTCAAAAAAAGATGAAAGCAACCTATATATGAATTTACGAGTTGTGGATCATAAAGTGGTCTATTATGCTGGTTTTGGATGGAAAAAAAGCAATCAGTTTAAAAATAAACAAGAATGGGAATCTTATTTAAAAGCATTTTCAGAGAAAATTAATAGCCCGCTATTGATTAAAAAATTATAAACTAGAAACAGCATGATAAAAATGAATTCTTTTTTTACTATTTTTTTTATGGCTACCTTATTTTTTTTATCGGGATGTAAATCAGATGAAACTACAAAAATTTTAAGATTAGGGCATAGTTTAGATACCAAGCATCCTGTGCATGAAGCGATGGTTATTTTGGGTGAAAAGCTAGCAGAAGTATCCAAAGGAAAATTAAAATTAAACATTTATCCGAGTAGTCAATTAGGAGGAGAAAGAGAATGTTTAGAGTTGTTGCAAATTGGTAGTTTAGATATTACAAAGGTCTCTGCAGCAGTTTTAGAAAACTTTATTCCCGAATATAAAGTATTTAGCATTCCTTATCTGTTTCGAGATAAAGCACACACTTTTAGTGTTTTTGATAGCGAAATTGGCAAAAGCTTATTGTTAAAAGGAGAACAATTTAGATTGCGCGGTTTAACTTTTTATGATGCAGGAAGTAGAAGTTTTTACATGAAAGAAAACCCAATTAATTCTCCCGCTGACTTGGTTGGTAAAAAAATTAGAGTACAAAAAAGTAACATGGCAGTTGCTATGGTTAATGATTTAGGCGGTTCGCCAACACCCATATCTTGGGGAGAATTATACACTGCTTTGCAACAAGGAGTGGTTGATGGTGCAGAAAATAATCCACCAAGCTTTTATACTTCTAAACATTATGAAGTTTGTAAATTCTATTCTTTAGATGAACATACTGCTGTGCCTGATGTTTTATTAATTGGCACAGACACTTGGAACCGCTTAAACGAACAAGAAAAAAAATGGTTAAAGCAGGCGGTAAAAGTAAGTACAACTGCACAAAGAAAATTATGGGGAGCTTCAGAAATTGAATCTTTAGAAGCTGTAAAAAAAGCCGGAGTCCAAATTATTTATCCTGATAAAACAGCTTTTGAAGAGCAAACGAAGGGAATTTTAGACATATTTAAAGATGATGTTGAAATGAAAACGTTAATTCAATCAATTAAAAACAAACAATAATGAGAGCAAAAGTTGATGCTATTTTAGAAAAGTTAGTGCTTTTTATTTTGTTTTTAATGCTAACAAGTGTTGTGTGGCAAGTGTTTTCTAGATTTGTTTTAAGCGCGCCAAGTACTATTACAGATGAAATTTCTAGCTTCTCATTAATTTGGTTAGGCTTGTTAGGTGCAGCGTATGCCACGGGTAAACATCTGCATTTAGCCATTGATTTAATTTCTGAAAAAGTAGTTGCAAAAAAGAAAAATTTGTTTGACGGAATTGTCTATTTATCAACCTTCACTTTTGCTTTTACAGTAATGGTTATTGGCGGATTTAGATTGTGCCAATTGTGTTTTCAATTCAGACAAACATCAGCAACTTTAGAGATTCCTTTAGGATTTATTTATTTGGTTGTACCGCTTTCTGGATTGCTAATTTGTTATTATAGTTTACAAACATTCATCAACCAAAGAAAATTGAATAGGGGGTAAAGATATGAATTTAATAGAAGTCTTCATTTTAGTAACAAGCTTTTTGATTTTCTTATCATTAAGAGTTCCAATTGCATACGCCATTGGTTTAGCAGCATTATTTACCTTATTAAGTGCCATGCCTTTTTTACCGTCGGTAACAACATTGGCGCAAAGAATGGCAACTTCTTTGGATAGTTTTACGTTATCTGCAATTCCATTTTTTATATTGGCTGGTCAAATTATGAACAGAGGAGGAATCGCCGTCCGACTTATTAATTTTGCGAAAGCAATTGTTGGCCCGCTTCCTGGAGGTTTGGCTTTTGTAAATATTATTTCTTGTATGTTATTTGGTGCAATTTCGGGATCAGCAGTTGCAGCAGCATCCGCAATTGGAGGTTTTATGAACCCAATGATGGAAAAAGATGGGTATGACAAATCTTTTAGTGCAGCTGTTAATATTACAAGTGCAACAACAGGATTAATAATTCCGCCAAGTAATGTCTTAATCGTATATTCTTTAGCAAGTGGAGGTGTTTCTATTGCAGCCTTATTTATTGCGGGTTATGTACCTGGTTTATTATTGGGCTTGGCTTTAATGATCGTTGCTTTAATTTATTCAATCATTAAAAAATATCCGACAGACAAAGTTGTTGGGCTTAAAGAGTTTTTTAAACGGTTTATAGCTGCTTTTCCTAGTTTAATGCTTTTAGTTGTTGTTATTGGCGGAATTGTGGTGGGTATTTTTACAGCTACAGAAGCATCAGCAATTGCAGTAATTTACACACTAGTTTTAGGTTTTATTTATAAAGAAATTTCTATGCAAGACATTTCACCAATTTTGTTAGAAACTGTAAAAACATCATCAATTGTATTGTTGTTAATTGCTACTTCTATAGCAATGTCTTGGGTAATGAGCTACGAAAATATACCGCAAGAAATCAGCAATACGCTTTTATCAATAAGTGATAATCCAATTATTATTTTAATCATTATTAATTTAATACTATTGTTTGTTGGAATTTTTATGGATTTGACGCCTGCAGTTTTAATTTTTACACCCATATTTTTACCAATTGTAACTAGTTTAGGAATGGATCCAGTTCATTTCGGAATTATTATGATTATGAATTTATGTATTGGACTCTGTACGCCACCTGTTGGATCTGTACTTTTTGTAGGATGTAGTGTTGCCAATTTAAAAATTCAACAAGTAATAAAACCGCTACTACCGTTGTTTTTAGCAATGATTATAATATTGATCTTGATTACTTATTTCCCAGAATTAACTTTGTGGTTACCAAGACAATTTGATCTATTATAATTAATAGTTAGTTATATTTTTTCACCCGTTGTGCATTTTAAATAATGCTAATTTTAATATTGTTAATGTTTCTACCAAAAATAAACTTGTTTATGTATTGAACTACAGTTAATGCAGTAATTTTTGATATTATTTAAGTATTGAAGAATTTAGAGGAGCGTTCTCTATTGATGACTTAAAAAAGAAAGCAGATAAGATTTTATTAGTGCCAAATCCATCTTCACTAGAAGTGAATTTTGAAAATGCATCTTCAGAAAATTATGATGTTGTTGAACTTTACGACAGTTCTGGAAGAAAAATTTATATCAAAAAAAGGTTAAAAGAAAACAAATTAAATGTTTCAGAACTCCCTAGAGGTATGTATTTTATAGTGTTTAAAAAAGATACTATGATTACAAAAGTATTAAAGTGTATCGTGAAATAAATAAGTAAATTTTAGGTAGTAAAATTATCTAAAATCTTCATTACGCATACTCCGTTTTTTATAGAACAAGGGTTTACATCTTGTCCTAAAAAATAACGAACAGTTTGCTCAATCATTGGTTGTTGAACATGAATTGGATTTTTAAAGGTGAAAACTTCCTCTTGTTTATCTGTGGATAAAAATATTTTTTCGCTATAAAAAGAAAAAGTAATTGTACCATTTTCTCCATATATTTTGCACTCGTCTTTTATTTCTTTTTCTGGGGCATCAAAATTCCAAATTCCTCTAAATTGAATTCCATTTTTAAATTCAATAATCCCGTTAACAATAGTATCAACTTTATTATTTAATAACGATGTTGAAAACCCTTGCGCCCTTTTAATTTCGCCAAAATAATAATACATTAAATCAATTTGATGAGGAGCAATATCATGAAAATAGCCACCGCCGGATATTGCTGGTTCTAAACGCCAATTTGTAGCTGTTTTAGCAATTATATTATTGCTTTTAGATTGTAAAATTTGAAGATCAACAAATAAAATTTTCCCGATTATAGCGGTATCAATTAATTCTTTTACTTTTTCAAAAGTAGGTAGTTTCCTTCTATAATGTGCAACGACTAGTTTATCTGTTTTATCTATTAATGTATTCAATTCTATTGCTTCAGCGAAATTTAAGGTTATTGGTTTTTCTAAATAAATAAATTTTTTTGTAAGCAAACATTTTTTGGCGATTGCTAAATGAGTAGAAGGTGGGGTAGCAATATAAACAGCGTTTATCTCGCTATTCTGTAGCAACTCATCTACAGAATCATACCAAAAAGGAACCTGATGTCTCTCTGCGAAATCTTGCGCTTTTGTCGAATTTCTTCTCATAACTGCAATTAGTTTTGAGTTTTTTACTTTCTGAAAAGCAGGTCCACTTTTTATTTCAGCAACATCTCCACAGCCAATTATACCCCAATTAATTGTTTTCATACTAGAAAAATTTATTTAAAATTAAAATAATTTTGAGCATTGTAATAACAAATATCACTTACTATACTCCCTAAGAATTTTTCATCATTTGGTAGTTCACCGTTCTCAACATCAGTTCCAATTATATTGCATAAAATTCTTCTAAAATAATCGTGTCTTGGAAAAGATAAGAAGCTTCTAGAATCGGTTAACATGCCAACAAAACAAGTTAATAAACCTTGATTAGAAAGTGTGTTAATTTGTTTTTCCATGCCGTCTTTTTGGTCTAAAAACCACCAAGCGGCACCAAACTGAATTTTACCTTTTATAGTGCCATCATTAAAATTACCAACCATAGTAGCAAAAACCTCATTATCAGACGGATTCAAATTGTAAACAATTGTTTTTGTCAATTGATTTGTGCTATCCAAGGTATTTAAAAATCCGCTTAGTCCTTTTGCTTGCGAGAAATCTCCAATTGAATCAAAACCGGTATCTGGACCTAATTCGTTTAATAAACGTTTGTTATTATTTCTGATGGCACCCAAATGCAATTGCTGTGTCCAGCCTTTTTTATGATACATTTTACCTAAAGCAATCATTGTTTTCGCTTTGAAAAATGCGACCTCGTCGGGAGCTAAATCTTGCTGCGATTTTACTTTATTAAAAAGGTCTACAATAGCATATTTCTCAGTTTCAAAGTAGTACAATTGTTCCAAACCATGATCGGATAATCGACAGCCATTTTCATTAAAAAAATCAACTCTATTTTCTAAAGCAGCTAACAAATCCGTATAAGAATTAATAGCGATTGTACTCGTTTTTTCTAGTTGTAATAAATATTTATTGTATGTTTTTACATCTTCTACCCCAAATGATTTATCCGGGCGAAATGTTGGAAAAGTTTTTACTTTAGAACTATCTTTTTGTATTGCAATATGATATTCTAAAGAATCTATTGGATCGTCTGTCGTGCATAAAGATTCGACATTTTGCATTTTTAATAAACCATTAGCAGAATGCGTTTTTTGCTGCAACATTCTTCGAGTTTTGTCATAAATTTCTTCTGCGTTTTCGGGTGATAAAATGGCATAAATTCCAAAATAAGCTTTCAGTTCTAAATGTGTCCAATGAAATAATGGGTTTCTAATTGTAAACGGAACAACTTCTGCCCATTTTAAAAATTTTTCTTTATCTGTTGCATTACCCGTTATATATTTTTCATTGATCCCAAAAGCACGCATTGCACGCCATTTATAATGATCTCCAGACAACCAAACTTGCGTAATGTTTTCAAATTGAGTGTCTGATGCAATTTGTAGTGGTGATAAATGATTGTGGTAATCAATAATCGGTAACGACTTTGCATATTTGTGGTATAATTTTATTGCGAAATCTGTTTGCAATAGAAAGTCTTCTGTTAAAAATGTTTTCATGATATGAATCTCATATTTAATAATGCATAAATTTGGTATACTTATTTTGGTTCATTCTTATAACAAAATGGAATAAAAAATTTACTCAATTTTAGATGAATCTCTAATAATTAATTCTGCGTTTAATATAATCTTATTTAAATTTTGTTTGATGTTTTTTTCATTTTGATAAAATAAAAATCGTTCTGCTGCTTGTTTTCCGATTTCCTCACTATGTTGATTAATACTAGATATTGTAGGCGTAACCATAGCAGTAAAAGGCTCATTTCCAAAACCTACTAAAGCTATTTCATTAGGTACTTTTATGGTATTCTCTTTCAAAATTTGCAGCGCACCTAAAGCAGCGTAATCTCCTGCAACATAAACTGCATCTGGTTTGTCTTGTAAATTGAGCAGTTGTAACATATATTTTCTTCCATCTTCAATGGTCAAATTACACTCTATTAACAATTCATCTTCTAATGGTAAATTATGTTCTTTTAATGCATCGATATACCCACGAATTCTATTATTAAAGATTCGTGTACGTTTGTAACCGCCAATATGCGCTATTCTTTTACAGCCTTGCTCTGCAAGATGTTTTACAATTAGATGACTGCTTGCATAGTCATCTATACCCACATAGTCTACATTTAAATCGTTTTCTCCTCGGTCGAATAAAATCAAAGGAATTCCTTTGGATTTTATTTTTTCATAAAAAGATAAATCTACGGTTTCATTCGCCATAGAGGCGATAATACCATCAACTTGCGTAAAAAGTAATGTATCAATACTATCGCATTCTTTCTTATACGATTCGTTAGACTGGGTTATAATAATATTATATCCTTTCTTATTTAAAACTTCTTCAATATTTTGAATAACTGATGAAAAAAAACTACTATTTGTTCTTGGTACAATTACACCAACTAAATAACTCTTTCCACTTCTTAAGGCACTTGCCAAATGATTTCGTTGGTAATTTAATTTTTCGGCAACTTCTCTTACTGCTATTTTTGTTTTTTCACTTATTCTAGAATCGTTATGTAATGCTTTAGAAACAGCTGCTGCAGAAATATTTAACACGTTTGCAATGTCTTTTATCGTAGTTTTTTTAGTTTTTATCAAAATATCTATATACCTGCTTAAACGTTTAAACAAATATAACTTGTTTTCACTTTACAATCAAAACAAATAATAAAATATATGTTTTGATTTTATTTTAACCCATTGGTTAAACTTTTAACTCAATTTAAAACAATTAATTATCAACTAAAAATGGGTAAAGTAGTAACATTTGGAGAAATCATGTTAAGATTAGCGCCACAAGGATTTTTAAGATTTTCTCAAGCAAATAACTTTGATGTTGTATATGGTGGAGGTGAATCAAACGTAGCAGTTTCATTAGCAAATTAGGGCGTTGCTGTTGATTTTGTAACACGCTTACCAAAAAATAATATTGGTGAATGTGCCATGATGGAAATGAGGAAACGAGGAGTCGGCGTAGATAAAATTGTGTATGGTGGTGATCGCTTGGGAATTTATTTTTTAGAAACGGGTGCAGTTTATAGAGGTAGCAAAGTTGTTTATGACAGAGCACATTCTGCAATTGCTGAAATTGAACCTAGAATGATTAATTGGGACACCGTTTTTGATGGAGTTGAATGGTTTCATTGGACGGGAATTACACCTGCAATTTCTCAAGGAGCAGCAGCTTGTTTGTTTAGAAGCTGTTAAAGCTGCAAGTGCCAAGGGAATTACCATCTCTACTGATTTAAATTACAGAGCTAAACTATGGAATTATGGTGTAGATCGAGAAGCAATTATGACAGAATTAACGTCCTATGGCGATATTATTTTAGGAAATGAAGAAGATGCAGAAAAACATTTTGGAATTCATCCAGAGGGTTTAGATGTTCACAAACATGGTCATGATTTGAAAGCAGAAGCAGTCAAGCCTGTAATTATTAAAAAAAACAATTGGTATACCTAATTTGGATTTTAAAACGTCCTAATAATACTAAATTTATCATTTATAATTAAGAAAATAGAATCTAGATATAAAATATAAATAAACTTGTCGTGAAATTAAAATTAAACAAAATGAATATGAATAAAAAAAAACTTTTCGGATTATTAATTTTTATCTCTTTTTCAATCGGCTATTCATATGGTCAATCAAAAAACATGAATCTAAAAAGAGATACAATTTCTCAATCTGAACTGAGTAAATGGAAGTTGCTTGGAATAGGTGAAGTATCATCAACTTTGAATAAGCAAGTTGCTCTTAAAGAAGTTGATGGGTCAAAAGGGATTATGCTTATAAGTCCTAATATATATAAAAACGACGTCATACTTAATTTCAAAGTGATGGCATTAACACCTGCATCAGTTATTGTAATTATGCTCTCTGCATCTGATGAAGGGGAATCAGATGAATTAACAATTCCCAACAATTATGATGGAAGTATAGGATTTTGGGAAAATAATGAGAATTACTTCTTTGCTTTCAAAAATGCTCCTCATAATGTAACTCCTTTAGTTAGGAAAAATCCCCGAGCAAAGAAACCTCTAATTGCTGCAAAGGAAAATCATATGGTAGCAGGTGTTTACTATGAAATTGAGGTAGGGAAAAAGCAAGGGAAACTTTGGCTCTCAATAGATGGAAAAATAATATTTGAAACAATAGATACCAACCCATTAGCTGGCGGGCATGTTGCACTGAGATTAAGAGGAACTGCGGGCTTTTCCGCAGGATGCCTTATTAAAGATTTAATAATCAGTAGTAAATAACACAAACATTTAGTTTGGATAATAGAGGGAAACACTAAATATCAAGGTTTTTAACACGATCAAATTACATCTCGATTTTGATTGTTCAAATACTAAAGACTCCATATTTCAACCATTGTATGAAAGGCTATACATCTAAAATACAAAAAATTAACTTACTAGAGAATTGAAAAATAACAAGACAAAATATGAACTTAAATTAAAACTTTTTAAAACAAATAAACTGTTTTTCCAAAATGTTTTTGACATTTTGAATTCACGAAAATTTCTAACCACTAATATTTATCAAAAAATGAACATATCAAAGATTTTTATGGTAGTTGCAGTATTTGCAATTACAACCTTATCACAAGCTCAAGAAATAAAGCCAACTGAAGTAAAAAAAGTCATGAAAAAAGTGGCTGACTGGCAAATCGAACATTTTTATGAAACCTACAGCAGGCGTCCAAAACCTCACCACCAAATCGATTGGACTAACGGAGCCCTGTATATTGGAATGGTAAAATGGGCAGCAATGGCCGAAGACGATATCTATTACGAATGGCTTAAAAGACTTGGAGGAGACAACGATTGGTTACTGCATCGCAGAAAATACCATGCTGACGATCATACAGTAGGTCAAATGTACATTGAGTTATACAGAAAGTATAAAGATGAAAAGATGATTGCACCAACAAAAGAACAGTTTGAATTTATTATGTATCATCCGTCAAAATCCGTTTTGAACTGGAAAACGCCCTATCATCAAGACCGCTGGAACTGGTGTGATGCCCTTTTTATGTCACCACCAGTTTGGGCAAAGCTATACAATATTACAGGTGAAGAAAAATATCTTGATTTTTTAATGACTGAATACAAAGCAACAACCGATTTCTTATTTGATAAAGACGAGAGCCTTTATTACCGAGACGAAAGCTACATGGGAAAATTAGACAATGGTAAAAAAATATTTTGGTCGCGAGGTAATGGTTGGGTATTTGCTGGCCTTACAAATATAATGAATGAGCTGAATCCAAAGAGCAAGGAATACAAATATTTCTTAGAAATTTACAATAAAATGGCAAAAAAATTGCTTAAAATTCAAACCCCAGAAGGTCATTGGGCAATGAGTTTATTGGGACAAGAATTTTACACTACACCTGAAACGAGTGGGTCTTCATTTTATATTTATGGTTTGGCTTGGGGTATAAACCAAGGAATTCTGGATAAAACAACCTATACTCCTGCTGTAAAAAAAGGATGGAACGCAATGGTTAGTTATGTTACAAAAGAAGGCATGTTGGGTTACGTTCAGCCTATTGGTGCTGCTCCTGGTGAAGCTTGGGCAGACAAAACTGAAGTTTATGGAACTGGAGCGTTTTTGAGTGCTGGTTCAGAAGTATATAAAATGTATGGAGGAGAATAAAACATTAAAGATATCTATATCCAAAAATAAATCAAAATTGAAAATGCACTAGCTATAAGTTACTTCAAAGTTCGAGACACCTGATAAAGATTTGATAGAAAACAAAAATGATGAGTGAAAAAATTAAATTTGTAATTATTGGAAGTGGTAACATTGCTAAAACCTATCTTTCTGCAATTCACAATTTAACGAATGCCGAAGTAATCGGAGTAGTTTCAACGAAATTAAATAAAGCTGCAGATTTTATTCATCTTCCTATATTTCAGACCTTACATGAGATTAATATAGATTTTGATGCTGTAATTATATGTACCCCAAATGGGTAGCATCATGTTAGTGCTATCGAAGCTGCTAAACTTGGCAAGCATATACTTTGTGAAAAACCAATTGATATTTCATTAGAGTCAATAGATAAGATAATTGCAACTTGTAAAGAATACAATGTAAAGCTTGGAGTTACCTATCAACGAAGGTTTAGCTTTGATAATCCAATTGTGAAGAAATTATTGGAAGAAAATAGCATTGGGAAAATATTTTCTGTAGATCTGTCTGTTAAAAATTACAGAGATGATAGTTATTATAATTCAGCCCCATATAGAGGAACATATAAAATTGATGGCGGTGGCCCCTTCATCCAACAAGCCTGTCATTATATAGATTTATATTATTGGTATTTTGGTAAACCTAGTAAACTAGGTACTTTCGTTCATGATATTGAAGTTGAGGATCATGGAGCAGTAATTTGTTTGCATGATTCGGGTATGATAGGCACTATTGTAGCTTCAACTGCCACTAAGCCAGGGTTTCCAGCAAAAATGGAAATTTATTCCAGCAAGGGCTATCTTATATTAGAAAATGATGTAATTACTCAATGGGATATTGAAGGTATAGAAAATCCAAGCCGTCAAAAATCGAATGAAAATAAACATACTGGTGCTTCAACAGCTTCAGTTAATGATACTACAAATCATGAGCGAATTATTAAAGATTTTATTGACGCTATCAAGACAAATAGAGATCCTTTGATAACGGGTGAATCAGCTAGGAATGCTACTGAAATAATTTTAGATACTTATAAGTATCAATTTTAAAAAAAACTACCGCCAACAAAGATGTATAAAAAATTTATAGCCGCAATAATTATAAATGCAAAGGTTGCAGACCACTTCAAAGTTTGGGTCTCTTCATAAAGAATACTCACACAAGCGTCTGCTGTTATTATACTTCCCGTTGTGGTTAATTCAATATTAACACTAAAAAAATATGAAATTAAAAATAGTAATTTGTGTTATGGTATTATTAAATACAAGCATCGGATTTATCTCATATGCACAAAACCGTCCAAATATTCTTTTTGCAATTAGTGATGATCAATCATTTGCCCATAATAGTTATGAAGGGTCAAAGTTTATTAAAACTCCGGCTTTTGATAGAGTTGCTCGTGAAGGGGTATATTTTTCGAACTGTTATGCTGGTTCTCCCGGATGCGCACCTTCAAGAAGCTCAATTATTACAGGCAGACATCATTGGCAAAATGAACAGTCTGGTCAACATGCCTCAGCATGGTTAAAGAAGTATGTGCCTTTTGTTGATTTGCTTGAAAAAAATGGATATGCAATAGGAAAAACAGGAAAAGGTGTTGACCCTTTCCAATATGCACGTAATGAAGAAGATTCACTTTGGAGAAAAAATGATGCCGCAGGAGTTTCGCATAGTGATATAATGTATAACGGCCAAGAGGATGAGCGTTTTGCCAAAGGCATTAGTACAACCAATTATTTCGAAAATTTTAAATATTTTGTAGAAAATATTAAAAAGGATAAACCGTTTTTTTTCTGGTATGCAAGTCACGAACCACATAGGGACTATGAAAAAGGGTCGTGGAAAAAGATGGGGAAAAAATTGGAGGATGTTGATGTCCCCGAATTTCTTCCTGATAATGAGGAGATACGAGGAGATTTATTAGATTATGCGGTTGAAATTGAATGGTTTGATCTTCATCTTCAAAGAATGCTTGAATATTTAGATGCGATTGGAGAATTAGAAAACACCATTGTAATTGTCACTGCCGATAATGGTATGCCTTTCCCCCGGGCTAAAGCAAATAGCTATGAATATGGCGTTCATATTCCTTTCGCGATTAGATACCCAAAGCAATTTTCAAGAAATAGAGTTGTAGATGACCCTTTTGGTTTTATTGATATAGCACCAACAATTCTTGAAATAACCAATACCTCATCAGAAGGAATGCTCCCAATTACTGGAAAAAGCATACTGGATTTGTTAAAATCAAAAGAAAGTGGTGTATTGTCAAAAACAGAAAGAGTTGCATATTCTGGTAGAGAACGACACTCTTCGTCAAGATATTTGAATTGGGGATATCCTCAAAGGGCAATACGAAAGGAAGATTATCTTTTAATCTGGAACATGAAACCCGAAAGGTGGCCAGCAGGTGCTCCACAAAAGTTTGCTGAAAATGATTCCTTGCAACTGCTCCCCATGTATGGGCTGGATGAACACAATAAATACATTAATGGCAGTGCTTATACAGATATTGATGACAGCCCAACGAAAACCTACCTCATCGAAAATCATGAGGACGACTTCATTTTGCCATATTTCGATTTAGCAGTTGAAAAACGTCCTGAATATGAACTTTACAATGTACAGAAAGACCCTTCTTGTTTAAAAAATTTATCAGGAACACCATCATTCAATACTATTGAAGAAGCGTTAAAGACTGAACTAATGAGCGAATTAAAAAAATCTAATGACCCACGTATTGTAGGCCCTAATACCGAAATATTTGATAGCTATAAACGATATTCTCCGATGAGAAAGTTCCCAAAACCTGAAAAAGCAAATTGAGCACTAAATTAAAGAACTAATCACAACATTTTGTATAAGCAATCGCCGAAAATAAACAAACATCAAGGTTTATTGCCCGCTCAAATATTATAACAGTTTGACAGGAAAGTACAAAGCAATATGCCACTAGTCATAAAATTTACTTTTTAATAATATATAAATAAGATTACAATGAAAATTAAAAAATTACTATTAGCCCTCTTAACACTTCACATGATAAATGTATTTGGGCAGGACAAACCAAATGTATTATTCATAGCTATTGATGATTTGAATGATTATGTGAACATCATGAATGGTGCTATAAGTGTTCCAACTCCTAATATTGATAAATTAGCACAAAAAGGAATATTATTTACGAATGCGCACAGTCAGGCTCCACTATGTGGACCATCAAGAGCTAGTATTATGACAGGTTTATATCCTTCAACTACTGGGAATTATTTGCAGCTGAAAGACACGGATATCAAAAAGGGGAACGAAATGGTAAATAAAGCTATTTTTATGCCAGATTATTTTGAACAATATGGCTATAAAACAATGGCAGTCGGAAAGATATACCACAATGGCGATGCTGCAAAGACTTTTGATGAATATGGGGGTAAATTTTCATGGTTTGGACCAAAGCCAAAGGAAAGACTTACATATGATCCATCAAAAATCAGCTACAAAGTTGGCAATACTCAAACAGATTGGGGGCCTTATCCTGAACAAGATAGTTTAATGACTGACTATCAAAGTGCAAAATGGGCTGTTAATAAACTTCAGCAGAAATATGACAAACCCTTTTTCCTTGCGGTAGGTTTTGTTCGTCCACATGTTCCTTGGCATGCACCTCAAAAATGGTTTGATATGTTTCCTTTAGATAGCATTAAAACACCTCCATACAAGAAAGACGACTATAATGACATCCCAAACTTTGCGAAAAAAGTAACGAATGCTCCACAAATGCCAACAACCGAAGAACTTATAAAGTCAGGTGAATGGAAAAAAGCGGTACAGGCTTACATGGCATGTATTGCCTTTGTTGATGCCCAAGTTGGAAAAGTACTTGATGCACTCGAAAACTCAAAATATGCAGACAATACCATAATTGTTTTATGGTCTGATCATGGCTATCATTTAGGGGAAAAAAACAGGTTTGCCAAACAAGCACTTTGGGAGCGAGATACAAGGACTTTGTTAATATTTAAAGGGATAAATGAAAAAAGTGGTCAAATATGTACTGCTCCTGTTCAGCTCTTGGATATTTATCCTACATTAATTGATATGTGCAAACTACCTCCTTCTGAACTATTGGAAGGGCATTCCCTAACCAGTTTAATCAAAAACCCTGTTAAAAAGTGGACACACCCTTCCCTTTCATTTTATGGTGAAGGCAACATAGCTATTAGAGATGAACGGTTCAGATTAATTAAATATGAGGATGGTTCACTTGAAATGTATGATATGCAAAATGACCCTAATGAATGGTATAATCTGGCAAAAGATAAAAAATTCAGGAAGACTATACAGCGATTAGCAAAATCTGAACCAAGCAATTGGGCTCCAATATCAAAATATTCCAGCTATAATTTTAATGAGTATTTTATCAAAAAAATGAAAGAAAAATAGAGATACTTGTAATGCATGGATATGTCTTCATTTAAGCAAAGTTAATATTTGATTAAATTGTACTATATAAAATAAACAATTGGTATACCAAACTTAGACTTTTAAAAACTCCAACTATACTGCTTTTACATTTTACATAAACAATTTTAATAACTAAGAAACCTTAAAATCATGAAAATAAAATTACTTTATTTTACCTGTATTACTTTTTACTGCAACACTGCAAGCCCAAGATAAGGTATGGGATTTTGGAAATGATCTTAGTGGATTATGGCCAACGGGTACTGGATATGGAGACACACAAGTAACAGATAACTTAGGTTTGTATCCTGGACCTGGCACAAACTTTGGAACAATAGATGCACGAACGAATACATGGAGTGATGGTTATACAGCTGTAGAACGTTTTAAAACTCAAGGTTCTGGTAGTGCTACTGCTACTGCAGGTAATTTACCCTCTGTTAGATATTTACAATTTTCAGCTCTTGCGAATTGTAGGATTAAGGTTTGGTATTATGCTGGTACTCTTGGCCGTGATGTGTTTGTAAGTGATGGTACTAGTTGGAGCGCCACAGAAGCTTCTGATGCAACTAACCAAATTTTAACTGCTAATTACGTGGACGGGCCAAATACTATGTATATTTATACTTCTGGAAATTTACATCTCTACAAAATTGAAGTAAGTCCTGCAAGTGCAGTAGGGGTTAATACATTAAGTTTTAAAGATAACACATCTAAAGTCTCTACTACTATTAAAAGTTTGGATAACAGAATTTATATTTCTAATGTACAATCTAGTTCTGATGTAAATATTTACAACATTACTGGTGCATTAGTTAAATCAGTTAAAACTAATAGTGATATGGATTTTACTTTTGGTTCTTTGCTATATTTAGCAAGAGGTAAAATGTTAGAAGGGCAGAAATCATTTAAAATATTATTGAATTAATTCAATAATAAAGACTAATCTACCCAAATAATTGGGTATTTTATTGCTAAATTTCGAATTACTTCCTGCACCTTTGGTTGGTGTTCTAATCTTGTCCATGTATCAAACCATTTTTTTTGCTGGAAAGCAATTGCTCCAAATAACAGGGATGGTTGTGCTACCGGCCAATCGTTCCAGTACATTACATCCTGTTTTAATATCCATTTCGATTTATCAGCAATAAATGGATATAAATAGTCAATCCCGGTTTTTATGTTTTTACCATCTGCGGTTTTAAATTGCCATAAATCATCTTCTTTAGTCGATAGTATTTGGCAAATAGTTGTCATCGCATCCAAATTAAAAATAGAATACCCATAAGGTTTTGTTCGGACTAATTCTAATGGAAAGCTGCCATTATCTGCCATTTGATTTGGTAATAAAACTTGCTTAAATCGATTGCGGCAAAATTGCATTAAAGCTTCATCTCCAGTAAATTTTGCAAAAGAGGCAACTTGCATCACAAAGCAGGTCGCATGATTGTTTTCAGTATTCATTTCCTCGTTACCATTGGTACTTGTCATCATCCAAGACAAATAATCTGTAAACCATTTTTTGATTTGAGAAACAAATTCCGATTCCATTTTGTCTTGCATTACCAATGCTCCCTGAGCCACTTCCATTAAATGGATAGTATCTATAATGCCAATTCCACGACCTGTATAACGCCCTTGTATCGCTTGCGCGAACTGAAGATTTGGATTCATTTTTGTTTCCTCGTTAACAAACCAAGCATTTAAATGACGTTCTGCTTGTTTAACATATTTAATATCGCTAGTGATTTTATAACCTGAAGCCAATGCACCAATTATTTTACTAAAACGAATCATAGATAACCGATGCGCTACAAAATTATCTGGATTTGTTAATCCGTCTTTTTTAATAAATGGTGCTTCCGGATTGCTGGGATCTGGCCACCAGTAATCGCCTTCAGAATAAAAATCGTTTTTTCCACCCGTGCTTCTAGAACAAACAGAAGCCGAAACTGTAATAGGTTCTTGCAGCATTGCCCAGGTAGCTTCCTCCAAAATTTGTTTTTTCAATACCATCTGCATATCTGTTACTAAATCTGGCGAACAGCAAACAAAACTAAAACTCACGATAAATAAAACCGTTTTTATAATTATTTTCATCTTAATTTATATTTAAAAATACTATATCCATACCTTCAGTTTGAGCACTTGCTACACTTTCCTCATCCTTTTTATCCAAACTAATAACCGCTCTACCATTATAAAATTGCACCTTTCTAGAACCTGATGAAGTCCCGAGATTATCTAATAATTTTCCAGAGCCTATGATACTAAAATTCACATAGTCTTTGGCGTCTAAACATAAAATCCCAGCAGCATCATGAACAGTAACTTGAATGGTAACTTTGTCATTAACCTCAGCAATTTTTTCCAATTTCATATATGCCGGTTTACCCCATTTTGCAGTTTGATACACTTGATTAATTTCGTCCGTGATGATTTTTAAATCGCTTTTGGCTATCGCTTTCAAATTATTTTCTCCTTCTTTGTAATGCACCAACCAACGCAATCCTGCTGCAGGAAAATCTTGGCTGTTTCGTTTTTTAACACCCAAACTTTCCCCGTTCAAAAACAATTCGACTTCGGCGGCATTTGAATATACTTTTACCATTTTTTCTTCATTGGGTTCTCCCCAACGCACAGGCCAACTGTGTCCATAAATATGAATCATTGGCTTTTTTGTCCAATAGGATTGAAAAACAAAATAGGCTTCTTTTTTAGTAAAATCTCTTTCTATTACTCCTTTTTGATTCACGTAAGGAACTGGGTTATCAGAGCGAATAGGAGTAGAAAAGTCTTTAAATGGCCAATAGGCAGTACCACTTAACCAAGGCATGTTTTCTTGTTCTTTTAGGTGCCAATCAATTAAATTACAGATATAACTTTCGCTCCAATCGCCATCTTTAGAAACTCGAGTACTTCCTCCAAAAAGGGAAGCATCTCCTGCGCGTTCGTCAGCGCCCATGCCGACTTTAATTTTGCTTAAAGCATTATCTGGATTTTCAGAATGACGCCTAGCATGACTATCTCCACCCCATTCGACATGCAGAAACCGATCTACGCTTTCAAATTCTTTTCGAGAAATTTCTTTATACTCTGTATAAATTCCGCGATACCAACCCGCCCATATTGAAGGCGAATATACATCGACTATATCTTTACAGAAATCACATCTACGAATGGCTGTTTTTCTAGATGAATCCAAAGTATGACTTAAATCATTTAGTTCTGCCATGAATTCTCTAATCTTTGGCTTTTCGAAAGTTGTAAAATCTCCTGGCCAATCATTTTCATTTCCTAACCCCCAAATAATTATAGAAGGGTGATTGTAATGTTGCTCAATCATATTAGTCAACATACGTTTGGCTTGATTTTTATAAACATCACCACCCAATCCGCCACGACACCATGGGATTTCTTCCCAAACCAGAATTCCTAAACTGTCACAAAGCTCTAAAACTATTCTGGATTGTTGATAATGTCCAAGTCGGATAAAATTAACTCCCATTTCTTTCATCATTGTCATCTCAGTACGAATCATCTCTTCCGTCATTGCAGCTCCAACTCCTGCATGATCTTCATGCCTGTGTGTTCCTCTCAATAACAATCGTTTTCCGTTGAGCAGAAAAGGTCCTTTCTTTACAAATTCAAAATTTCTAAAACCTATTTTTTCATGATGAACTTCTGTTTGCCCATTTGTAGAAACGCTCACTTCAACATCATAAAGATTAGGAGTATCTGGAGACCATAATATGGGATTTTTCACCTGTAGTAAATCTATTTCAGAATCTCCACTTAAAAATTCTATTTCCTTGTTATTCTTATAAATAGACTTCCCTTTTGGATCTTTGATATCAATCTTAATAATTGATTGATTCAAATTATTTGGATTATAAAATCGACCAGAAATTTTCAAGCTACCTTGTTTGCCTTTTGAATCTGTTTCAGCTAATGCAAATATTTTTTCAATCGATACTTCAGGAACATAAACTAAATTCAAGTACCTATAAATACCACCGTAAACATTAAAATCGGATAAATCTGAAGGAATCATCTCTAAGTCTCTAGAATTATCACATCTAATTTCGATTGGAATTTGACGATTAAATTGACTTTCAAAGACTTCTTCTTCCTTGAATTTTGCAACGGCATCTGTAATATCAACTGTCCATTCATCATAGCCTCCAACATGTTCAGCTACTTTGGTATTATAAATATAAACGCTCGTTTTTTGTCCAGCACCTTCAAAATGTAATAATATCCTGCCTTTAGAAAATGGATTTTCAATAGTTATAGCTGTGCGATACCAACCTGGTCCTTGATAATAATTCACATCTGGATCAACAGCGTCTATAGCATTAAAGCAATGCGGCAACTCTACTTTGGTCCAAATCGGTGCGCTTTCAGGATTACCAGTTTTCACTGGACGAACCGCTTCCCAAACGCCTCCTAAATCGCCTTTAAGAAATTCCCAATTTTGATTTAACCTTGTTGATGTTTGCGTAAACCCAAGCGAATAAATCACTAGAAATAGAAAAGTTACTACCGTTTTAAATTGTTTCATAAAATAATTTTAGTTTTAGTAAATGACTCATAAAAATTTTTACACATTTCATTGTTTCTCTTTAGGGTATTTTTAATATCTAAATTAATTAGTGGATGCTTACAACTAACGGTGTTTTTAAATTATTTGAAAACATTTTTAAATAATCAAACCACTGTGATTCCGTAGTTATTTCACCTGCCTTATCCCATGCCGCCCCTGAATAATATACGATTGGCTCCTTGTTATTTAATTCTGTTTTTGCCAATATTTGGATATACCCTTTTGCAGTTTTACAAACCAACATATCATTTTTTAGATTTTCCAAAACGACCCCAACACCAGTGGTGCCATCTTCGGCAAATGCGGGTTCCCAATACCCCATAATACCCTCTTGCTCGTTTAATGAAATAACGCCAGGATTGGTTCGTTTACGAATTCCAATAACTGCTGGTATCGACGGTACATTACTAAAGGAATATGTGTTTTCCATTCTACTCCATTGAGAACCAGAATCTATAGAAATAATTTTCGTAACATTTACGTATATATTTGAAGCTTGAAAAGCATCAAAAAACAATTCAAAGCTTGTTCTAATGGGGCCGTTATCTAATACTTTATACCTCACATAATTTTTAGAATAATAAATAGTATCATTAATATAGGGCGTCATACTACCTGCTCCTAAAGAAGCCTCAACTTGATAATAATCTAACCCATCCCTACGATTTATATGATATTCATTTGGTTTGGCATCTAGTGCAGTCGCACGTTTATAACGCTCATTAATCATCATTCTATTGGTACGCTCTACCCAAACATCAATACCTTTAGCGGGATGCTCTGTTGGATTTAAGTCAAGTGCTTTCCGATAGACTCTATGGGCTATTTTGTCATTTTCCCAAGCAAAATCATCTTTTCGTTCGGGCACATAACGACCAAAAGTTTTGGTTTCAAATACTACTGGTTTACCTTTTTGAATACTCACATTTAACGTCGATTTTGATTTTACATCTACTTGTATCAATAGGTTTTGAATAGATTTTTTCCCCTTATGTTCCAACTGAAACGGAATTTGTTGCTCCTTAACTACATTCATTACAACAAAATGCGTGCTATCAATTGAAAGAAATTTTTCTAGAATAGCTTCCCATTGAATAGCAACAAAGGCTTCCTTTCGATCCGTTTTTGAATTATTTTGGATGCTAATCATTGCGCTATTTTGCGCAAACGAACTGATTGAAAGTCCTAAAAGAAATAAATAGTATGGAAATTTCATAATGTTTTTTTTAAATAAATAATGAGATTTAAATAGAGTTCATAACCTTGAATTCATCGTTATTTAGTTAAGTTTCTTTAATTCATAAACTTTAAAATTACTATAATTATGGTGTGATTTTGTCATTCTAAAACCAAAATAACCTTCGTTATAAGGCAACCAAGGAGCCTCTCCCCAAATTGCATTTTTTACATTTTTAGTAGCATCATTTATAATATTGATAGCATCACCACTTTTAATTTCGTACACAATTTTTCCATCAAAAATATATTGTACAATATCATTTGCAGCGACCAATTGAATTTGATGTTCAATATCTGGCGCTAATAAAAACTCAAGAATCCCATCTCTATAATTTAGTCCCATATGGTCAACTAATTCCCCATCCACTCCTCGTGGATATCTTCTCATTCGCGTTGTCGTATTATTTCCTCCACCTGTACTTGCATAATAGGAATGTATATCTTCATAAGATTTAAACCCCCCATCATATTTTGTAGAATCAAATAATCCTCCTTTGGAAAATGCATTAATTGAATTTGGGGTATTTGCCATCCAAAATTGATTTACATCTCTAGCAACTATGTCATTACCTTGATTATAAGCTGTTGGCACAGTTACTCGATAAGAAATCATAATGGGCCCTTTCAATTTATTTTTATACCAGATGGTGGATCCCCGGGGATCGTGAACTTGTAATTTATCATTTTCAATACGAGCATATCTGGGTATTTCCTGATCTGCTTGAGACATTTGAACTATCCAATTTTTTTGAAATTTCGATTGATTGTTCAACCTATCCTTAAATAATAAAGAAGCAATTTCATAGTTCTCTGCAGCATATCCGTATAATTTCTCCTTTACTTTTTTATTCTGGCATTGACCATTTGAAAAACAAAAACTCATCAAAATTATTACTAGAAAAGTGCTTTTTCGATGTACAACCATATTACTTTATTTTAATTTAATTCACTTTATTTTTTTTAAATTCAGCAGCTTGAAAATCATCTGTTGACAATGTTGCCAATCGATCGTATAATTGTGCTAAAAACAAACTTGGAATTGCTACAATGTGTGTGCCATTTGACTCTAAAACACCTAGTAGCTCTGTTGTCCATTTTCCTATATTAGTAATTGGACCAATACAACCAATAGCCCAATTGCGATGATAGGACGGAGGGTCTTGCACAACTATACCTGCGGCTGTACAGTTCCAAAACATAATTTGTGAGCCTGACCAGCCGTGACCGGAACGCGAATCCACTCTGTTTTGAACCCTTAATTGGCCATCGCCAATAATATTATCAAATAAAATATTGCTTGACCAGCGATGATGCGGCCCCATATCGGCATTT
>Ga0209390_10003571_pt1 | contig 24973 bp, 19 predicted proteins | sample BON01_FD_187212 | JGI IMG/M metagenome (GOLD analysis project Ga0209390, IMG submission 187212) | Freshwater microbial communities from Lake Bonney liftoff mats and glacier meltwater in Antarctica - BON-01 (SPAdes) (version 2) | ecosystem: Environmental > Aquatic > Freshwater > Ice > Glacier... | reverse complement strand
TGGCGCCCTCGTGTTGAGCAAGTAGCTGCTGAGTATTGGCGACGAGGCCTGGGTAAAAACAGGAGATGCCTCCCAGCAATTGGCCTGATTTTTGAAAGCCCGTCTTTTGCATCAGTCCAGAGAGGTCCAATGTCGGAGTGCACATTGCAAGGCGTCGTGGGAATCGAATTCTGAGTTTCTTGTAAAACAGAACACAAGTTCTCTTCGTTTTCACACCGTAGTGAGGTGATCAGGCGTTGGATAATTGTGTTTTCGTTCGAGTTTCTATCGTGACAAAGTGCCAATGGTTGCAGCATTTTGCGAATCGTTGACAACAAATCGCTCTTTTGCTGCTCAAGAAATTTCCAGACTATTTCATGATCGTAAAGTTTTTCCTTCACGAATTCGCGCGAGATTTGCAGTGTAGTCGCACTCATGTGTTTCGTAAAGCGATGGCTCTTTATATATACATAATCGCGACGGCATCACAACATGTGCGATGTGATTTTGGGGTTTGAATTGATTTCCAAAAACATCAGGACGTACCCTGATTTTTCGTTTGTTGCTGAAAATGCTGCTGAAAGTGCTGCTGAAAATGCTGCTGAAAATGCTGCTGAAAGTGCTGCTGAAAATGCTGCTGAAAATGCTGCTGAAAATGCTGCTGAAAATGCTGCTGAAAATAATGTTAACAGTGTTGTTCCGAAACGACGCTCAGAAACGACGCTCGGGAATGCTGTTGCAGGTTTTTTTGTCCGTAGTGATTTTCCACGACTTAGTCCTGTATCACATATAAAGACTCGTACATGGTGTTGGTGTGCTACTGCGTGTACGCAGTATATACGACGCATATTCCACGCAATCACAGTACGCACACAATGAACTTGGCGACAAGTACAGCCAGAACGTTTTGTCTTGTGCTGTTATCTGCAGCGCTGGGGGGTTGCCAGCAATGCGAAAACATACCTCTCAATAGTCAGAAAGGTCTTGGCAAAATACAGGATCTGTCGTGTTCCAGGTACCTCGATAGTATTGGTCTCATGCCATTGTACAACAATCGAGAAACTCCCTATATCACATGTCAGCACCTGCAGGAACAATACATGCAAGGACGTCATCAACAATTCAACAATACCGACGGCTCGTACCAATGTACTTGTTGGCCGGGATACACAGATAGCCTGTCCACCTCGACGAATTCTGGCATTGTAACTTTATTGACTGAGTTTGACATTCGAAATATTCGGTGCAAAACACCTTGTCACGATTCGTACATGAACGTGCTAAAGATTGTTGATGCGAACGCGTGTGCGTGTGTGAATCGACAGGGGTGCATGTTTCGCGAACGCACTGCGTTAAGAGAACTCGAGCGCGTCGTGGAGATGAACGCGGTTCTGGTGCTGTCGAGTAATCTTCTTGTTGACTCGCACATTTCCCACTGCATCCAATTTTCCCAGTCCTATGTGGTTACTTTAGAAGAGATTTTGAGATGTCAACGCAGCGCCATCGAGTATCGCTTTTTTGTTCCGTGCGAATTGTCCTGTAGCCATGACCCGCATATGCAATGTGCAAGCAACCCTATTACGGGCCTCTGCGACGTGAGTTGTTTAGACGGGTTTTACAAAGATGTTAGCTCGGTTGACAATTCTACCATCTGTCGCGCGCATACGCAATGTGCGAGAAACACATTTTCCGGGCCAGGTCATCTATGTCTTCCATGCACTGCTGGTAAATACCGCGAAATTATTCCAGTCACTTTTCTGCACACGAACTTTAACGACTTTCAATTGCAATCGTTTTGTGTTGTCTGTCCGTCGGGTACATACACCATGGTGCCTGGAGAAAACTGCACCGGAGCAAGCGCAAGTGTGCCACCTCAAAACGCACAGTCGATAGAAACGTGCACGACGGATGGATTTGGTTGGGATGCGCAACGCATGGAGTGTCGAATTTGTGCTCTGCATTCATTTTCGTCGGGGCACACGGGAAACGTTTGCCAGCCATGTAAGCTGGACGAATTCACACACGACCTGGGCAGCACATCGTGTGTCCCTTGTCCGGCGTTCCTTGTTCGAAAATCGATGGACGGAGATGGTGGGTGTGACGGATGTGGAGCGGGAATGTTTTATGATATGGCGACAGAAGAATGTCGACCATGTGCGCAGAATGCGGTTGCAACACCACACTCTCTGAGCTGTACCGAGTGTAGTCTGACGACGTATGCAAACGCCAACAAGAGCGTGTGCTTGGCGTGTGAGGCTGGGAAGACACGACAGCTGCACGACGGGTTTGAAAGCTGCTATTCGTGTCCAGTCGACCATTATCTACACGACACCGAGTGTGAGCGGTGTCTTGCGTCGCAAGTTGAATGTGTGGATGGATTTTTCTTCGACACTTGTGAAAATACCACGAGCCCCGGACGGAAAGGATGCGTATGCGGTTGCACACCATGTTATTGGCAGCGACAATACGAAGGGTTTATGGAAAACTATGTTACGAGTTCAGGGTGCTCTCCGTCGTGCGGAGTTGGTTATAAAATGATTGTCAAAGCAACACGCGACATCGATTGTGTGCCTCAGAGAGAACTCATGCCACAAGTCATCACACCCAACACCAAGTTCTCTTCAACGAATGATTCCGACTTTACGCTGTACTCTTGCGTCTCGTTTTTGCGGCTGTCGCAAGTCGACCTATTTTCCGCGTTCCACATGCAAACGTGCTCCCGAGCTCTGGAAAAGGATTGTGTAAAGTTTCGAAACAGCGTGCTCGTCAACTTTCTGTCCGATTCCCGCGAGATTGACGATATGGACGAACATTGTCGTTTCGAGTGCACTCCGGGATACGGAGCAGGGAAAACCCCCGGACTCGGGAACATCGAGTGTGTGTCCCTTCCCGTTGCGACATGCACCGAGTACCAAAATCAATACCAGACACAGCAGTGTGAGGAATCTTGGTTCTGAGCCAACAGTGCGTTGAGAATTTGCAACACGCATTTATTTTGAAACATGAAAACGCCGGGGCCAAGAGCAGCGCGAGGAAAATTCCACACACGATTTTTTTTGAAGCATTAAAAACAAAACGGTGTGTGTATCGGGAGTTTCCATCAATCCACTGTATGTGCGACGGCATGGAGAGTCTTGATCTGGATATCAATATTCTTGATGCGCTCTTTGATGCAGGTCGTCGTCATGGGGATAAGCATGTACCTTTCCACAGCGCGCAGTCGTATGTCTGGACAGTAAAGACTGTTGCTGTCCGAAACTCCAAAAACACGCGTTTCCACGCTGCGCAGGATCTTGTTCCAGACTTCGCGCACGCTCGGCTCGGTCAACATCTTGGGTGTTTTCGACGGAGTTGTGTTGTGCGAACTCTTTGGCTGCAATCACAAATGTTTCTAATTTGTAAGCACATGCACCAGGCATAGTCACAGACGGCTATTAAGAACGCCAACATAAAGATTTACCGCCGGTATCTCAAATCAAGGTAATTTTTATATTCATAAAATCAATCATTATCATCAACGAATTCTAGCCACAGATTTTGATACAAGGCATGAAAAAGCGGATGCTAGGATGAATGTTTTGGTCTTCTTGATGACCATGTGTAGATGAACGTACCGGTACGGGAGGCGCTTTGAACTCGAAAATCTTCGAGGGGGCAGAATCCTTGAGAGCATGGCTTCTTTCCATCAGGCGGACTGATTTGTCGAGTTGGTTGTCATTATATTTGCAGTGGAGCTGGGCAATGTTTGAAGTCGACAGGTTTTTGTGTTGAATGCAGTCGCGAAACGCTGCGGGAGGCGTCGAGTATAGCTCCTGAAGCACACTGGAAATAATCGATGTGGCGTTTGCGTTGAGAAACTGATCCGTGGGTTGGGTGTCAGCGAAATAGTCCCGGACAAACTTTTCACACGCTTGCTTCAATCGCACAGGCGTATCATGGTGATAGGCTTCCACAAACGCCGCAAAGCTTGAAGAGGTTTCGACGGCATCTGACGTGGCGCCAAAACTCTTCTGCGTCAGCTGGTTTTCCAGATCTAACATCATTCGAGTGTACTGGACGGGTTTCGGATGCGAGGGAAGTACTTCAGATTGCGAGCCATTGCTCGAAAAAGCCAGCATGGCGTCGACGGCGCTCCGGAAAAAGCGGTAGTTAATGTACGTAATCAGTTCGCTGGTGCAGAAGATTTCGTTGCGACCAAACTCGTCGAAATTACGCTTGAGCTCCGCCATCTCAGGAAGCTCTGTCGTCTCTAGACTCAAAGTGTAAGTGACGATGTCGCGACCCATTTCTTTACACCGCATATTCGTCCCATACTTTTGATTCAGATGGTGTTCGACGAAATGGATGGCCGTCTGACGATCTGCGTGGTTGCGGAGGACGACGTGAATCGACATGACAACTTGAGTGGTTTGCGCAAACTTGTCCTTCCTGACCACTGGCCGCCGCATAGTTTCCATGCCACTGGCCCGCACAAACGCCACTATTTGATCAATAACATCGTCGGCAAACTGCGGGTCGCAGTTGTGGATTGCAAAATACGCGTGGTCGGACGCCTTTATTTTGCCGGCGTGTTTGAGAATCATTTTCTCTGCAGACATGGACGCTGTCTTTGTTACTTGTAGGAATGTGTATATTTTTCTACCTCTGGACCGGGAAATCAGACATCGGTTCCTCCGGTGTGTCGCCCTGTGCACTTGTATAGATTATTTCTTCAAAATTTTTTTTTCTACATGACACGCGCGTTGCGCGTCAAGGAAGCACACGAGTCGTTTTACGTGTTTTTCGGCATTTAATGTAACAAATTGGGACGAAAACGCCGCGGCGCCCCTCCCGGGACACCGCTCGACATGGGGCATTCCGTACGCTGAAAGCGACGCGACCGGCGACAGTGCCAGCATAGCATCACACTACGGGTCATAGCGTGAATCCATCTGTGCGTGTGCATAGTTACTATCCTTCAATCGACAACGCCGGATTTGTATTGAATATGTCCTCGTATAGAAGTGTGTCCCTGTCGCATCTCTTCCATGCGAGCTGAACAGGTGGTGCGGTGCGTTCATTTTGACTAGCACTGTCTACCAGTTTAAATAAAACAGTGGGACTCGAGGAAACGCCCTTTTCTTTCAATAAGTCGAAGTTGGAAACACTAATATCGCCATGATATGCTGAATCTAACAGCGAAGATAGACGTCCGTTGTTCATACCGCTAAGAATTTCTTTCTCACTGTCATTGACAGGAATTAAATTTTCAAGAATGCTTGCTGGCAAACTTCCAAACTTGGCCAAATATTCATACCCAAAACGAAGATAGTGTTCCTTCAGCCACTTAGGCTCATTGTTCCCCACATATTTTTGGACGTCGCGCACTTCATCTGAAAATCCAATTCTATTCAAACAATTCGTAGTCATTCTATTAAAGCGTTTTTCGACAAAACGGTAGATAGGTGGTACCACAGTTATGGCAGCGGGGGAAACATAGAAATATGCGACGTAACACGCGATGGCTCCAGCTTGTATTGTTTTACAGAGGTCCGACGCCAACGGGCTTGCTTCATTGGCATCTGGCTGCACATAACAATGGACGAGCGCGACAAATTCTGCGGCCAATTCTGTCATGATACACACCGCGTTGGCGGCACCAGCTTCCAGTATGCTGAGCGAGTTGATCGCCGGTTGAATGTGCGACATTGGTAGTTGGCAAAACAAGACTTCAAACGCCACCTGGACGACATTGTATTCTGCCCTGATGTAGTACGAATAGCCATTGACCATTCCGTAGATGATTTTTATCATCGAACACATTTCCCAGATCTGTTGGCGATCATTGAATCGCAACAACCGGCGGATCCACTCGCGTATGTCACCGATAAAATTCTTGGTGAAACTGATTATTGCCATGAAAGCATTAGATAAAGGGCGGACTTTCGCAATGTCGCTCTTGATGTCTTCTATTATGAGATTGTAGTATAATATGTTGTTGTTGTATATTGCTATCTTGTTTTCATCGAATTGACGACTGCCTTGTTTAGAATAATGTTCAAAATTGTCCGAGGCTGAAAATAACCAATCTTTTACGCGTGCCAGTTTTTCTTCAAGACGCGATATTTGGTTTTGAATTAGATGGTGGGAGGTTTCGATTTTAGTGTTGGCGCTGCAAATCCTAGTGTACAGGGTTTGCACTGACGTAAACCAGAGCACGTGTCCGATGACGTCGGGGGCGATGGATGCTATAAATTTTGTCGTCACCGCCGACACAATGTTTTCTCCGAAGTTTTCGAGACTCCTTTTTGTTAGCGCGACGTAAAATAGGTTTGAGACAGCGAGCCCGGTCAGGCCTCCGAAACCCGAACAGCCCAACACCAGCCCGCCGATTTGAATGTACAACCAGAAAACAGACGAGTTGATCATTTTTTCCGCGTCGGTGTAAGCACGTATGAAAGTCTGCAGTGGACTCTCAGAGTCCTCTGATGAAATAGCATGTGGTGCTATTGGAATGCCTTCCTTTTTCATAAATGTGACGACAACTAGAGTTATGAGCGCAGGACCCGCAGGTTGTGCTGCAAGAATAAACGCGGCGCACGACACCTCGCTCGGGGTTGCGACTTGGAGAAATGGCTGGAACTCAGGATTGCTTCGTATGGTTTTCTCGGCCGCACTGTACGACTCCACCGTCACGTTGTCCAGATTCAGTGGCGGTGCGTTGTCGACAGGAGGATTGTCGTCGGGCCCGTGGTATTTCCCCATCTCTACTAACATTGCTTTGATCTCGGGTTTCAATTCCACGAGCTGCTTGAGCAGTTGAAGATCCATACTGGTGTTCCCGTGAATTTCGGCGGCCACGTCTGCAAAATTAGAAAAATTTTCAATGTAGCCCAAGTATGTGTAAATACACGAGTACTGCATCCACGATTCAATTATATGGTTCGCCTCATTTAGTGCCATCATATTCAACTTCTGTCCACGTGCTCTCAAAAATTCTTCCATCGCCGTCGCGGCCCATGTCGTATCGCGAGTGCATGTTTGCAGGTCGGAAATATGCATTTGGCGCTCCAGAATGCCTGTAGGATTGCACTTCTCCAACAGCGTAGGGGGCGTATAATCGTGAACCCCGAGTATGGAACCCACTTGGCTCATAGCTATTCCCTGAACAAAGGTGTCTTTCATGGATGTCCAAAAGTTTACCGCACGTTGGCTCAAATGCACGCGGGCACGGGATGTGTAGAATTTGTTGAGAGATTCAACCATCGCACACTGTCTGGCCTTGTCGTTTTGTTGTCTTTCCACTGCGTCTTGGTGTGTATCGAATGCTTTCTGCGTTTTTGTTGTGTGCCGGTAATTGGCGTAACGGTCGTTGAATTTCTGCGCTATGCGCGAGACCGAGTTCGCTAGATTATCTTTGACACGGGCAATGACTTGTGCGAACGTGGTGTCGATTTGGGTGCACAGAGCAAGTTGAATGCATAACATGCTTGTCGGACATGCGAGGTACGCGCATGGTCCGCCCTGAGCGATCGCAGTCACGTCGACAGACGTAGGCAGGGTTTGTCTGCTAACACTCAGGTCTGTGATTTTTTTGCGGGGAGCCGGCATTCCGTTGCGATGGGTGTTGCTATCGATGTGTCTTATATACAAAAAAAAATTCTTAGTTTATGCTGTGTAGAACTTGCAACGACGGAACGACATGAACAAAAAAACCACAAGTACGTGGGAAATTCGGATGTTTATAAGGCTCGTCGGATCATTTGCAATTTTGGCCTGTTCAGATGTATATAAGACGTCAACACAATCTTGGTACACAACGAAAATGGGGCATGGCAGTGCCTTCATGCTCTTGATTTGTGCCGCGCTAATGCACTGTGTGTTTGCACAGTCGTCGATCTGCTCGACGCAAATGTTATCGAATCCCGGCAACGTCATCACGTATGGCGAGGGATTTGGAGTCGTGTCAGGATGTCAACTCTACGTGCTCGACGCCACCTTCCACATGAAAACCCCGATAACATTGCCCGAATTCAAGAGAATGCACCAGGCCAATTTCGAGCTGGCAATGATACAGTACTTTGGGCAGTCTCATGCAAGTCCTCCTACGATTCACGACTTGAGAACTCGACTGCAGCTGTCGAGTATTTCGGTTTCAATCACGACAATCATTATTGATTTCGCGTTGCACTCCCCGAATCGCATGTATGGAACCATCGACGCACAGAAGGTCAATATGTATCTTGCCAATCTTTCCGTGCCTGTCGGCGCTTTCATCGCCATCGACGACAGTACTGGAATCCAAGAGAATGTGATCATCTTGGGCACTGCTGGCATCATCTCGGCGTCGGTGGGCGGATTATGTCTTATTGCTATTATAGTCGGCATTGTCTATTGCTGTAGGCAATGCAACAAGAGTGGACATAGCGATACCTCTGAGACATCGAAACATCATAAGGAAACTGGCAAACATCATGAGGAAACTGGCAAATATTCTGAGGAAAATGACCAACCTTATGAAAAGCATCCATTGAGGCCCGATGCCGGAAAAGAGGAAAACGTAGAAGATTGAGACAGTGGTGAACATATCAGTAAGCGTCGAAATGGGAAATTGTCTAGTCGATTGAACTGAAGCCCGATTTGCTCGACAATGACATTCATCGATTCGTCAACGACAAGCATGCGGCCAGTCGTCCGTCGAGCACAGAAAACGTTGGGAAATTAGTGTTGGAGCGAGTCGTCAGCAACTTTGTTGCTCTATTAATTAATAAATATCCATACAGGATTTATTTTCCATGACGTGTACCGTCAGGGGTGACAGGTAAGAACAATACAATTACACCTATCTTGTATGCCTACATGTTTGAGTATTGTACCGCGACAGACACACAGAGACTCGGCGTACAGCGGCTAGAGGGGGCCAGCATACGGTGGCTATAAATGTGCACCAGAGTGTGGAGTGGATATAAAAGCAGCACAGCAGTGAAGGGATAACAATATGTCGGATGCCTTCCCCGTTTTCATGGCGAGCGAGGCACAACTTTCCACCTGTGCTTTCATAGATTGCCATCATAAGGACGAGACGGAAATTTGTCCACAAACCCTCAAGACCATGCTCTTCAGAATCCGCGAACACTTTATATGCATCGAAGACCTATTTGAATCCGGCATGCTCACGGACGAGCATATCAGGCAAAAACTGCGCAAATCGGTCGTACACTCTGTTTTTAATTCAAACGTAGAAACACACTGGCTGAAACGCCAGTCGTGTGGGTAATTACACAACAGGGCGTCTGCAGTGGCACAGGTCAGAAATTGCTAGCTGCAAATAAGTGACGGGATACAAGGGCGTCGAATCGGTCGGAAGGCGGGATTTATTTGTTTCTACGTTGTTGGCAACAACGAGCACCGTGTCTTCGGCATTCCCAAGTTCCATCAAGTACACCAGCTGATGGAAGTGTGTCTTGTAGTCGTACTTTGAACCCAGCACAGGGTGCAAAATGTCGCGCAGAGAGCCACGCTTGCCGGCCCAGATGCTGCCACTCTGCTCAGTGACATAAACACAGTCGCCTTTCTCGAAAACGATGGTGATTTTGTTATTTCCGCTGATGTACATAAAGTTCATGTGCATCTTCTGCAGCAACGCGCTGCTCAACTTGTCGATATTTTTTTGATTGTGTGTCTTGATTTGCGCCGTCTTCTTGTTGTCTATGGTGCTGAGGGCCGTCACAGTGTGCGACACACCCTTGTTGGTGATAGTAAGGAATTCCTCAATTGTGTACACGTGTTCGTCGTCGTTGTTCAAAATCACTTTGGAGCCCATGGCTATCAGAGATATCACCTTGCCATGGAGCTCGATGTTTTTCGTATAACTCACCTTAACATTCATGTACAAGTCCGTCAACATGGTTGGCGTCAAAGTATCACCGTTGGGAGAGGCAAATTCTGGATACAGCAATCCCTCCACAATGTGGATCCGTCGCGGCGGATCTAGTACGATGTCCTGCATCTCGCGCAAAGCCCGCGACTCCGTCGTAACCACATAGTAGGGGCATATGTAAAGAATGTGTGAATTGTCTTGACGGCGCAGCTGCTCGAAAGACACGAGCGCATCACACACAATTATGTACTTGCGTCCAAGGGCATCATACTCGATGCTGTCTAGAAGTGTCGTGCCGTCTGTGCCGGTGAGTACGTGACGCATAGACTCGCGTTTTCCTTTGATGACGTTTTCCACGTCGTGATAAGAGTTTGTCACTATAACAATGGTTTGCACACCAGTGTGCCGTCCATAGGTAGGCTTGCGGATCATTTCCAGGAGTTTGCCGACAAACAGAGGATTGTAGACAAACTTAAAAGACACGAGCAGAAAGCCGCCACGTGCTTGAATCAGCCGAATCACATTACTGATTTGTACCATACCCATCTCAAAGTCCACCGGACGCTTGAAACTGTTGCTCATCTCCATCTCGTGTGTATACGGCGTTTTGGTATAGAAGTACCTGTCAAACACCTGACGCATCGTGGCCTTGACCAAAGGCTCCCGGTCCGCGACAAGCTTTCTGCCCTCTGAGATCCATGTTTCTTCGGTAGCACACGACAGGCTGAGCACCTGTGGAAGATGGCGGAAAGGAAACGAATCCTGCTCGGCATTGTCGACGTAGGTGTCAACGTGGTCCAGTGGACCCCTGACGTGCTGGACGCCATCGCTCGCCTGAAATTTGCGTTTCGTGTCTTGACTCATGGTAAAGAAGCGAATGCCAATCTTCGGCGCGTCACTGTTATTTATAGCAAACTCGGGGCGCTATTTCGGACGAATTCTGTGCAACACATTTTTTGCAGTATTTTGGGAGAAAGGCTTTATTCCAGTCGTGAATGGCCATTGAGAAAACAGAGATTTCATGCCAGTGTTTCTCAACGGTCGTCATGCAAACGAACTCGCGTCACGAAAGAAAGAAAAAAATATGACATCCACTGTAATCTATGCAATTGCGGCACCCTTAATACTGATGCAAGCCAAGCTTCCCTCGTCGTGGAGTCAGATTAACATCAATGTGGAAACGCGACCGCCTGTGAATGAAGCAGTGGTTGTGTCGGACCGGAAGAAACGCAAGCGCTCCACATCGAGCAGCGCACAGAACCTACAACCTTCCACTACACACCGGAGCCTGTCCGACGAAGTCGAAGTGCAAACACACAATTCCCTCTTCGAAAATGCCTCTTACCTGGCTCCCGTGGTGCTCAAGCCCGACAAAAAAATGCAGAAGCGCATCACCAACGAAGACAAGATTGCGGTGCTGGACGTCAAGAAAATCATTCAGCACAACATCTCGCAGCTGCCCATGAATGTGGAAAAGCTGGACAAAATGCTACATGGAATGACGTACAATCTGGACCAGATCGTATCGAGCACCAACTATCGCGCCGTGCTCAAGGACGACAAAAACAACAAGCTGACCTACACCAATGACATTCGCTTCGTGTCCAAGTCATACGAAGACAACTATCTTCGGCAGCCCATCAACGATGGGGAGAAAAAGTGTGTGCGAGGACCCGACTGCGAGTGCATGCACATTGACAAGACACAGCCTTTTGTCGGTGTCGAATACGTTTTGCCGTGGGAAACCGAGAAACACGGCATGACGGGCATGTGTCTTCCATGTGTGCGGGCCACCACGCAAATTCTTTTCTATGACATTATACACTCGGGCGCCACCGTCAACGGCATCATCCAGCGCTTCTATAACAAGCACAGCGTACAGGGAGAGTACAAGCTCTCGAAAATGCTCGTGTGCCCACCCAACGGACCCATTGAGAACCTGCCCATGCCGATCCTACGGCACCAACGCAACCTGTACAAGGTGTACAAGGAAAACAAGATCTTTTACATGAAGCAGATTAATGTGGATTTTCAATGAGCCTCTTGTATGTGAATAGTATTGACCTCACCTCGTTTTCAACTTTTTTCGGAAAGCCGAAAAAGTCGGTTACGCAGGGCGTTCCCGGGAAACGCGGCAAAAATGTCAAATACTGTATTCAGAACAACATTCATTCGTCTTTCCTCGAGTATCACCACTTTGAGGAGATCGCATACAAGAGGCGTTCTCACCCTAGCACTAGCACTGAGCTATGCAACGACGGCAAAGTCGCCGTCGTCGTCCGAACCACCCCCACCGCACATGCACTCGAGACACAGTCAATTCTGGCCGAGGTCGAGCGATTGGAAGACGCTGTCCGCCGAGGAGACATCACAGCACGCACGCAAATCATCCAACTACTGCCGTTTTACAGCTACCGATCAGCGTACCGGAACTTGGACCGCGTGCTGCAAAACATCGACAACTGCAACTTGCCCTACATCGACATGCAACATATGCCCGACATTACAATCTTCCTACACCAATGCATTATGCCCACTCAGTATTACGAGGACGACATTGTGATTTTGCTGCGGTCGTGCATCCCATTCTTCCAGAACCCGCGACGTGTGAAGCAGGACCACGCATGGCCGTACGACAATGACAAGACGCTCGTCATCCTGATCCAGTGCTGCATACCGTCGCTACTGTCAATTTATCCAAGCATTTGCATCAAGGACGTGAGCTTCCAGTGTCGATCCAAAATCCTCGTTTTTTTGCGCAACCTTCTCACGGGGACGTTTCAAATGCGCAATACCTTTTACACCAGCAATAAAATCCTGATCAAAATGTGCTTGATCGAGTATGTCTACTACTTTATTCACCACGTCAGTCCGCTGCCTGCGACGCCCTACATCCAGTCGATTGACATCAAAACCATGGCAACTAATATTTTCAACATCGGGCAGCAGTTGCGGGTGGAAATCAACAGCGAGTTCGACAAGAACCCCAAAATTCAAATGCCGGAGCTTTTTGCCAGTGTTCGGCATAAATGCCTTGTCATGTACGAACGGACGTCGCGCTACAACAAGAATATGTTCCTGGGCTCGCTGCATCTGAGTGCAGAGAGCACGACGTCCTTTCGCATGCGCTCCATCAAGACAAAGAAGCAAAACATCCTCAATATCCTCAAAATATCGTTGCACAACCTGTCTGGCGTGCCGTACACCAATTGCTTCCAGATTTTTGACAATTATTGCCAGCGCAAAAACATCGCCACTGGTCACATCAACGTGCTGTGGGACACAATGCAGCGCATCAAAATATACGAGCTCTCATTGGACCTCTTTGACCGACAGAAGAACGAAATCGAACATCATAAAAACCCGTCGTCGGAAATACACATGCGCCGCCAAAGCAATCTCCTGGTGTGCATCTCGTGCATCGAAAAAAACATCTTCCCAACCTTCCGCTACAATGTCCGCAACAACGAGTACAGGTGCACGCGGTGCGACATCACCGGCAGCGTGTTTGAAGTCAATGTCATGGGGCGCTTGATCATCGTATGCAATATTCCGCTTGTGTTCTCCACCTGCTGCCGTAACATCGTCGTGTACAGCGGAACTGGAAACGAATTCCACACCTCGGACGCTCCGTGCAAGTGCATCAAGTGGACCAACAACACCAACACGGCCACTTTTAACCAGCTCATTTCCAGCATGTCGATTTCACAGTATGTGTTTCCGGTGGAACACGTCAAGCCCATCGAATTCAAGACGGCCACTTGGCAATTCATGCGCGCCCGTATGGACGGAAACACGCAGCCAAACTTTGACCTGCTCTACCATGAAAATATACGAACACATCCATGCAGCATCTGTCAAAGCTCGACATGCGCCAATCAAAAGTACCTTCTGCTCGACATCTACAGCCGCGCCATGATTTGTATCAAAGTGTGCGTGAAACACTCACTGCCCGAACATGCTTGCAAAAATATCCTCACCGTCCAGGACTTTCTGGCCTATGCCAAGAAAAAATAAACCCTATTATTTCTTATGTCTCTTGTGTGTCTTGAATCGGTCCACTGCCGAAAAACGGCAGTTTGGTAGGTAAATGGCGGCAAACCGCTTCAAATCCTGGCTCTCGGTACGGTTGGTCTGCAGCGAATCCGTCGGATGCGTGGCCTGTTTTTTCTTAGACATTCTGTACCTTTGAGGAGAGGGGGGGGTTCCTGCGCTTATATACCAAAAATCCACTCCCTGTTTTATTCTTGAGCCAAACGGCGCATGTCCTGTTGTTCCACCATATATAAAGAATGCCATGCTTGTGTTTTGATTGCATGGCCGCGGTAACTTTGCGGCAGCGCATAGTGCCAAAAGTGCAAAGTCCGATTCGACACGAGCCACGCCCGAAACAGACAAGCACGACCCAACAAGAGTATGACACCACTCTCCTGTGGATATGCGCCAACTTCTTGAACTACGACCCGCAATACATTCAGCGGTACAAGATAGAATGAACCCCATCCCGTCTAAGCCCCTATACCCGCACCGACAGCACACCAGCAGACGACCATTGCGATATGCTGTCCTTGCGCCCACTCCGAGTTTGTCAAACCAATACCATCACAGTTGACTCTTTCGAAACACGGGAATTTCGGCCTGTCGGTGCGTCTATACGCATACAAAAATGTTACCGTGTGCTTCTGAACGCTGGCGTTACTTAATGGTATTCATGGTCGTCAAATGCTGTTCGGCAGTATCAAGTGCTCCTGTGTATGCCGGTGGCACAGGATTCGCGACTTATAGGTTGTAAAACGGGCAATATGTCATTTTGTGTGGAACTCCCGCTGTGGGACGTGTGCAACATGCGGTATTTCGGGAAATTTTTGCACCCGTTGGGTATATAAGTCCGCACATCTTTCTTGTATTCACACAATGTCCACGAATGCGTGCCAGGCACAGTGTCAGAAACACTTGGCTGCATACTTCGACATGCACAAGGCTTGGTACCGAGAACTGGGGATGCTCGAGAAAAACCTCAAATATGCACAGGAAAACGCTATCCGACGGAATGATGTCAATGGACAGACAAAAATTGACGATGTTAGTAACAAAATAAGCATGTGGCAAGAAAAACTTCCTGTACGACCTATGCCGTGTCATGACTGTGTTCAAAACAGCCAGAACAAACAGCCCACTGCTAAGAAAGATCCTTACGTTTACCAAGCACAGCTTGTTCAGGACGTTGTCACGGAGAACATAAAGAACAATGTTAGTTTTTATGTTCTGAACCACAAGTCTCCGTTTATACGCAAAACAATGGTTTTCAGCCTCTACCGCGATATCTGCAATCACAGCATGGAAATTGAGAACATGCCGAAAATGATTATTGCCACATCCACCACCAAAATCTTGAGCTGGATACAAGCGCTGAAAGAGGATTTTGATAGATTGGGTATCGTAATTATGCAAGCCAGGTGTGCTGAGACTCTTCGGCTGTGCGAGAACTACCCATATCGTGTCATTGTTACAAGCAACACCGCTCTTGAAGAGGTCTACTCCAACGTTTCCACACCTGGCGATGACGGCTCCGGCGCGATTGTTTCATTCCCTTTCAACACCGAAAACGGCTTGTTTGTGGTTGACGAAGCTGATAAAATGTGTGTGTCGTCGAATTTTCCCGGACAGGGTCACCATCTTCTGGCACAATCGAGTTCGAAACGCATACTACTCACCCTACCGAACAAGAACCCTACTGCTGAGTACCTGAAATCCCTTTGTTTCCTGGGAAATATTCCTCCTTTGCACGGCGTCGACTTGCAGCGCTTGGACAACTGGACTCATGTCACGAATAACGCGCAGAAAAGTGCATTGCGCACCTTTTGCAAATCGTGCATATTAACTCCCCCGACCCCATATGCTTCTGTGGCGCCACCTGCTGTCAATCACGACGATGCCTCCGTGCAAGCTACGAGAGCAGCAGAGCATGACGCGAGATACCGCTATGATCTGGACAGAATGAGAGAAAATGTCCAGCAAGACATATCAGAAGACATCGCGAGTGGTGATTTGCATACAGCGACAGGTTATTACGCGTATCGCTCAAGTCTGACAGAGACGGAGTGCGAAAGCGACGATGCAAGCTCCAAGGCCAGTGACTCTGGAAGCGACGATTCAGACTCCCATTCGAGTAACTCCCAAACTGATGACAAGGGTGCTTCGTCAGCACCCAAACAAATCAGAATCCTGCTCGTGAATAATAGCGTCGAAACACGTTTTTTCAACCTCTCACGCAGCTACACCATTCTTACTCCCAAGTTCATGAAAGCCCTTGTAAAATTGCCCGTCAAATCAGAAATCTACGTCAACATGCAAATCGGAGCGCCTTCCGACATTTTCCGCGGATTCGACGATTTCAAATTCAAAGACGCCGACATAATGAACAGCCAGATAGAGGCTTCTTCCACATACAAGCAGTTCGACGCATGGCTGGAGACCGTGTATCGCAATCACGATGTCACCACCCGGAACACCGGCTACGACCTGGCACAGATTGACTACACCATTCATGTCGAATACTTCAAGACACAGACTGTTTTTCTTCAAGTCGATTTGCCGCCGGGACAGGGTTCTCGGAAGTACGTAGTGGATACCGAAAAATTTCCGCTTCCCCGTGATATCGACCGTGGCATTTCTGAAAACGGCCGACACGCAGAGTATTTGGTAAACGTCGGACCAAACGGTCTCGATAACATCCTACCTGTATCTATTCTGTCTCTTGTCGACCAAAAAAGCCAAACGTGGGACAAATTTTGCGAGTGGGTTGCTATCGTCACAAATCCCGTGCAGCAGCTTTCAGTGGTCAAACCGATTTGGTGGGACACACACATCCATGTACAAATGTCTGTCGAGGCGGGCAGGAGCTGCTCGCCATATCCTCAAGACGCAATGCAGCCCATATATCTGAAACTGTACGACCCCCGATGCAGGACTATGTCACCCGAACCTGCTCCATAGATGTACTTCCCAGAGTCAGAGCATAAAGTTGTTGACGACCATTCAGAAACATAGGCTACATATTCATGTTGTAAGTCTGGCAATACGAGTTCCACAGCCGTGGACGCCCAGTAAGAAAAACTCGTTTTTTCATAATGCAGTGACTATGTACGTCTGTAGAAATAAAATGCTAGTATGTCTGGATGAACGTCGGGAATGTCTTCACCGTGACCCATGACCGTGCACCTGTGCTCTCGCACAGATATATTCCTTTGAGAAATCTGTACTCGTCTGACTCTCGTGTTTGTGGATGCAACTGTGTGTTTAATGATAAACCAATTACATTCACTTTCGTGGTATTTACGATGCAGTTTGTCTCTGAGAATTTTTCTTTGTCGATAAAGGCTGTACATACAAAAAGATCCGCGAATATTATGCCGTGTATCCTGGCCGCGACTGCATGTCGTGCGTGCTTTCCACCGAAATTTTGGAGCAGATCTGCGGAAGCTGTGTGAGCAAGGGCCAACACGACATACTCGGGTACACGTACCGGATCTGCAACATTGCCACCGCTCTCACTGGTATATGGGAAGGTGATAATGTTTCCAACGATGCTAAAAATGTGTGCTGCAGAATAATGCCTTTTTTGGTGCAAACGTCGGAACACATTTCACCCATTGTCGGCTTGCAGTGGTCGTCTACTGAAATACCACCACTGCATGTGCCCGACGAGGCCAACAAAGAGGCAAATAGTTTGCTCGCCTTAGCGCTCCGTGAAAATACGATGCTGGCGGATAGACTACAGAATGGCTGTCTTACGTTCTGCGCTGAGGACTGGAACTCGATGAGAATGCAACAGGGGTTGTTTGTTCCTGTCAACTCTCGTGTGTATCAACGGGGGTTGTCTGTCCACGGCGTTGTCAAGTTGGGTTCCAAATATTTTCGACCCGTTGCGCCGGTAAACATGCAGGATCTACTTAAATGCGACTACTTTGAACATATGATTTTGTATCTGTGTGGTCTGCACAGTGACGAGCCCATTGACACTTCCGAGCAGGGGATGATGTACATGTCACTGAAGTTTTTCGAAAGCATGTTGGACCAAATCATGAACGTTCAGCGTCGTACGGGTGGATCTAAAGATTATAGGTATTTGATTCAGTTTGTCGAGTGTATTTTGATAAAGATACAGCCTAAGCCGAATTCTGCTGTTTCCTGCACGACATACACAACCTGGTCGAGCACAGCATTGTGTGAAATCACGTGTTATGTGTTGTACCAGATCTCGAACAAACTTGGCATTCGTGTACACAAACAAGCCCCCAGCGAATCGCCTGCGGTGTACAACGGCGAATACATGGAAACGCATAGTCCATCCGAATATTCGCTCTACCTCATTTCCAACACACACATCGACGACTGTCTGTTCAACGTGCTGAAGTCGAACCCGCAGCAAACCGAACGGCAGTGTCTGACAACATTTTACGTGTCTAGCATCTTGATCAACATCGCCCAAACAAATGTCACGAAGTACCACATCGACATACATAAACAAAGTGTCCATTCTGCCTTCGATATCACGCGGCAAAACATCTTGGAACAAAAAGGGTTCATGGTGGTTGAAATATTGAACATACTAGCAGTTCTGCAAGAGCGTTGCGAATAGATGTGTGTCGGGTTTGACGGTACACACGAGTCCTGACCACTTTCCATTGAAAGTGGCTGTGGTATGCCAAGGCCACCCATTACTGCAACCAAATGCCACCACACAAAATGCGTAGACGCGATGCATCTTTATTTACAAACGCAACCCAAATGGTACTCTCAGTCTAACCGAACAGGAAAACGACGGACAACATAGTCGAGACAGGAAATCGACGGAAAGCATAGTCGATACAGGAAAACGACGGACAACACCACATGGTGACGAAAAGGGACATCAGAACTCTGAAATCGTGTTGTGAACATGGCAACATGCGCGGATGATAATCATTTCAGTTTCGTCCGAGTATTCCACGTTTCGTTTCAGAAACTCGCCATTTTCGGAATCCATTTTGATCTTGGAACCAATTCGGTAGATGCACGTCCCGAGACGCGTAATACTCACCGTCAGCTCCGTGTACCCCAAAAAGGCCAAAACATCTGCCTTGAGTGTCTCTGTCTTCTCGACTGCTATACTCAAGATGCAGTCCCACTTGAAGAGCGCGTGTATGTTGTGCTCTTCAATCGGCGCCACATACTTGCAGTCCGGAAAGTGCACCGCCATCTTGTCGACAATGTAGCCGTTTCTCGAAATGTCGAGCTTGCATCCCACGGTGCCATACAGCACTAGCATGTGCATCACCAGAGGAGACCCGTACTCCAGCCCCATCTGCACACCCACACACACACGACACTGTTACTCACATACAGTCACCAATGCGAGTTAACAAAGAATTGTTTCCACTCGACGTCAGATTTCTGGAGCCCATATGCCTATCTATATACTTCTGCAGACATATTGCAACTAGAACTATATGTTTCCCGACGCTGGCGTTTCGGAGCCGACACCTCTCAATAAACATGCACACGCACCATGTTACATATGTACTCAATCACGCTGTCGGCCTGTTGTTTGCTCACAAAGGCCTTGCAGGTGATCTGTCGGAAAGAATTGTTGTTTCCGAAAATCTGCACCACACCCATGGCTGTGTCAATGTGTATTTCACTACCGCAGGGTCCCCGGCGAGTGCCCACCTCGGTGCGTACGATTTTCTGCAAAGCTTCTTCTGTGATGGTTCCCTTGAGGCGGCCAGTGTAGCAGATGTTTACTGCACGGGGGATGGTTCGTTCCTGTACGCGATCGTTTTTCGAGTCTTCGACAAACTTTAGGCCGATCGTCTCTGTGCAGATGTGCAGCACAATACTGATCTGTCGCATGCTGCCCACAAAATTCACATCACGCTGCAAGCAACCATACGCATTGACGTCGTACATGCGGGAAATACCGCCACGTTTCCACAGGCTGCCTAGACACACCTTCTCCACCACGTCGCCCTGCGTCTTCTCCTGTCTGTAAAAAGAGGACTCATTATAGCTTTCTCCATATACACACGTCACCTTCCAGATCCAGAAATTTCGGAAGTTCCACACGCTGTAAGTGTGTTCGGAACGCAGACAATTCTCCGAGTTCCTGTCCTTGCAGTCGCGAATAATACTAAAGTATACGTGTTCTGAAGACTCTGTCCCCACCGCAAAGCAACATCCGTCGTCGCTCAGATCCACTGTCCGTGGCAGTTCGTCAATGTGCTTGTTAATGATCGCGCGCAAACATTGGTTGTGTGTAGTGTTCTTGATGGACGTCCATCCGTTCACATCCGAATACATTTGGCGCAGCATGGCAGCAGGTAGCAAATAAGTCGTGCCAACTCTCTACTCAGCTCCTCATTGTTAAGAAGAGGATTTTCCCCGCACACCCTTCGCAAAATTCTATTTCGGGGTGGAAAAATCGATTTTTTTTTCACGAAGGGGTGGGCAGGAAAATGCTATTTTCGGCGGAATTGCCTTTAAATACCGACAGACAGGCCTTTAGATTTTTATTCACAACATGTCGAGTGCTGCTGCCACGCACAAGAGGAAAAGTCCTTGCCACATTGATCTGACAGACTCTCCACCCAGCTCTCCGTCTATGGCGCAGTCGGTGCAGAGCGTTGATGGGGTGCCATTTTATCTGTTCATCAACGACTCGAGCGAGCCATCAGAACTGGTACACTACATGGTGGACATTTCAAACGAGGACAACAAGGATTCCTACGTGTACAAGCGATTGATGCTTTTGCATAAAAAGAAGAAGACCCACTTTCCTTATGTCACGGACGAGGAGTTCGAGGGGCTCGTCGGTCATGTGCACAAGTTCGCGTCGACCAAGACTCCAAAAACCGTCGACGAAAAGCCGTCCTCTACCGATAAATACAAACGTCGGAAGACGGTGAAGAAGATGAAAAGAGTCTCCAGCCCAATCAAAAATGGTAGCAACAGCGACGACGAGCAGGACAAAATAGACGACAGCCAAGAGGACGAGGAGGACGACGAGGACGGCGACGAGCAGGACGACGAAAACGGCGAGGAGGAAGACGACGAGGACGGCGACGAGCAGGACGACGAGGACGGCGACGAAATGACAGAGCAAGACCAAATCAAAGCGTTTGGCGATTTTATGGAGCATAAAATGGCATCGTGGAACCAGTGGCCCCGTGCCGGAGTGCCAATCAGCGCTCTACAGCACATCAAGTGGTGGGTGAATTTTTCTGCGTCGTAGGCAGTCTCCCTGTGGATCACCATTCACGCCGAGTTGAGAATACGTGTTGACTCGTAGTTGTGAATGACTATTAAGAAATTCCAACAGTACGAAACACATGCTGGTATTTCTGATGCACGTCTACGTGACAGAGTGTAGCTCTATGGTTCTTGTTAAATTTATAGAGTTGATAATATGATGTGGAGGGGAGGAGGGGGGGATTGTTAGCTTCCAGTAGTCATGGAAAGGCGGTATTGTAGACATAGCTTGATGTCCACATTAAAAGGCATTTGCACCAAAACATTTGCATACTCTGCCTTTTTCTTATTCATGTCTGTGACGGTCTCTCGTCCTGTGATGGTCATGTCGGTGAAACATCCTGCCGACAGGTCAATAAACTTTGATCCGTCCACCTTTGAAATATGCAGAGTCAAGGACGACAGATCAAATGTTTTAGTAGATTTACTAAGAATGTTGTCGCGCAGCCACTGGCACGCCTGTGAAAAGGAACGCTGCGGGATTTGCCGCCAATTTGGAGTTGGGCTAGGCTGGTCGGTGGGAGCCACACAGCCAAATTCGGCAAACTTTTTGTCCAAAAGACCCACCACGGGATGGTCCAGATGTACCATGACGATGTCACTGTCGGGCACTGGCATGGCACTCAATGTTTCCAAGTTGTCGGAGTTCCACTTTGCAAAATCTTGTTCCCATGTTGCCATGAGGGACTCGTCCCCTTTCGACTCGAAAATACACACGGGAGTGGAAATCGTGCATTTTTGCGGAATAATGTAGTTCCAGCATTCTCCCGTGGCCGTGTACTCGTTGGCTTTGATACCGTTTATTCGAATGCCTATTGGAAATGGAAATCCGTTGTGTGTGCCTGGTTGTATGAAAATCTTTTGCAGATGGATTCTCTTCAACAGCTGGTTGCCGGCAGTGCTGCCCTGCGCCTGTGACGCATAGTCGGGCAGCAAGATTTGCTTCATCGTGTTTTCGGGCAAATGAAACTTGCGACCATGTGCTCCTTGCAACTCCAGAAACGCAATGGACGCCGTTTTGGTTAGGAAAATGTTTGCAGTTTGCAGCATGTTGTCGTTGCTGTAGGCATGACCGTCGTCTCCCGTGTCGCCAGCACTTGTTTGCACGCCTTGCACCGGCATATGCGACATTGCGGACTGCCAAGTACTCGTGCTTACCCCTATAGGCACTTATACATGGTGGCCTGATAGTACGCAAAAACCCATACATTCACCGCCGTATCCCCCTGACTGCTCTGCCATTTTTTACAAATTGGGTGCAACTGACGCCATCGCCACACAGGAACAGCGTCGTTCTCATTTGCGGTGTCACACGCAACTTGTGCGCGCCACCGCATTGCCAAAAAATAAAAAGGAAAAAAAATGCAAAGTGGATTTTCAGACCGACGCTGTGTATTTTTGGAAAATGCAACTTTCCCTGTCCAAGAAGGATGTTGCACAGCTTCACATCATGCTGTCCACTCTTCCAATTCCCCCGCTGCCCGTCACTTTGACACTCGACACAAGTCGCATGCCAGCTGGAGACATCAAAACGTCGTTTGGAATGGCTACAGTCCAAATAGCAAAGGACTCCATCAGCGACGACAAAATTGTGAATACACACTCCATCATTGCGTCCATGTCATTTTTCACCACATGGAACGTCGAGAAAAACACGGACGATTCGCGTCGAGCTATCATGCATGCCAAAGAAGCCGTCATACTTTCTCTCATCAAGGAAATCATCAAGAATTCCGAAACCTGCCGCAACGAACAGGTCGCATGTACGGACGAGGCCGTGTCGAAAATATTTTTCGACACCACCGTCTCCTGGATCGCCTGTAACATGCCCGACGATGCCGACTTGATCATGACCAACTCTCTGGATTTCTCTTCGATTACGTACGAGCATCCTTTGCACATCGCGATGGCCCACTATTGCTACTCGCAGGGTGTGTTGTACTCGAACAAAACCTCCAAGGTTTGTTGTGAATTGCACCAATCTTTGGAAGCGCGGTACAATGCAATGAAGACGGACGAGGAGACTGACCCGGTAAGACAGGAACATCTTGAGATTGCCGAGATGTACAGCGAGTTTTCCTACAGCAAGCTGCTCAACTTGTGCTACACCCGCCTCCTCAAAGACTCTCTGTATGGGCACAATTATGCGGAAAGCGACAATGTCTATGAAAACGCCAAGTTGCTTCTGGACCTTTCAGTGACAAACTACAACAAGGTGATCAACGCAGGGCAGAAACAGGCGTCCTGTGAAATCGAAGAGGACTTGGCTGAGCCAATAATAAATACAAAGTCCCCGGTGGGTGTGGAAAGCGACGGCAAAAAGCACGTCTGCCAGAATACTGTGCAGCCGGTAAGAATCGACATCTGTAATGACAAAACAGACAACGTCTCCGGGGACACTGTTCAGCCCGTTGCACGACTGGAGGAAAGTGTCGGAGATGTTCTCGACTTAGCACTACAACCCACCGTAGCATCCCCATCTTCGATTGATCCGACCGAGTTTCCCGACACCGAATCAAACGATGGAAACACGGATGCCAAAGCAAACACACACTGCGAAAAGGAAGCCAATGCTGCCGAAGTCGCGGAAGTCGCAGAAGTCGCGGAAGCCGCCGAAGCCGCCGAAGTCGCGGAAGTCGCGGAAGAAAAAATGGTTCAGTTTGCTACCAAGCCCGTGTGCACTACGCATATAGAATCCGTCAGAATCACACATGCCCTAAGCGAAGCAGAGCCAGAAGACTCGGACGACAACTGCAGCACCATAACGAACCACAGTGCGACTCTGTTGTCCCCCGAAATCAACTTTATGCAACTCGCAAGCTACAGGAGTGCGGCGGGCATCTTTATGATCGACCTTATTTCGTTTATGAAAAACGACAGCATGCACTCGTTTGAAAATATCAAAACCAACCTGCGTCATCTTCATGAACTGCTCCAGGTAGATGATGCGATGGTTGCCGAAGCCTGCCAGGTGATTCATTTCGGTAACCTGATAACGCTTGTCAAGCGCTACATTGCGAAAAACAGCCCAAACGACAAACACGCTGAAATCGTTTTCCTGATGGACGACATTGAGCAGTATTTTTGCGACCAAGCCCAGCGCGACACAAACCAATCCCCGTGATAATGTGCACTGAACACGTGTATATTTTAAAAACTCCTCTACAATATGTATAATAATGCATGTAGTCCTATAAAGATTTACACAGTGTCAATCGTTACTTCAGCATGGCCTTTGTGGTGCAAGTTGTAGGGTTGTTTGCAGTTTTTGCGTCGTGCTTTAACCTAGTCCCGCAGGCGATGAAGATCCACAATGGCGGAGACACACATGACCTCAGCGTGCTTTCGTTTATTTCAATTTTGATATCGGGAGTCCTGTGGTTTGTCTACGGAGTTTTACGCAGAGACTGGCCCCTTGTCACGAGCAATGTCGTACAGATTTTTCTCGCTTTATATATTCTGTACAAGATCAACATGTCGTCCCCTACGAGTCCAGTGGACAATACATGTGTTGCATAAACGCACAGCATTGTGTACAATGAACACAAGCCGCTTCTCTCATTGCTTGTAATAAAAACACAAACCACGAATCGAGCTGGGCTGACATCTCAGCTGTCTTGGTGGTCACGCGTAACAACCTACTGTTATTCGTCGACGAATTCTTTGAGTTTCCTGAGAAAATTGGTAGATTCTTTCAAATGAGTGTGAAACCTGCTTTCGCCGACCTCCGCACGTTCATGGTACTGTTGCCACTTTGCTTGGCGCTGCTCCCACTGTTCCCATGTATCCTGACGTGCTATTATTTGCACAGGCAAACCTACGATGGTACGAAATGTTTCATTTTCG
>Ga0209390_10003570_pt1 | contig 24975 bp, 18 predicted proteins | sample BON01_FD_187212 | JGI IMG/M metagenome (GOLD analysis project Ga0209390, IMG submission 187212) | Freshwater microbial communities from Lake Bonney liftoff mats and glacier meltwater in Antarctica - BON-01 (SPAdes) (version 2) | ecosystem: Environmental > Aquatic > Freshwater > Ice > Glacier... | reverse complement strand
AACCAAAATCCACGAGGGCTGCGATCGATCAGGAACTTGACTCCTGGGCAACACTCGCCGTCCGCGGGCATTCCCACGGCGCTCACCCCTGGATGGCTTTCCCGTCGCTGCTGGCGGAATCGTCTGCTGCAATTGTTGGCGCGCAGCCCAATGAAATTGTCATGATGAACAGCCTGACGGTCAATATTCACATGCTGCTCGCAAGTTTTTATCAGCCCGTTGATCGTCGCCGCAAAATTGTGATGGAAGATTACGCGTTTTCTTCGGACTCGTATGCGATCCGCTCGCACGTTGCTTTTCGTGGCGGCAACCCCGACAAAGACGTGATTCGTTTGAAGCCGCGCGAAGGTGAAGACAGTTTACGAACTGAAGACATCATTGCGGTACTGCGTGAACGCGGTGACGAAATCGCAACGATTCTCTTCGGCGCGGTGAACTACTACTCCGGTGAGTTCATGGACATTCCCGCGATCACGGCCGTCGCGCACGACGTTGGCGCGTATGCCGGTTGGGATTTGGCGCACGCCGCCGGAAACGTTCCCATGCACATGCACGACTGGGGTGTTGACTTTGCTGCTTGGTGTTCCTACAAGTACCTCAACGCCGGGCCGGGCTCAGTTGCCGGTGCGTACATCCACGAAAAGCACCACACCGCATCACTTCCTCGGCTTGAAGGCTGGTGGACGAACAAACCCGAAACCCGATTTTTGATGAACTCTGTGGTTGATCCCCTGGAAACCGCTGACGCCTGGGCGGTTTCTAATCCACCACTATTAATTATGGCTCCGGCGCTGACCGCGCTGAATGAATTCACCGACATTGGTATGCCCGCGCTTCGTGCCCGCAGCTTGCAACTCACTTCCTATATGCGCGAACTAATTGAGGCCATGGATTCAGAAAATCGCGTTCAGGTAATTACCCCATCTGATTCAGATCGACACGGAGCGCAACTCTCTATTCGCGTTCTCGTTGAACCTTTCGCGCTGATTGAGCGCATGTATGAAAATCACGGTGTCTTAGGTGACGCCCGAAACCCAGACATTATTCGGCTGGCACCAATCCCTATGTACAACACATTCCATGACGTGTGGCGCGCCGTCACTGCCTTGATTGTTGAGTTGGATGCGATTTAGCGCCAACTCAGTTGTTTGTGCCTCAAATTTTCATGACTGTGGAAATTTTTGTGGGTTTCATGCATGCGAAATTCCCCTGCGATCTGCGAGCTGAATAACACCTCATCGTTCAAGTTTTCACATTGCATGATCCAGAGACAAGCGATCGCCATGGTAATGAAGTATCCGGGTAAACTCAATAACAAGTGGGCTGCACATTAAAAAAGTGAAACAGGAAAGGTACGTGTAGTGCGAGATATCGATGTCTTCTCAGCGGGCATGATCCTTAATGACCGCTTCGTCGTGGGCCCCTTCATCGGCGCCGGCCTACTCGGCCGCGTTTTCCGCGCAACCGATCTAGTCACCGCACGAGAGGTAGCTCTCAAGACTCTACGCAGGCGCTTCCTAGAAATGCCAGGGCTCGAATCGCCCGTGTCCGCCTATCCCGCGGCTAGTCTGCTTCGAGATGAAATTCGGATTCACCGGAACCTCGAACATCCCCGAATAGTGGGATACGTGTCCGATGGCGAGTTCGCCGACTCCCCTTGGCTAGCAATGAATCTAGTTGAACAAAATACCTTAGAGTCAATTGCCAATCCTCTATCTCCAGATCAAGCCGTGCCACTGATCAGCTCGTTACTCGAAGGCCTTGCCTATTTGCATGATCAAGGAATTGTGCACCGCGATCTCAAACCGCAAAATATATCACTCGAATCTAACAGTTCAGTTGTAATCATGGACTTTACTCTGGCCTTACGCATCGATGAAGGGGAAAGAAATACCATCGCTAAAATTATGGGTTCGCGCAAATATGGTGCCCCTGAGCAGCATCGCCCAGAGATGAGAAATGTGCCACTGACAATTCGATCCGACCTATTTTCCGCCGGTGTCGTTCTCGAGCGACTACTCCAAGGACCTGGCGTTGAAGCCAAGGCAACTAAGTCCCCAAACAAAGGCAACGTGCCAGTGAAACTGCAGGCAGTGTTGGACTCAGCCATGAGTATCGACCCTCGAGATCGACCAGCGAATGCTCGAGAATTTCAACTTATGCTAGAAAAAGCAACTGCCAGTTAACGGATTGTGAGTAACGTCTGATTGGTCATAATTGCCCTCAATCACTGGTCAGCTGACGCTTCGCCAATGCTGCGAAGAGTCCGTTAGCCGCCATAAGTTCATCGTAGGTGCCCTGCTCGGCAACTGTTCCCCGATCCATCACGATCACGTGACTCGCCGCCTCTAACGTGCTCAGGCGCTGTGCGATGATCACCTGCGTGACTTTCATCGTTTCGAGAACTCTGGTGACCGCAGACTGACTCACGTTATCCAAGGCGCTGGTCGCCTCGTCCAGCAACAGAATATCTGGGTTGCGGGCGAGGGCTCTAGCGATGAGAAGTCTTTGCGACTGACCGCCGGAGAGAGTCATCGGGCTAATGATCGTGTGCATTTTCATTGGCATGGCTTTAATCTCGTCAGCGATATTGGCTTGATCAGCAACATGCCATGCCAACTCTTCGGAAATCTCAGCGCCACCGCCGATATTGTCAATAATCGAACTATTCGATACCAACCCACCCTGGACCACTACCCCCAGCCGTTTACGCAAGGACTGGGACTCGATACTTCGGATGTCGTGACCATCAATGAGGCTCTGACCGGAATCTGGATACTCAAGTGCGGACATCAGCCGCAACGCTGTTGTCTTTCCTGACCCCGACGGTCCAACAATCGCAGTGATTTTCTTTGCCTCAGCGATCAGGTTGAGATTCTGCAGAACCTGTGGCATACCCTCCATGTATCGAAATCCCACGTTTCGAAACTCAATGCGTCCTTCCAAATGAGTGAGGGGTTGCGCTGAGGGGTCTTCTTCCTGAATCTGATCGAGAATCGGTCGTACGAGATCCAATGTTGGTCCAGCTGCGGCCACTGCTGGGACCGCTGAGGCCACGCCCACTATCGCACCAAGAACTGCACCGAACGCCGTGGAGAATGCAATGTAGGTTGGCGCGCTGATGGTGGAGCCATTTTCCCAGGTGGTCACACCGATGATCAGGAAAAACAACATGGTTGAAAACGTGCTGATGAGAGCCAAAAATGCTTGTAATCGCCCCGACAGGATCGTTTGAGCCGCTTGGTTGGCGATCTGGTCCGCCTGCTTGAGTAGCGAAATGTCAGTGAAACGCCGTTCCGCTCCGGCGATTCGAATTTTTGAGATCCCGCCCACCAACTGGACGAACCAAGCCGATGCCTCTTGTTGTGACCTGTTCGCTCCTCTGATCAAAACTGACATTTTCCGCGCTAACCACACCATGAAACCCAGAGTTATAAAAAACACAAGTAAGGCGGCTAATGCCAAAGGTACGCTGTAACGGAACAGTAAATAAAAATTCACAAGGGAAAAAATTGCTGCAAGAATTGTGGTGACCGTTTGGGAACTTAACAACTGTTTAAGGTTATCTATTGCGATGATGCGGTAGGCAAGATCTCCACTGCTGTAGGTGCGGAAGAACTTAAGCGGCAGCTTAAGTGTGCGATCCCACAGCGCCGACTCGACGCGTAATTGACCAAGTTGAGTTAGTCGTGAGGTCGCGAAGTTTTGAACAATCACAAACGCCCCAGCGCTGAACGCGAGGAGTGCTAGCGCGATGCCTATCTTCGCAACATCAAATCCAGAGCCCTCAGGGACGAAAACTCCCAACACCGCACTAGTGAAGATTGGGGTTGCCAAGCCCATCAAGGCAACTGCCAATGAGCACACCACAATAACCGCCACGGTTCGCCACGACCCGCGCATTGCCAAACGTCCGAGATCCCACATTGTCCCCGCGCGGGTCGTAGGCAGGCTTGGGTAGACCATGACTGCATCGGGTCCCAAAGGAGTAACGCCTTCTACTACTTTACGCTTCGTCGAGTCTGCGACACTCTGGTAGATGAAACCGCGTCGCCCTGGCAGTAGCGCCACCGGAATCGGCTCTCCTCCCGATTCAACGTCAAGGAATCCCACTAGCGGAGATGTTGCCGCCTCGGTCCAACCGGGTGAGAGGGACACAACTCGAGAGCGCAATTCAGAGTAGCGAGCAACAGCGGTAATCGCGTCCATTCCCGTAACCTTCAATTTACGGGGATCAACTACAGTGAAACCCGCTACGCGGCCCAAAACTCGCATTATGTTTACTTCGGGGATGTCTGAGGGAAAGTCTCGTTTCGACCCAACCGCAGAAATTGGAGACGCCACTTCGGATTTCAAACGGTCCACGGTCATTGCGTCAATGCGACTATTAACATGATCTAGGCCATCAAGAAGGTCCTTCTGCTGTTGCTGCTGTCGACTCAGTTCAGCCGATGCAAGGTTAGCGACTACGCCACTCAATCCAGGAGCGCCGCCGTCGGCAATTGCCTTGGCGGTATCCGGATATGCTGCGATGAGAGCAGTGGCGAATGGAGCAAGGCTTGTCGGTTCCGGATCATTGGGCACAGAAGTCATCGATGTGGAACCGTTGGACTCAATAACAACCAAGACTTCCGCTCGACTTGGACCGACAACCGTGATCGGGCCAGTCACTGTAAGAAGGGGCCAACGGCGTCCTGACTCATCGACAACAAAAAGGTGCGCACTTCCAGACTGAACTACAACCGAACCCACGGAACCAAGAGTGAGCGTTTGCGTGGATTTTGACTCAGGTACCGACATCGCCACCCTTTCCAGCATCAGCAACCAACGATGCGTACTCTCCCCCGGCGGCAATCAGAACATCATTGGTTCCGCGTTCCCGAATGTCACCACCTCGACCCAGAACAATAATTTCGTCAGCATCGCGAATGGTGCTTAACCGGTGGGCAATAATTATCGTGGAACAACCCCGTGCTCGAACAGCGTCATCCATGGCTTTCTCCATTGCCGTGTCCAATGCACTGGTGGCTTCATCCATAACAAGAATAGATGGGTTGCGAACTAGCGAGCGCGCAATTTCCAACCGTTGAGTCTCACCCGTGCTAAAATTTGAACCGCCCTCACGGATATCGGTATCAATTCCATTGGGCCTGGCAAGGACTTCGTCAAGGATTTGCGCGTCACGCAATGCTTGAATAATCAGATGATCAGGCACGGAGTCATCCCACATGGTGATGTTCTGTCGCACGGTACCCGCAAAGAGCATGATGTTTTGATCCACTTTGGCCAAGCCTTGGCTCATGACCCTGGGATCAATCTGGTGGATTTGCCGGCCGTCATACGTCACCGTTCCCGACCAAGGCATGTACAAACCCGAGATGAGATTGCCTATCGTGGTTTTCCCAGCACCGGAGGGGCCTACCAATGCCACCCGGTGGCCCGGTGGCAAAACGAGATCCAAGCCTGTGATCATCGGTGGTGAATCCGGGACAAAGCCAAAGGAAACGCCTGTCAAGGTTACCTCTCCCGAAAGGGGTGACATGGAAGAGGAACGGACTTTGGCCATTTTGGCGCCTACTGAAAGATTCTCGTCGTCCTGCGCATCTGGGTTTGCGCTGAATCGCGAGTCAACCGGATAACTCAGAGCATCGTCTAGGCGCTGAAGATCAGTCTGGATCGTCTGAATCTGGCTTGCTGTGGCTACCAAAGTGTTCACCGGAGCAACGATCCCTGCCGTTAGTGCTTGGAAGGCGAGTAGCCCTCCCAGGGTGAAGTCGCCGAGAATCACGCTGATGCCACCAACGACGAGGATTGTCGCGCTCGTTAACAGTGTAATTATTGTGGGCACTGCACTTATTACTGCCGTAGGTGTGACGAAGGATGCCTCCGCACTCACGACCTTTGTCTGCTGCGCTGTCCACTGGGTAAAAACTTCGTCTTCTAATCCGCTGGCCTTAACCGTCTCAATCGACTGAATCGCGCCGATCGTGATGCTTTGCAGGTGACCCGACTCACTCATTAAGAGGCCCTGGCCAACTGTTCGGCGTTTCACCACGGCACGCAGTGCAATGATATTGATTGCAGTCAACCCGATGACAAGTAATGCAAGCAGCCAATTGTAGGCGAGCATCAAGGCCACGTAGGCAACAATCGCGACCATACTGATCAGCGAGCTTGCCAACTGCCCGGCAAGTAATTGAGCCACGGCGCTGGAGTAACCCATCCGCTGTACTAGGTCACCGACATTTCGTTCCCCGAAGAAGAGCAACGGCAACCGGAACATACGCATGGCAAAATTCGCATTGCTCGAAAAAGCAACCTTGGCCTGGACACGCCCCAATGCCGTGTACTCAAGAGAGATAAGTGCTACACGGGTGACGGCCACAAATCCCAGCGCACCGATAAGAAAAGGCAATGAAGCCCGCTCGCCCGTTTCAAGAATCGCATTTACAAATGTGGAACTGATGGGAGCCAGCAACAGTCCAGGAATCATGGCCAACAAACCTGCCATGAAAGCAAACGCAACACCTAGACGCGCTCCCCCTAAGCGCTGAATGAGACCGGGAGACGCCCTATAGGGGGAACCGCCTTGCGAAAAATCTTTTCCTTTCGTAAATGAAATTGCCGCTCCAGAGTAATTTTGTGCGAAATATTCCTGGCTGTACTTCTGCTGGCCAAGTGCTGGGTCATTAACGTGAAACTTGCCGTCGCGGACCCCTTCCAAGACAATAAAGTGCCGGTGGCGCCACCAGATCACTGCGGGCATTGGTATCTCACCAAGGTCATCCACTGCAACCATTTGGCCGTCAGGGACGAGGTCAAACTTTGCGGCTGCATCCATAATCCCGGTAGCAGTTGAGCCGTCACGAGACACATGGCATGCGACACGCAGATCACTTAGATCGACCCATCGCCCCATACTTGCCAGCACCATGCCCAAGGATGCGGCGCCACACTCCACCGCCTCTATCTGCAAGATTGTGGGAACCCGAGAAATGGACTTTGTCGATACCCTCTTGCGCGTTGAATTCTCCCCGCCTATCGGAGTGTTCAAACCTGCGGGAGTAGTGACCGTCACGTTAGCTACCGTCCCCGAACAAATACTTGATCGGGTTCGATTGCGTTTCGGTCAATATGACGGTTGCCGGTGCACCAGTGACGTATAAGGGGGTCGATCCAGGAACCAACTGACTTTTGACTCGCGCTACATCCGCTTCATCGGCGTAGCCCAGGTAAACCGCATAAGGAGCTCCATCACTCTTTTCCGTTACCGAAGCAGCAAAAGTTGGGTTACCCGTAATCAAAGCGATTCGCTCTTGGGCCTCCGGAAAGGCACTCACTCCAAGGTAAGTGCCATTAAATGTCTCGACATTGTTTTTCTCCCCTGCAATCACAACCTCTATGTTGAGTGATTTGGCGAATGTCTGAACGTCGTTCATCGCGACATAGGTCACAGCCAGGATGGGTTCATCCGAAGCAACACCTGAGTTTTTCGGTGGGACTCCGAGGACCACTCCTTGACCAATACTTTCGCCAATCGAAACTGACGACCCCAGCACTACAGTCCAATCTCGCACTATTACGTCGTTGTCTGCCGTGACATTAATCGGGGTGGTATCCCCAGTCAAAGGTGAAACCGCGATTAACGGACTTCCTGCGGAGATGATGACGTTCGTCGCTGACAATGAACTTACTGCACCTTCAACATCCGAGACGACTTCGTAGACCAGGCCACCTCCCGCAGCCACAGCCCCAAAAGTGGTCTGAACGGTAATATTTCCAAACAGACCCCAACCAAACGCGGCAAGCATAAGCATTACAACGGCTATCAAAGCAACCCAGCTGCGCGACTTCGTGGTGCTGCCAAGGTCCGGCAACGAAGTTTGACTTGCTGAGTTTGGATGCGCCTTCGCATGTGTGAGTACCATCTCAGCCTCCTCTCGAGTTTTTTGGTGCTAGCGTGTGATCAATTGAATCTTCGTCATTGACCTCGATCAGCGGGAGACCAAAAAGTTCCATGCCAGCAGCAACTCCCGCCATGAGTCGCTCATAGAACTCTGCTCTAGACCCAAGGTTGTTCTCGGAAAGGTAAGCATCCAGATCCTCCGGTGGTGTCCAATGGGCCAACTGCTGATAGGCATTCATCGCCCCGATCAATCCCAACTGGGAATGTCGATGCGGTGAAGATTCCATCATTTTTTCTTGGAAAGCAGCGCCGCGTCGATTGTGCTCGTACTCCCCCATTCGACGAAGTTGGTTGAGAAATTCGGTTGTCATGAGCGTGTAAATCGAGTGACCGCCCATCCAGGCACGGGCACGCAAGACGTACGCTTCTTCCCTTATCCATGCCTGCACCTGCACCTCAGTCATGTCCATGGACAAACATTTCTCAATAAGCACTCCAGGCGCAACATTTAGATCTGCTGCGATAGCCTCCCGTGCTTTACTAAAATCCTCCGGAGTCAACTCCACCCCGAATCCAGACATGAGTCGGTGGGTGGCGCTTCGGTCCCGAACGCTCTTCCATATATCTGTGGTCCGCTCGTCTGTCAGAGTAAAAAAGCGCCGGATCTTATCCAAAGAGACTCTGTCACCGGTTTCAGCTTCTACTAGGACATCGCGGGAAGTGGTTGCGTCATAAACCCGGGAATATGGAAGTTCTGGTCGGGTCTCAACCGGCATGGGACCATCCGGCAATTCTCTCAAGGCCGCGATAGCAGAACGAGCATCTTGTGCTTTTACACTTACCCGGTTGGTTCGCAGAAAGATGTCCAAAATCTTGATCCGCTCAGGATCCATGACCGTTAATTTGCGGGCATCCTCAATCGAGTCAAGTAGGTGGCGCTCCATAAACCAACGCGATTTTTGAGTGTTAACCAGCGTCGTTTCTTCACCAACTGTAAGCACCCCTGCATCGAGTGCCGCGCTCAACGAAGCACGAATATCTACCATGGCGTCGGTTACGGGTCGGAATCCAAAATCTTCTGAGACATGTGAGAGAGCTACTTCGTCGTCATCCTCGATCGCGCCGCTGGCATACGCCTCATAGATTTCGCCCACTCCGATCATGCCAAATTCTGCACACTCTGCCGCTCGAAGCGCACCCATGCTGCTCGCACCAATGACCCAGATTCCCTGGTTCATTGCATCAATTATTTCCTTGTGATAAGTAGCCATCGAATTAAAGAAAGAACCATCAATTAATGCAATTGCATGCGGACGGTGCTGGCGCACCGCTGAGATGAGATCGCCCATAGATGCGGGCGGCAAAAAAATGGCATTCGGATAAATACCGCGGGCCTCAGAGCGGGTGAGAGAAGGTCCTAGGAAAACTAAATCTGTCCGCTCTGTATTCACGCTCATTTAGTCACACCGGCGTTCACTCGATTATAAATCACTGCACGCGCCCGCGGTCCCGGCGTGTACTGCTCAAAGAGGTAACCCTCAAGTCCCGGGACTACAACGCGCACTACTTGAACGGGATCCTCGGGGAGAGTGTGACGCTTGATCAAAATCTGTTTCATTCCGGCGTCAGCCAAGAGTGAGATCACCCGCTCCAAATCACCAAGGATCGATCCGGTACTTGAATCAGGGTAAATCTTTACCTGCGTACACCCCTTGTCGGGAGTCGCATAATGATTAGAGTGAAGTATGGACGCATCTCGTCCGCTCCCAAACTGGTCATCTCGCGAACCAGCAATAATGAGTCCCCGTGACTGCATGGCCTCGGTAACTGCCCGACACAGGGCGACCCCTGGATCCAAACTGGTGCCGTAGCCTCCGAAGGAACCGGCCCGTACAACTGCCAAATCATGCACGAAGACTTTGTAGGTAGGCACTCCAATTTCATGAGTGCAATCAAAAACAAAAAACCGTAACTCAGCTCGTTCGATCTGCTCGCGAAGAGCATGGAACGGATTCCCGTAAGTCGCAGAAAGTTGGTCAAGATCGAGCGCAGGTGAGTAATCATCCCCCAGACCCTCGGCCGCATACATGGCAATCGAATCTCTCTCAACGAGCTCAGTGAGCCCACTATGAATTGCTTCAAAAATATTATTGCCACTGGCAAGTCCATTAGAGGATGTGACAAACGAACTTATGGTCAAACGTGACTTTAAATTCGCTTCAAGTAGTTCTGTCGGAGTCCACACATCCGCGCCCGAAATAATATCGGTCATCTGCGTCCAGTAAATGGGAAGACGGTGATTCCACAGCGATAATTTAAATTGGGGCAGTAGATCGCCATCTGCGATTACGGCCCCTTGAGTAATTAGGTCTGACTGAGTAGCCTCAACTCGATCGAAGTGATCGTCTTCCCAGTATGTCTGTTCGATCGCCTCCATCATCGCGCTAATTTTGCTAGCCGAAGCATTCAGACCTTTTCCGCTACCGTTGGACAATGTACGTCCCAGCGGTTTGATCGCGGTATGAATTGGCACTCCCACCCGATCGAGGTGAGTAACATTTGCCACCCGGGTAATTCCGTAGTCAAGGAGATAGGGCTTCACACGGGCTATGGATTCGTCGGCCGTTGAGGTTCGAGTAGCCGCGCCGGGATCGCTCCCACGCAGCGTTGCAGCCTGGGCTATTTCATCGGCAGTGAAAAGAGAGGGAAGTGACGTCAAGACACCCGTTAACAGACCGTGAGTTTCGTTCGTCAACTTCCCTCTCCTTTTTCAGTTCTCGTGCTTTCGATCAGGCAGCGCCGCAGGCGGTCATGTTGAAGTAGGTGCTTCCGCCGGCTACTTCACTCATGCTTTTTACCTGCTCCTTTGAGGGGAGGGGGCTGCTGAACGAAGGCTTGTCGATTCCATGCTTTTCGAGAATGGCCTCACGATGTGCGACCGTTGGTGCATCATGGATTTCCTTAGCGATTTCAGGATTACTTTTCATTGCGTCGAGCATTGCGTCGTAAGACATTCTTTCTCCTTCGGTTTTTCCAGTCGTGCTTGACAGCCTTTGCCAGTCAAACTACTCATTTTCATGCTAAACCGTAGTCTATAAAAAAAAATCTAACTTGTCAGCGCATCGACCTTCGGTTTTTACACACAGCAAATCAGAGATGAAAGATCAGGGGTGAGAATCTAAACGGTGGATCCCGTATCAAGTGTCGCCCCAGCCAGATTTGCGTCTTTAAGGTTTGCGCCAACCAAGTGTGAACCAGCAAAGTCAGCCTGCGCCAAGTTGCTAACCCAAAGATTTGCGTTGAGAAATGAAGCACCGGTGAATACGCCACGAAAAAGTGTTGCTCCATGTAGATCGGCTCCGGTGAAATTTGCTTCCCTCCCCGTTGCCAGCGTCATATTGGCAGCATTGAGGTTCGCCTTCGTAAAATCTCCGCCATCCAGATCCGCATGAAAGAGCGTTGCCGACCATAAATTAGCTTCAATGGCCACTAATCCTCGAAGACTTGAGCGCCAGAAATTCGCGCTTGTCAGACTTGCTCCACTAAGGATCGCTTCGTCCAAAACTGCGTGCCGAAGACCTACATGGCGGCCCTGCGCCCCCCGCAACGAAGCCCCACGGAGTGCTGCCCGTGTCAGAACAGCCTCATGGAGAATCGCGTCATCAAGAATCGCACCCCTGAGATCTGCGTCGGTTAGGTTAGCGCCAGAAAGATTTGCACCGGTAAAATTCGCCCCGACAAGAACGGCACCACGTAAATCCTGCCCGGCTAGATCAGCTCCGCGAAAGTTTGAACCCCACAAATCCTGTGTACCCCGCAACTGCGAATCACTCCTTGATTTTAATTCGTACATAACGCATTACTATCACAACCACCATGTTTAGTCCTGAATCCCCAGTTCGTCCGGTCAACATCGCTGGATTCCAGCTGGCTCGACTAGAGCTCGACTTATCCCATAGTGAAGCGATCGAACTTTGTAAGGACAACATCCGGGAACTGGACAAACAGTTCAGGACTTTCACAGATGTCCAAAGCGATGAAAGCGCCGGACCTTCCACAGAATACGCGGGACCACTTGCTGGAATACCCATTGCCATCAAGGCAAACCGCGACACCGCTGGCCTGTTAGTCGAGCACGGATCGCTTACTCTCAGCGGTAGACGTCCCATACGGGATCACCCTTTTGTAACCCGAATTCGAGCTGCAGGGGCTGCGATCGTTGGCACTACAGTCTGCTCGGAGTTTTCACTACTTCCTTCGTGTGAGCCACTTGCATCCGGTCCAGTGCGCAACCCGCGATCAATTGAAATAGGAACAGGTGGTTCATCCGGAGGCTCCGCCGCCGCCGTAGCTGCTGGATTGGTTCCGATCGCGCACGGGAATGACGCCGCAGGTTCGCTCAGAATTCCCGCTGCTGCGTGTGGCTTAACTTCCATTGTCACCTTTGACTCCAGCGCGGCGCCCGGTGAGGGTTTTATCACGAGCTGCGTGGACGACGCCCTTCTTGCCATCAGCGCCGTCGGTTGCAGTTACACCCAAAGCGATCTTGGAAATTTTCGCGCAGCGGTGATCACAAGCGCTGCTGATGGACGCCTAGCAGACGACAACCAGCTAACTGAAGTCGAAAATGCAGCGTCCGCACTGATTGGTTGGACGACTATGACCCCCCCACCACTGCCAGGTCATCCTTATCTCGACCATCGATTTGCCGCAACTGCTCCACCTGCAGCACGGCGAATTAGCGAGTTATTGCAAAACCACAGCAGAAAGCAAGGTGACTCCCGAATTGAATTGGAGCCCTACACACAAGAATTTCTAGAGCACGCAAAGAGGGTGCCCATGGATCATCACTTACGTGCATGTGAATTGTCGGAAGAATGGACTCGCCGCTACACCCAACACTATGAAAATTACGACGTTCTCATTTCACCTATTGCCCTGCCGCCGGCGCCAGGTGTTATCAATGGTGCGTTTGGGCTCAAGGAATTGGGTGCGCTCACCGGTTCTCTAATTGCCTTTACCTGGCCGGTAAATGCATTGCGGTGGCCATGTATATCCATTGGTTCAGTGCAGTTCACCGCCAGACCAGAGCGTTGGGGCAGCCTGATCACCGCCGCTCGGCTGTTTGAGCAGCACGTTTTGAGGTCGGGACCTTCCAGCTTGTGAGCAATAATCAGTCCACCGCCTTGTACCGCTTCAAAGCGGAAATTCGGCATCAAGATGAAATTAAAATAATGCCATGCGACTCCATGGCGTGAGGGATCTTTGCTGCCAACTGTCTTTAGAGCCTTTGAGTTTCCGTTGAGTTGAAGGCTTGAGTTTAACTCCATAGGAGAGGCAGACAACTAACTCCCAGTGTTCCTTGCTTTCAATCCAACTCAGCACGGTGTACTGGGCGACGCCCGCAATCCCGACATCATTCGACTGGCACCAATCCCCATGTACAACACATTCCATGACGTGTGGCGTGCGATCACTGCACTGTTCGCTGAACTCAAAGATTGACCGGCTAACTGCCAACGGGTCGCCACAAACCGGCACCCGGATTAACCGTTGCAACCGCAAACACCAATGGCAGTGCGAGCAACGGCAGTACCGGAACAAAGCTCGCACCAACTGCTAGGGATACGAGCACCTGAACGCAAGCGATTGGAAGCCAACACAATGCCAATGCAGCGATCCGGTGACCATGGTCCGCGTTGCTATTCAACCCTTCTCGCACTAACCACGCAACCCAGATTGCAGAGGCGAGTGCGGCAGCTGCAACAACAGCGGTGAATGGCACGCGGGTCGCGCCCGCCAATGCTGGAAGAGCAACCGTAAGCAAACCGGTAGCTGCGATAGCGCTGCGATGTTTGGGTCGCTGGAGGACCTGTGACCACGTTACCCGCGGCCTTGGGGCCACAACAAATGTCGGAGCCGGTACTGGGCGTAGCAGAATCCGGCGAGCTTGATCAAGTTGCGCGAAGTGCGTCGGGTCCCCGCCAACGTCCGGGTGGGCGATCCGAGCCCACATGCGCCAGGCGTGCCGGACCGTATCCGGATCAGCCTCGGGGGAAACACCAAGCAAGTAGGCAGCTTCCTCTCGCTTCATCGGAATCCCCTTTCGTGCTTGGTAATTTTCACATGTTCATCTTTGTCACCGCATCTTCGAGATTAAATCCTAAAGTTTTTACGCTGATGCGCGCATCCGATCCAACTTGGCGTTCAAATTGGCGACGCAGGTGTCAACGTAGGCAACGTTTTGCGGAGAGCGGAACTACCCGCGGACTTGTTTAATCGAGGATCCTTGCGGTTAAAGCCCGAGGAGTACTACGCGCTGTGGCAGGGAATTGAAAGTGAATCGGGAGACCCACACGTTGGATTGCGGCTAGGTAAAGCCGTTTCTGTTGAGACGCTCGATCCACCAATATTTGCGGCGCTCTGCAGCCCTAATCTGGTAACTGCTGTTCGCCGGGTTGCTGTTTATAAGCGCCTGGTGTGCCCGATTCGACTTGAGGTCGAACTTAACGAAATCGGCCTCCGAATCATATTTAGGTGGCCAGATGTTGAGTCCCCGCCGCCATCACTTGCACTGGCCGACATGATCTTTTGGGTTGCCTTGGCAAGGCTTGCTACTCGCTCTGACATGCAACCAACACGCATAACAAGTGTTGTCGCGCCAGAGTCTTCTGACGCCTTTGATGAGTATTTGGGTGCACCCATCGAAGTTGGCGACGAATACTCACTGTCGTTCTCAGCGCTCGACGCGCACCTCCCGTTCGTGACCGCGAATGAGACCACTTGGGAATTATTTAGACCTGAACTTCAACGCCGACTCAACGAGCTCAACGGTGCAGCACGGACTTCAGAACGAGTAAGCGCAACATTGTTGGAACTCCTACCGGTCGGTGCCGGAAATGTTAAGGCTGTTTCACGCGCGTTACTGCTCAGTCCACGGACCCTGCAACGACGGTTGGAAAATGAAGGGGTGACCTTTCAAGAGGTACTGCAAGAAACTCGAGAGTCACTCGCTCGTCACTATTTAGATCAAAGCCCGATGACCACGACGGACATCGCGTTCTTGCTGGGCTACGACGAACCGAGCTCCTTCTCGCGGGCGTATCACTCCTGGACGGGCACCACTCCCGAGCACGCGCGGTCCGCGCAATAGAGGCGCTTTAGAAAACCCAGCGGTCTCCACCCGTGTTCACCAGTGTGCGAATACAGGCCCAACCACCTCTGGGGCATCGGGGTTGCCTGAAACCACCCACGGTTCCCAGCCTTTCTTCCAACCCCCTGTGAGTCCGGTCCCCCACGCGTACTCAGCGTCAATCACATCCGCGCATTCCCCTGACGCTGGCATGGGCAATCCTTGCGGGACGACTGTCCATTCACTTTGATCAAGGATGGGATCAGCGATACCGGTTGAAGTCATCACCGTGTCGCGCGTTGAACCATTTGCAACAGCAACAAAAGTACCGGCTCCGTAGGCAACACCCATCCAACGTTGGGCGGAGGCCGCAGGTGTGCCCGTCCATGTAATCCCGTCGGTGCTAGTAATCACGCGATTGACACCCGCGTCAATCGAGACTGCAACGAATTGTCCGCTTCCAGATGTGACCGAAAGCCATTCCGCTCCTGCAATTGCAGCGGTGGGCCTTGATACCCACGTGATTGCGTCATCGCTCGTCATCACTCGGTTAGTGCCGTTCCACGCCGTTGCGACATAAATTCCGTTGCCATAGGTCACCGAGGCCCACGAACTTGCCTCAACCGGATTGCTGTTCGCCCATGTAGTGCCGTTCGTACTTGTCATGACTCGATTCGTTCCAGTTTGAGCGACGGCGACGAATCGGCCACCCGCATAAGTCACACCTGTCCATGAATTAGCTTGCGGTGGCGAACCAGATATCCAGGCGGCGCCATCCGCGCTTGTCATGTATTTCCCCTGCTTGGACACGGCAACGAAAACACTGTTGCCATACGTGACTGACATCCACTCTTCAGCCAACACCCCGGATGATGATGCGGTCCAAGTGGTGCCATCTGCACTCCACATCGCGCGGTTTGTGCCACCTGCTCCCACGGCCACAAATCTTCCATTGCCGTAGGTCACGGAGCGCCAATAGACCGAGCCAGCGGGGCTCACCCGGCTTGTCCACGTGATGCCGTCTGGGCTCGTCATTACCTGGTTCCCATCACCATTATTGGAAACAGCTACGAACAGTCCATTGCCGTACGTGACGCCTTGCCAATCTTTGGTTACCGCTGCTGTCTGTTGAGTCCAATTAACTCCAGGGGCTGTCGCGGCCGAAGCAGGAATGGCTCCAACAATTTGAGTAGAAACGAGGGCACAGAACAAAGCAAGAACATGAAAAATTGGGGTGTGAAATTTCACGGGATATTCCCTCGTGGATAGCGGCTAGTACAAAGAAACTTACCTTAGTTTGGTTTCGTAAATTCGGTAAATGGGCAATTACTTTTAAGAGGCTAGACCAAGGAGTCCTTTTTGAAGGATTGTGCTGAAAAGCGCGGGCTGAGTTACGCGGGCAAATCGCAGACGTCTTAGGTCGAGCCATGTACGGAGGTGAGCGAATCTGCGTTACCCGCAACGGCAAACTAGCTGCGGTTGTTGTCAGCGTTGAGGACCTTGAAGCACTTGGGTCGTTCGAGATGGCTGAAGATATTGCGGCCTACCGAGCCGCTAAATCTGAAGATGACGGAACACGAATTTCACTCGCGAAACTGCATGCCGACTTGAACATGAGACATATCAAATTGAGTTCACCAGCGGAGCCGCGCGTAGGATCAAAAAGCTGCCGGCACCAGTACGAACCAAAATAATAAACATCGTCGCATCCTTAGCATCAGATCCGTGGCCACGCGGGGCACGCAAACTCACAGGTGAGGACTCGGCTTGGCGGATACGCTCAGGGGATTACCGGGTGATCTATGAAATTAATGACTCGGTGTTACTCGTCACCGTGGTCCGCGCTGGGCATCGCCGCGAGGTGTACGAACGCTGAACTAACTTAGAGCGCGATTAATACACGACTTGCAATTCCAGCCTCGATCTGCTGGTGGGCCGCTGCAATCCCGTTGAGTTGCATGATGCGCATTGGTGGTTCGGTGAGTGCGCCGGCTGCGAGTGCTTGCTCGACAAGTTCGACCGCGCTCCAAAACTTTTCCGCTTGGACGTTGTAGAGCATCATAAATTCGATTGTGATGCATGCGGTCATGAGCGCTCGGCGGGGAAGAATTGGGTCCTCGGCGTCGGCGGCGTAGGAGACGATCTTCATGCCTGGTTGAGAGATTGCAAGATCAAGCTCAAGGTTTGTCGTGAGGTTGACTTCAACTATTCGGGAGATGTCTTCGTTCTTGAGTTGCTCTGCTGCATTGGGGTTGGTGTAGTTGACAACAACGTCGGCGCCAGCGGCTTTGGCTACTTCGGCTTTGTCTTCGTTGCTAACGGTTGTGAACACACGAGCGCCCGCCCACTTAGCGAGTTGCACTGCTGTGCGACCAACCGCACCCGCTCCCCCGCTAACGAGTACTGATTCGCCGGCTATCGGGCCATCGGCAAATAAACAGTAAGCAGCGGTTACCGCAGGGACACCTAAAGTCGCGCCGATTTCCAGTGAAGCATTGTCGGGGAGGGTACGGGCGAACTCATTTTTTACCAGGCAATATTGAGCGGCGGTTCCATAACGATTGCCGCTCGCTGCGAGCATGACCCACACACGCTCACCAATTCTGTTGGTGTCAACGCCTTCACCGACCGCGTCAATCACGCCACTGCCGTCGTGGTGGGGAATTTGGAATTCATTGATCACCATGGGGACTTTGCCACCACGAGTTTTAACGTCGGTGGGGTTGATTCCCGAGAACGCGATTTTGACGCGGACTTCGCCTGCTCCGGGCTCGGGTGTTGCTAGCTCTTTGATCTGGAGAACGTCGGTGGCGGGACCGGTGTGTTCCAAGAGGGCAGCGCGCATATCGCTTTCAATCATTGCACTAGTTAAGTGCATGGGCTACGCGCTTGGCTTAAGTGAGCGTCTCGGATACATAAATATCTGTCGTGCGGTTTAAGGTGAACTGTGATCAATCTGCTGCGACGGTATCTCGCACCCCACAAAAAAGTGTTGATCGTGATTTCGGTGCTGCTGCTCCTGCAGGCGATTGGAACGTTGATCCTGCCCAGCTTGAACGCCGACATTATTAATCAGGGCGTGGTGGTTGGAGATACAGGATTTATTCTGGAAACCGGCGCGATCATGTTGGGCGTCAGTATTCTGGTGGGGATCGCCACGGTGATCGCGGTGTATTTCAGTGCGCGGACCGCAATGCGGGTTGGTCGGGATATGCGTGGGGACGTGTTCCGGCGGGTCGAGAAATTTTCGGTCGCACAAATGCACGGGTTTGGGATTCCGTCCTTGATTACGCGTAATACGAACGACGTACAGCAAATTCAAATGCTGGTCATGATCGGGTTGACCATGATGGTCCTTGCGCCGGTTACCGCTGTTGGTGGTGTGATCATGGCGTTGCGGGAGAACGTGCAACTCTCTGCGATTTTGATTGTCACTATTCCGATCATGTTGGTTGTTATTGGTTTCATGGTTGCAAAGGCGATCCCACTGTTTCGTTCCATGCAGATCAAGATCGACGGGGTCAATGAAGTACTGCGCGAGAATCTCTCAGGTATTCGAGTGATCCGCGCATTCGTTCGCACGCGGCACGAGGAAGCACGCTTCGCTGAAGCTAATGGCGAACTGACCGACGTTGCCCTTCGCGTCACTCGTCTTTTCGCATTGATCATGCCGGTCCTGATGTTGATCATGAATGTGACAATCGTTGCAACTATTTGGTTTGGTGGGTCTTTAGTCAACGATGGCAGCATGCCGATTGGAAACTTGCTGGCGTTCCAGTCCTACATCATGCAAATTCTGTTTTCGGTCATGATGGCGGTCATGACCATGATGATGGTCCCGCGCGCCGCAGCCTCCGCCGAGCGAATTAACGCAGTCCTTGATACCGAACCGGCAATTGCCGAACCCGCTACACCAGTTCACCACAGCAACTGGGCCGGGCGAATTGAATTGGAAAACCTCACCTTCCGTTACCCAGGTGCGCAGGACCCGGTTCTTGAGTCTTTGAATGTCGTGATCGAGCCCGGCATGACCACCGCGATTGTTGGTGGAACCGGATCAGGCAAGTCCACTTTGGTGAACCTGCTGCCACGACTTCTCGACGTCACCTCGGGGCGGATCTTGATTGACGGGGTCGACGTGCGCGATCTCGCGCTAGCGGATTTATGGAACTTGTTTGGGATCGTCCCGCAAAAATCATTTCTCTTTAGCGGAACGATTGAAAGCAATATTCGCTTCGGTAAAGCCGATGCCACCGACGCGCAGATTTGGAATGCGCTCGAAATAGCGCAGGCGTCAGAGTTTGTTGCCGGGTTGAGTGACGGCCTGGATTCCCGGGTTGACCAAGGTGGGGTGAATTTCTCCGGTGGTCAACGCCAACGACTAGCGATCGCCCGGTGCATTATTCGAGAACCGCAGATCTATCTCTTTGATGACAGTTTCTCCGCATTGGACTATTCAACCGATGCCAGGCTGCGTGGGGCGCTCACCGAACAAACCCAAGGCAAGACCGTAATCATCGTGGCCCAGCGAATTAATACTGTGCGGCACGCGGGCCGGATCATTGTTCTCGAGCACGGGGACATTGTGGGAATGGGAACACACAACGAACTCCTAGAAACCTGCACCGCCTACCGCGAGATCGCGCAATCCCAAGCACAGTTGGAGGCAGCACCGTGAGCCACTCGTCAACTTCAGCGCCAGCGCGCGGAGGAATGGGTGGCGGCGGCATGGGAGGTCGACCAGGTGGGCCTATGGGAGCTCCCATGGGGTCAAGCACCGCGAAGGCGCAGAACTTTAAGGCGTCCTTGCGCAGGTTTGGTCAGCGGTTGCGACCTGAACGGGTTGTCATTGCATCGGTAATTCTTCTGGCGAGCGCTAGTGTTTTTCTTGCAGTCTTAGGTCCAAAACTTTTGGGTAATGCGACCAATATTGTGTTTGACGGTTTTATTAGCACGCAATTCCCGGTCGGTATTAGCCAGGCGCAGGCCGTTGCACAATTGCAGGCAGAGGGCAAAACCGATCAAGCTCAAATGGTGGAATCCATGACCTTGACTCCTGGTCTTGGCGTTGACTTCACGGCCCTTGCGCAACTGCTCTCACTGATTGTTGTGATTTACGTTTTCAGTTCGCTGCTGAGTTGGGCACAGAACTACCTGATGGCCGGGGTAACCCAACGCACAATGTTCCGATTGCGTGAGGACGTCGATCACAAACTTGGCCGCATGCCGCTGAAGTATTTCGACACGTCTTCGCGCGGTGACGTGCTCAGTCGGGTAACAAACGATATTGACAACATCTCAACTACTCTGCAACAAACATTGACGCAGTTGATCACCGCGATTCTTACCGTTGTTGGTGTGCTCGCCATGATGTTCTGGATAAGCCCGCTGCTTGCAATTATTTCGTTGGTGACCATTCCACTGTCGTTTGGAATCACCATGGTGATCGCTAAACGCTCCCAACCACAGTTTGTTAAGCAGTGGACTTGGACCGGCAAGCTGAATGGCCAAGTCGAGGAAGCTTTCTCCGGTCAAGAGCTGGTCAAGATTTTCGGTCACCGCGACGAAACAATCGCAGAGTTCGACGCGGCGAATGAAAAGATGTATCAGAGCAGTTTCCGCGCGCAGTTCATCTCTGGAATTATTCAACCCGCCATGACGGTGATTTCTAACGTGAACTACGTCGCGATCGCTGTGATCGGTGGACTGCGTGTTGCTTCGGGCACCATGTCACTCGGAGATGTTCAAGCCTTCATTCAATACTCACGCCAGTTCACCATGCCCATTACCCAAATCGCCGGTGTGGCAAATATTTTGCAGTCGGGTGTTGCATCCGTTGAACGGGTCTATGAATTACTAGACGAACCAGAACAGGAACCAGACTCACCACTTGATGCCCACCTGGGCAAAGTCGAAGGTCGTATTGCTTTTGAAGACGTGAGTTTCCGCTATGTTCCCGACCGGCCACTGATTGAAGACTTCAACTTGCAGGTTGAACCAGGTCAGATCGTTGCGATTGTTGGGCCCACCGGTGCGGGTAAGACAACTCTCGTTAATTTGCTCATGCGGTTCTACGACATTGACTCAGGTCGAATCACAATTGACGGAATATCGATCATGGATTTGGACCGCGACGACGTGCGCCGGTCATTTGGCATGGTGTTGCAAGACACGTGGCTCTTTGACGGAACAATCCGCGACAACATCGCCTACGGCGCCGAGAATGCAACACCCGAACAGATCGACGAAGCAGCGCGCGCTGCCCGTGTTGATCACTTCGTGCGCACCTTGCCCGACGGCTACGACACTGTTCTCACCGAGGCCGGTGAGAACATCAGCGCCGGTGAGCGGCAACTGCTCACTATCGCTCGGGCATTTCTCTCGAACCCCGCTGTGTTGATCCTCGACGAAGCAACCAGCTCGGTGGACACCCGGACTGAAATGTTGATCCAAGAAGCAATGGCCGAACTGCGCGCGGGGCGGACAGCATTTGTGATCGCGCACCGACTGTCCACGATTCGTAACGCCGACATCATCATCGTGTTAGAAGAAGGCAATATTGTCGAGCAAGGTGACCACGAAACCCTGCTGGAAGCTAATGGCGCCTACGCCAAGCTCTACCGGAGCCAGTTCATTACTGGGTCCGAGGAGCCTGAGTAATCTGAGGATCAGTCAGGGCCTGCGCGGTACTACATGGGTGACTCATAGTGTAGAGCCCTACCCAAGGAGTTTATTTCTATGGCCCGACCACTTCCACTCACCGCAGACGCACTCAAGCGCGATGTTGAGGCTGGAAACGTTGATACCGTTGCCGTTTCCCTGACCGACATGCAGGGAAGGTTGCAGGGTAAGCGGCTTGACGCGGACTATTTCGTCGAAGAAGTAATGGACGGCCACACCGAAGGGTGTAATTACCTCATGGCCGTTGACGTCGACATGAATACCGTTGACGGATATGCCATGAGCTCGTGGGAGAGCGGCTACGGCGACATGGTCATGAAACCTGATTTGAGTTCCTTGCACCGCATCCCCTGGATGTCGAACACCGTTGGAGTGTTGAGCGACCTTGAAACAACAGGCGGAGAGCCGGTAGCACCTTCACCCAGACAGGTCCTCAAGCGCCAACTCGAATTGGCAAAGGAAGCAGGCTTCGAGGCTTTTGTTGGGACTGAACTCGAGTTCATCGTTTTCAATGACACCTATGAAGACGCCTGGAAATCGGCCTACCGCGATCTGACGCCTTCGAATTTATATAACGTGGATTACTCCATGCTCGGTGGCGCTCGCGTTGAGCCGCTGCTGCAAAAGATTCGGCAGAGCATGACCGGTGCGGGCATGATCGTTGAAGCGGTCAAGGGCGAGTGCAATTTTGGTCAACACGAAATCACTTTCAAATACCTAGAAGCACTCCGCACGTGTGATAACCACAGTATTTATAAGAACGGTGCGAAAGAAATCGCGGCGCAAAGCGGACAGTCTTTGACGTTTATGGCGAAGTTCAATGAGCGTGAAGGCAACTCATGCCACATTCACCTTTCGATCCGTGGAACCGACGGTGCCACCGTGATGGCGGACGACAAAGACTCCGAATTTGGTCTCTCTGAAATAGGAAAGGCGTTTATTGCCGGCCAACTCGCCCACGCGCAGGAACTCACACTCCTATTCGCTCCGCAAATCAACTCCTATAAACGCTATGTACCCGGTTCCTTCGCTCCGACAGCGATTCGCTGGGGCAAGGACAATCGCACCTGCGCATTCCGCCTTGTTGGACACGGCGCTGGGTTGCGGATTGAAAACCGGGTTCCCGGTGGCGACGTGAATCCCTACCTTGCTGTTGCCGGAATGATTGCCGCCGGCCTCGACGGGATTAAAAACAACCTCACCCTTGAAGCACCCGAAACAGGTAACGCGTACGACAGCGACGCCGAGCGAGTGGCAACAAGTATGAATGAGTCACTTCGCAACTGGGAAAACTCCGCATGGATCACCGAGACTTTCGGGCAAGAAGTTCAGGGCCACTACTCGAATATGGCTCGCGTGGAAATTGCTGACTTCGGTCGCAGTGTCACCGATTGGGAGCGCATTCGGTCCTTTGAAAGAATGTAATGCCTGCCCACTTGAACCAGGAGTCAATGTATGTATGAAGTAATTAACCCTTCCACCGAACAAGTCCTCGCTGAAATTGAATTTCACGACCTTGAAAGCACTGACGCCGCGATTGCAAAGGCGCATAACGCTTTCGCGAGTTGGCGTGACGTTGCTCCCGGTGACCGCGCGAACCTACTGCGCAAGTTCTCTGACGTTGTTCGCGAGCACGTTGAAGAACTCGCTCTCCTTGAAGTCGCTAACGCCGGACACACAATCGGTAACGCGCGCTGGGAAGCCAATAACGTGGCAAATGTCTTGGCCTACTATTCGGGTTCACCCGAACGGCTTCTTGGTCAACAGATTCCCGTTCCCGGTGGGATCGACATTACGTTCAAAGAACCAATTGGTGTTGTCGGCGTAATCGTTCCGTGGAATTTTCCGATGCCCACCGCGAGTTGGGGCTTCGCCCCGGCCCTTGCAGCCGGTTGCACGGTAGTTCTCAAACCAGCTGAACTAACCCCTTTAACCGCAATTCGTTTGGCTGAACTTGCCCTCGTAGCCGGAATCCCCGAAGGTGTCTTCACCGTGATCCCCGGCGAAGGTCCCGTTGTTGGTGAAAGATTTGTCACCCACCCGCTCGTACGCAAAATCGTTTTCACCGGTAGCAGTGCTGTTGGCGAGAAGATCATGGCTGGCGCCGCGAAACACATGAAACGCGTGACCCTTGAACTTGGTGGCAAGAGTGCAAACGTGATCTTTGCCGACTCTGATTTGGAAAAAGCAGCTGCTGCAGCGCCTTCTGCTGTCTTCGATAACTCTGGTCAGGATTGCTGCGCTCGTTCCCGCATCTTGGTTCAAGAAGACGTGTACGAGAAGTTTATGGAACTCTTTGAGTCTGCTGTTAAAAAAGTAGTCGTGGGTGACCCTAACCTTGACGGAACCGACATGGGTCCACTTATTTCGCGAAACCAACTTGACCGTGTTGCGTCTTTCGTTCCAGAAGGTGCACCAATTGCATTCCAAGGCAGTTGCCCAACGGGTGCTGGTTTTTGGTTCCCACCAACAGTGCTTGCCCCGGTCACCACACAAGACCGCGCTTTTCAAGAAGAAGTATTTGGTCCGGTTGTTGTGGTCAGCACCTTCAAGGACGAAGCTGATGCAATCCGTTTAGCCAATGATTCCGACTACGGACTCTCTGGTTCAATTTGGACTGAAAACCTCGGTAAAGCAATCCGGGTTTCCCGTGCGATCGAGGCTGGCAACCTGTCAGTCAACTCTCACTCCAGTGTTCGCTACTGGACTCCATTCGGTGGTTACAAAAAGTCAGGGATCGGTCGCGAACTTGGACCTGACGCCCTCGACTCTTTCACCGAAGTAAAGAACATTTTCATTAGCACTGACAACTAACAGAGTTCAGAAAACAACTAGAAAGGTTCACCATGGACAGCAAGTGTCGTCGTCTTGAAGGTCGCGTCTCTGTAATCACCGGAGGTGCCAGCGGAATTGGTCTGGCAACCGCCATGCGGTTAGCCGACGAAGGCTCCCATGTGGTTATTGGTGACCTTGATCCAGTGGCAGGCACTGCCGCGGCCCTCGTGGTCGGTGGACTATTTATTGAAACTGACGTCACCAACGCCGAGCAGGTTGCCAACCTTTTCGACACGGCCAAGTCCACCTACGGCAGCGTTGATGTTGCCTTTAATAACGCTGGTATCTCTCCACCAGACGACGACTCGATCTTGGACACCGGCATTGACGCATGGCGCCGCGTACAAGAAGTGAACCTGACCTCGGTATTCCTGTGTTGCAAAGCCGTAATCCCGATCATGCGCGAACAGGGCAAAGGCTC
>Ga0209390_10003564_pt1 | contig 24988 bp, 22 predicted proteins | sample BON01_FD_187212 | JGI IMG/M metagenome (GOLD analysis project Ga0209390, IMG submission 187212) | Freshwater microbial communities from Lake Bonney liftoff mats and glacier meltwater in Antarctica - BON-01 (SPAdes) (version 2) | ecosystem: Environmental > Aquatic > Freshwater > Ice > Glacier... | reverse complement strand
GCCGACGAGGAGGATGCGGTCTAGCTGGGCGGCGCGGAGGCTGGCATCGTTGAGGCACTGGGCGCAGCAGCCGATGGTCTTTTCTAGTAGGGCGCGGATTTCGTCTTCGTAGTCCGTGCGGGAGAGCTCGGTTTGCAGGCTTTTGCCCTCGTGGAGGAAAGCTTCTTCCACTTGAGTAAAGGGCTCGGAGGAGAGGCGTATTTTGGCCGCTTCCATCCCGATCTTGAGGCGGCTCATCGCGATGGGATCGTCGTCGAGGTCGAGATCGTGCTCGGCGGCAAATACTTCGCAGCCATGGCGGATCAGGATGCGGTCGAAGTCGTCGCCGCCCAGCTGGGTATCGCCGTGGCTGGATTTGACTTCGATCACGCCTTGCTCGTTTTGCACTAGGGAGGCGTCGAAGGTGCCGCCGCCGAGGTCGTAAACCAGCGTGATGCCTTCTTGGTCGCTGAGGCTACCGTAGGCGAGCGCGGCGGCGGTGGGCTCGTTGAGAATGTTGACCACTTCGAGGCCGGCGATTTCGCCAGCGTTGCGGGTGGCTTTGCGCTGGGCTTCGTCGAAGTAGGCGGGCACGGTGATCACGGCCTTGCTCACGGTTTGCTTGAGGTGGGCTTCGGCGGCGGCTTTTAATTTTTTGAGTATCAGAGCGGAAATCTCTTCGGGGCGGAAGCTTTGCTCGGCGATAGGCAGTGGCGTGGCACTGCCCATCTGACGCTTGACCGAGAGGATGGTGCGCTCGGGGTAAACGGTGTATTGGTTGCGCGCTTCGCGGCCGACGAGGAGGGTGCCGTCGGGGCTGAGGCCGACGCAGGAGGGCATGGTCAGCTCGCCATCCACAGGGATGATGGCGGGCTGGCCTTCGTGTATGTGGGCGACGGCTGAGTTGGTGGTGCCGAGGTCGATGCCGATGATGATTTCTTGCATATATTGAAAGAGGTTTGAAGGTGGGAAGGTTTGAGAGTGGGAAGGTGGGAAGTTTTTAGCGCTGCACGTGGACGCGGGCGGCGCGGATGCGTGCTTTGTTTTGAAAATAGGCGGGCTCAATCGTTTCGAGCACGGTGGCGGGTGCGGAGGACTCTGCGTTTATTGGAAGGGACGATACTTTGATGGCTTCCATCCAGGCGGGGTCGAAGGCGTCGCCGGTGGCGGGGCTCTCGCTGTGGATGCCTTGGGCGGCGAGTGCTTGCGCCAGCGAACTGAGCACAATTTGCGCTCCGTTGGCTAGGTCGGCCCAGGCGGTTTGCCATTTCCGGCTGAGGCCTAGCGGCGCGGTGGCAGGGGGGCTTTGGAGGCTTTCGGACATGCGGTGCAGTTGCCCCGCGAGGACGAGTAGGGGCGTGGCATCAAGGGCGGGGGCGAGGCTGCTGTGCTCTTCGATTTGTGACATCTGGCGCTGGAGGGCGCGGAGGCTTTTGGCTACGGTGTCGAGTGAAGCATTGGTCTTTTGCACGTTCTTGCGCGTGTTGGCTTCGAGTGCGATCAGGGCGGAGTAAAATTCTTGGAGCGTAGGCTGCGGGGCTGGGTTGCTCTCGGCTTCTGGGCTGGGTTCTTCGTCGGGCAGGGCTTGCACCATGGTAAAGAGTGAGCACAGTAAGTCCTCCTTCCAGGCAGGAAGCTGCGTTGGTTGGGGTGCTTGTGGTGCTTGTGGTGGCGTGGTGTCGTCCATCATTTAGGCTTTAGTTCCGGTTTGGCCGAAATGCTGGCAGAGGCTTTCCCAGCTGGGGCGCGGGCGGTGGAGGCGCAGACGCTCAAGGTTCTCTTGCACGAGGCTTTCGGTGGCTTCCTCTGCGGGGCTGCCGAGTGTCTCTAGGTGGAGGCGCTTCGCGGGTGTGTCGATCAGGGCATAGGCCTTTGCGATACGGGCAAATTGCTGAGGCGCGTGGGCAGGTGCGTAGCGTTTGGCGAGCCGTAGGTAGGCGGCGCGCACCTCACTGTCGGAAGCTTCTGGCGAGAGGTTGAGTTCTAAATAGGGATTCATGCGGTTGTGTGCGTGTGGGGCGTGTCATTCTTTTTGGCAGGGCTATGTTGCGCTCAGCCTCTGGCCGCCTTGTTTAAAGCGCGGATCATTTCGTCGGTCATCTTTTTGCCGATGACTTGCCGCATCTCTTGTTCGAATTCTTTGCGCTCTTTGTTGTTATAACCCTTCCAGCGTGTGAATATACTATTCATGACATCGAAGGGAGACTCGTTATAGAGGGCTTCGCTTCCAAAGGCGCCGCGGTCGAAGTCAAATTCGGGCTGCGAGTCATCGCGGTCGTCACGCTCGATGTCATCTTCATCAATGTAAGTGACGCCGTCGCCGTCGTCGTCGTCGTCGTCGTCATCATCATCGTCGTCGTCCTCATCGTCGTCCGCGAAGTGATGGCGACCAGGCGGCGGGCGTTCGAGAATTGCGATGAATGTTTGGCGGAGTGGTTCGCCTTTATTCAGAGCGAATGAGTCGTTGCGCTGACGAGCCGTGTCGAGCGCTTGATCGAGTTCATCTAAGTCATTTTGATCGACCGTCTTCTTTTGGCTATACTTCGCCCAGAGCAGGAGCATCTTAAGCTGAGGATGATGGCGGTCGGCCTTTGACCAAAGTTTACAGGTTTCAATGAGTTCACGGGGAGTGATGCTCGCGGGCACCGCTTCCCAGAGAATTGCTAAAATGCCTTCGAGCCGCGCGGGCTGGTAATGCTTCCGATAGCTATCTAAAAACAGGGTGAGATAAGCGCCCCAGTCTAGCTGTTTTTTGGCGAGTCGGTTGCCCTCTTTGAGAATAATAAATAGTTGATGCACCTGCTCGGGCAGCATCTGGAGCAGCGGAGCTGTCTTGATGAAGAAGGCTTTTTTTGATTCGTGAGTTTCGACTTGTCGTTGCGATGAGCCGAATTGTTCGATGAAGAAATAAGTTAATGCTTGATGCATCAGCTCGCGGCCTTGCCAGTCTTTTTCGACCGTGTTGCTCAGTGCGTTGATTTCAGCGGGAGCGTCACTGTGGGAGCGTTCCAGCTCTAACCAGCGTAGACGCATCAACCTGGCATCGAACCAATAGTCGCAGTCGTGCGTCTTTTCCTGTAAGTGAATTCGCATGTTTGCGAAGCAGGCGCGGCCTTTGGTGATTTGCCCTTTTTGGAAATCGGCGTGCGCTTTTTGCAGGGAAGCTTGCAGGAAGTCGAGCTTCAGCCCTTGCAGGTGGGGGTCGAGTGTGAGGGCTTGCTCTAGCTGTTTGAGGCCGCGCACTAAGGTGCCGCGCTCGATGCAGCGCCTGCCGGCCAGTTGTAGAATCTTTGGGTTGTCGGTGTGGGTGGCAGCCAGTTGGTCGAGTAATTTGTTGGCGGCGGACGGCGCCTTGGCCAGTTGATGGGCTTCAAACAGTAGCAGGCCAGCTTCTGTATATTGCGGATCGAGGCGCATGGCTTTGCGTAAGAGATCGATAGATGTGTTGAGATGAGATTTCAGGTCGTCATCGTCATCTTCCATATCTTCGTCGCGTACTTCTTTTAGGAACGCCTCTGCTAGATGGAGGTGGGCGCGGGCGAGTACTGGATCGGAGGCTCCGCGAGCGGCTAAGGTTCTCAGATACTGCTTTCCGCATGTACCCACGCAGTCGATACAATTGCAGGGGAGGTTCCAAGCCGCGAATTGCGCTTGGAGGAAGGGGAACGAGGTGGCAGGTCGGATACCTTTATTGGTCAGCCAGCGACTGAGGTGCTGTTGATATTCACTATGGTTGCCGCTCTTGAATGTGGTGACAAAGCGGTCGAGCACGCTCCGTGCTATGCAGCTTTCGGGCTGGCTGACGCTCCGTGCTATGCAGCTTTCGGGCTGGCTGAAGTTGAATGTAGACCTGGCAAACTTAAAGGCGTCGACGTACTGGTTAGCGTCTAGATGGCAATCCGTTTGCAGCAGATCGGCGGCAAGGGTCGGGGCATCGGCATCATCAGTTTCGTTAGCGTGTAGGGCAAGCGTTGTGGCTAGGGTCTCGGCGGTGATGGGGAATTGACTCTGCCGTAATAATTGTATGCCCGCGACGATGTGCTTGAGCTTGCCCCGGAGGTCGGTTAATTTATTAAAGCACTTATCTAGGATTTCGTCTTGTCCCGAATACCATGCGTCGAGAGCGCGTAAGAGGAGCTTCCACTGCGCGAGTGAGGATTGACGGCTGATCGAGGCCATGGCTGTGGCCAGTGCCTCGGGCTGGTTTTGGCAGATCCCCTGCAAGCCGGTGCGCACCGCGAGCAAGGTAATGACTTCCGGATGCGTCGCGAGGGTGGGCGTAGGTGTCGTGTCGCAGAAGATTAAGGAATCGAGTAGAGCGGCGTCCAGTGCTTGCCCCGCCGCTTGTTGTTCTTCCAGAGTCTGCCAAGAGAGTTTGGCGATGGTGTCTTGGTCTTGGAGGGATTCGGCGCGTTGTAGCTCGAAGGCTTTGAGCTGAGCCGGTGGCAACTGGCCGCGTAAGGCGTCGAGCAATTGCTCGGCCGATTCAAACATGCCGCTTTCGAGAAAAGCTTGATAGCGCTGTATCTGCACCTGAACGATTGGCGCTTCATACTGCCCAGGGTGTCGCTTGTTGAGCTCTTTGTAGGCGGCGAGGGCATCTTTCCACTTGGCGCGGGCGGCCGCCCGCTCGGCTGCTTGGATCAGGTCGGCGTCGCTGCGCGTTTTGGCAGCTTGCTGTTTCTTTGGCTTCTTTTTTCCCACGTTGGCGATGTGATATTAGAGACGTGTTCTGATGTAAATCGTGGATTTTAAATTTTTTGTTTTGAGCGGTCGGCGAGGGTCAGTCGCTTTGGTGGGAGTGGCAAGGAGGGGCGGGCGAGCATACTCTGACCCTGCGCGTCCTTACCGTGAGGGGGTGGCCGTGGTGCTGGTGCGTGTAGATGCGCGAGCAGGATGCTCCCGCTACATTTCATCCGCGATGTCTTCGAGGGGGTAGCTCCAGATCTCGCTCAGGGTGGGGTGATACCAATGCACTTTCATCAAGTCCTGAACGGTGGCTTTCATAGTCACTGCCACCGCCATGGCGTGGATGAGTTCGCCGGCGTCTTTACCCACGCACTCCGCGCCGAGCACGATGCCTGTGCTTCGTTCGGCAAAGACTTTTACGTAGCCGTATTTGGCCTCCATCAAGATGGACTTTCCATGGTCATCGAAGGGATAGTCGGCGCTTAAATAATTGATGCCTCGCTCCTTGAGTTGATTCTCGCTGAGACCGACGCTGCCAATCTGTGGATCGGTAAAAACAACTCCGCAGAGACTGTCGTAGTCGACGCGTTCGGCGGGGCGACCTGTGGCATGCTTGGCAGCGACTTCGCCCTGCATGATGGCCACATGTACGATCTCGTGTGGGCCGGCGACATCGCCACTGGCATAGACGCGTGGGTTGCTGGTTTGCTGCATGGCGTTGCAATTGATGTGGCCACTGTGGAGGGTGCCGATGCCGGCTTCGGCGAGTCCGAGTCCATCTGTCGCGGGGCGTCGACCCAGCGCATTGAGAAGATGTGGCGCACTGACCGAGAGGAGCTGGCCTTCGTGCTTAAAGCTGACAGTGAAACTGCCATTGCGGTGCTGCACGGAATTGAGCTTAGTGTCTGTGTAGAGCTGGATGCCTTCGTCGCGAAAGGCAGTTTCAATCACAGTGGACGCCTCGGGCGACATTTCTTTGAGTATGTGGGGGCTGCGTTGGATTTGAATGACTTCGCTACCGACGCGGCGGAGGAATTGCGCGAGCTCGCAGGCCACGATGCCACCGCCGAGCACGATGATTTTCTTGGGCAGAAAATCGAGGTCGAGCACGTCGTCGCTCGTCCAGCAGGGGGCATCGGCGAGGCCTGGTATCGGCGGTACGGATACGACTGAACCGGTGGCGATCATGAATCTGTCGGCAGTCAGGCGGGTGCCGTCGTCGAGCTCAACCGTCTTTTCGTCGATAAACTTTGCGCGCTTGCGGAAGAGGGTGAAGCGGTCGCCTTGGAGTTGTTCTTGGCGGTATTCGGAAAACTCCTCGATTGTGACGAGTTTGCGCTGATGGAGCGCGGCCATGTCGGCTACGGCTGTGGGGATTTTTAGACCGAATTTTTCGCCTTTTTGCGCGAGGTGGATTACTTCGGCGGAGTAGATTAAAGTCTTTGAAGGCATGCAGCCACGTAGGATGCATAGGCCACCGAGGGTATCTGCGCTGTCGATGATGGCGACGTGTTCGCGCGTTTCGCGTGCGGTGCGTGCCGCGGCATAGCCGCCGCTGCCGCCGCCGATGACGATATAATCAAAGTGTGTTTGGCTCATTTTTCTTTTTCCTCGTATTGTTTGCTGAAGAAGGGCACCCGGCGTTTACTTTCGGGTGTGACTAGTTGGGGGCGTGCGGCATCGACTTCGTCGATCTTATTCCTGCTGAGTTCAGCCCAGCGCAGAGCACTGAAAAAGATCGCCAAGAAACTGAAAAAGACGGCGGGCGACATGAAGGGGGTATCGCATAAGGTGAGCAGCAGCACGGAGCCGCAGCCCAGCAGTAAGTGATTAGTGAGGCGTATATTATGCGCCCCGCGTATGTAGCGAACAATCAACGCGATGAAAAAACCAAGCACTATTAGAAAGCCGAAGAGGCCAAACTCGGCAAGAAATTGTAGTAGGTCGGAGGCGGCGCGCTCGGATCTTTGACCGAGTAGCATGTCATCGCCATAGAAGGGGAGTAACTTTCCGTAGCTGTCGATGCCCCATCCGAAGATCGGGTTGGCTAGAAACATGTCATAGGCGGCACTGCGCAGGGCTGTGGTATCGGTCGTGATGGCATTGTCTTGGAAAACCCGGAAGATACCACTGGCAAAGCTTAAGCAGGCAGCTAGGCCACTAGTGATGGCGATCGATGTGCGGTGGATGTCTTTGGAGTTGGCCAGAAAGTCGACTGCTACAATGAGCAGCATGACCGAGAGCGTAAGCAAGAGCACGGCAGAGGGGAGCAGTGCTTCGATGAGGAAGCCGGAAGCCCCCAAGAGTGTGCCGCCTGTGAGATACCAAGGGCCAATTGAATGAATGAAGGCGGGGCTGTCGTCGTAGCGTATCGAGAGGAGCGCCATGGCGATGCAGGCGCAGCACCAGAGTGAGGCGAAGGCTGCCCAGTGGCCGTCGTAGGGGAAGAAGGCAAAAAAGTCGGTTGCGCCGGTGCCCTTGGTGAAGAATGGCTGAGTCAGCCCGAGGCCTTTTTGAATGTAGCCGAATACACCGACCAAGACGGCTCCGAAGCAAAGCCAGGGCAAGAGGCGCTCGAAAAATGAGCGCGACTTTGGCACGATGTAGAGCGAGGTCGCCATCAGATAGGCCGCACCGAATCCGAAGATTGTTATCCAAGTCGAGCTATTGGCTGCGGAGGTCGGTCGCCAAATGCTAATCGGATCAACCGTGTGGAAGATTAACTTGCCGACAGTTAGGGTGCTCAATGGGTTTTGCGTGAGTCCGATGATAAACTGAAGTGTGAGTGCCCATACCGGTGCGGTGCATATCCAGAATTTTGGCCAGAGTAGATCGACAAAGAAGGGGTGAGTTTGCTCGTGCGTTTTTAAGATGACGGGTGTGAGACTACCCATAATCAGAAGGCTACCCAGTAGCCAGAATGAGCGTGGATCTCCAATCCAGGAAACCATCACTGACATGATTAAGATCACGCAGAAGAGGATCGCTTCGGCGGGCGTGAAGTTGTCGCGCAGAAGTTTGTCGCGGGGCAGGATTTTAACGGAATCTTCCAAGATCTGAAATGTTGTGATTAAGTGCCTGGGTAAATAGCAGACTAATCGGTATGTGACCAGCAGATGGAGTCGGCGATCTCTTTCGCAATCGTGTCGCCACAGAGTGAGCGGACGATCGCGAGGGCGAATTCGGTGGCTGTGCCAGCACCGCGAGAAGTGATGATGTTGCCGTCGATCACGACTGCCTCGCTGCGAGCAGCGCTGAGCTCGGTTGCGGTCGATGGGTGTGCGGTGTAGGCGATGTTTTGGCTCAGCCCTGCATCCAGTAGCAGCAGGGGCGCGGCACAAATGCAGGCGATGAGTTTGCCCGCGCGGTGGTGGCGCTGCAGGCATTCGACGATACGGGCATCGCCTCGCAGTTTCATGATGCCAGGGCCACCCGGTAAGATCACCGCGTCGAAATCTTCTGCGATGACATCGGTCAGCAGGTGGGTCGCTTCCATCGTTATACTATTGCGCCCGACTACGCGAAGCGAATCGGCAGTCGAGGCTTGGACGACTTCGATGTCGGCTCTAGCCAGTAAGTCGATGGGTGCGGTGGCTTCCATTTCCTCGAAGCCGGGATGTAGGATGACGAGTGCTTTCATTGTAGATCTCCTTTGATAAAAGGTGTGACGATCCCCCAATATTCTTCGCCGGCCGTTTCGATCAAGTTATTGTGACCAGCCCCTTCGACGAAAAGTCTATATTTGGAACCTTCGATGGCCTCCCAATTTTTGACTGCATGGCTAAAAGGTACTACACGGTCGTTTGTGCCGTGGATAATTAGAATAGGGCATTTGATTTTCGGTAGGCGGGCTAAGTTGTCGAACTTATCCCAAGGGAGCAGTTTCATACCTGTCATCACGCGGAAGGTTGAGGTGAAGCCGCCATCAAAGATGAGTCCGGCAACTTCTTCACGCTCCGCTAACCAAGCGGCGGGGCCACTGCCGAGAGAGCGACCAAAGAGGGTGATTTGCCCCGGTTTGTAACCGAGGGTTTCGGTCGCATATTTAAAGGCAGCCTCAATTGAGGCGTAGCAACCGTCTTCGCTGGGATTCCCCGTGCTCGTGCCGTAACCGGGGTAGTCGTAGGCGAGCACTGAAATGCCCAGCCTTTGGAAGTTCTCTAAGAACGGGCGGGCGGTGCCTATGTCTTCGGCATTTCCGTGGCTGTAGATGAGGAGCTTGTCAGGATCTTTGACCTTAAGGTGGTAAGCAGAGATGGTTTCGCCGTCGCGGGTCTTCAACTTCAGGATACCTTCGTCGTCTTGATAGCTGCGGGGGGGGGCGGGGAAGATGAGGTCGTCTGCTCGTATCGCGGCATAGGTATTCATGCCCGCGTAGGTAATACACAGGCTGGAAGCCAGCAGGATGGAAACATTGGAAATCATTTGCTTGAGGGATTCAGGACGAGGCGTTACAATACCCTATTATCAATATCGGTTCGCTCCAGAGATCAAACGCAATTCCCTAATAATGGCACATTCAGAAATACCTATTTCTTTTTCACGGCAGGGGCGCGAAATCGCTCAACCCGTGATTGTTGATTTAATGGCGCGTGCTTTGGCCAATACCAGTTTGCTCTCACTGGCAGCAGGTTTTACAGATAATGCTGTCTTGCCACGCGAGTTGGTCGGGCGTTTTGCTGCAGAGCTGACGCAAGAGGGCCTGAGCGACGAGCCGCTGCAGTATGGGCAAAACCAGGGGCGGCAGCGTCTGCGTGAGCTGTCCTGCGAAGCGATTGTGAGGCACCCCGGCGAGCAAGCTACCGCCTTCGATCCGAACTCGATGTTTATTACAAACGGCTCGCAGCAAGCGCTCTATCTGGCGGTGCAGGCACTCTGCGATCCGGGCGATATTGTCCTAGTTGAAGAGCCGAGCTACTTTGTTTGCTTAGAAATGCTAAAGGGGCTCGGTTTACGGCCGATTGGGGTCCCCTGTGATGACGAAGGAGGTATTTTGCCCGATGGTTTGGCTGCGCGTTTGAGCGAACTCGATGCTGCCGGTGAGCGTTCGAGGGTGAAGGCGATTTATCTTGTCAGTTATTTTTGTAATCCGAGCAGTCGCTCTCTCTATGCGGATGAAAAACGAGCCGTGGCCAAAGTCTTGCTAGAGGCGGGCTATCAAATTCCAGTAATTGAAGATGCGGCCTACCGTGAGCTCTACTTCGACACGCCCCATCCGGCACCGTCGATTATTAGTATGCCCGAGTTTGATCCGTTTCCCAAGCTCTACTTAGGCACTTATACGAAGCCCTTTGCAACAGGGCTGAAGATCGGTTACGGCTACTGCACACACTCGGAATGGCGGGATAAGATTCTCTGCATCAAGGGGCATCAGGACTTTGGCACGGCGCATTTTACGCAGGCCATTATTGAACGTGTATTGGATGCCGGACTCTATCCCGAGCATCTGGCGGGTATTCAGCAGCACTATGCGCGCAAGGCGCACATTCTGGACTCCGTACTGAGTGAAGGTGGTCTGAGAGACGCGGGCTGGGAGTGGGCGTCGCCAAAGGGCGGCCTGATCTTCTGGCTACGCGCGCCCAAGGGCACTGACTTGCGGATGGAGAGTGAGTTTTGCCGAAACTGTATTGAAGAGGGCGTTTTGTATGTGCCCGGCGATCTCTGTTTCCCTGATGGCCTGCCGGTCAACTACGCGCGCCTCTCCAGTGGCGCCTTGCCGGTGGATAAGTTAAAAGAAGCGGCCGGAAGATTTGTGGCGCAAGCGCTACGATGATTGCGTCGGGAGCAGTTTTTTTAGCACGATGACTAAATTGTAGAATGACGGCGATAGCCGTTGTTAGCGGTGTGCTTGGACTGTGCCTTAGTGTATGGTGGGGATTCCAGACAAACTCGAGTGGCGGGGGAGGTCTATCCTTGGAAAGAGGCCTGCCGAGCAGAATTATAGTGTCGCTTCTACGGCTCCCCTGCCCGCCGCTCCGAAACTGAGTGGGCGACATGCTGACTCCTACAGCCCCTTTATCATTGTGGACACGGCAGTTTGAATTTTCTGAGTCCATCCTGCGCTCAAGTCGTATCGCTGCGCGAATTCAGGCCATCTTAAAACCGCATCTTTGACCTCATCGAGCATTTGCTGGAAATGAGTATCGGAGATCGTATGGGTGCGGGCGAGCGTTTTAAAGTAGGCTCGGCTGATTCCGGAGCGTTTGCCACCCACGAGGAGCCAATTGCCACCTAAGCTGTTTTCATTAAACGATAAATCGTAGGCGGGGGAGAGCTGCCAACTTCCGTCGGGCTCCATGCAAAATGAAAAATTCTTCGCGTGGTCGTCGTGGTTGTGTGCGAGCACGTTAAAGAGCATTTGGCGGAACTGGGCGTTGACCGCCGCTTGGCTCTGAGTGAGGGCGGCTGTGGTGCGCAGTAGAGTGTCGTAGTCGTGGTTGGCGTCGGCCATGTCAATCTCGGTCAACGCGCAGTAGGTTTGGATGTGTCGGCGTGTGTTTGGATCACTTGCGATACGGTCGAAGCGTTTGATCGCGAAATGCGCCCGTCCTTCCGGGTCATAAAGTAATCGATTTCGGGGCACTTCTATGCCCGCAGCTTCCGCCATGTCGAAGTAAGCTTTTTCAATCAGTGGAAATGTCTGCTCCGGTTCGTGGGTCGAGGTGAGTTTGATCATCCATGCCTCCATACCTTTGGGGATATGGTCGGCTCCCGTCACGATACGTTTGGCGTCCGGTGAAATCGCTGCGAGGATTTTTGGCATGGCACCTCCGGCGGTGGCACCCCCCTGAAGAATGGCGGGGTCTAGGATGCCTTCATGTGATTGTTCCAAGGTGTTGCGCGCGGATTGTGCGGCCGAGATTAAATCAATGGTTTGGTTTTGATGCGTATCACCGCTGGCGGGTTCGTAGGTGAGTGCCCCCATCGTGCGTCGGCCGAGGTAGCTCAGTATCTCGATTGGGCGGGGCTGGGCGCGTCCTTCCTTGCTGAAGTGTTCGCGGATGATAGACAGGCCAAAGCGATCCGGTAAAGAATCGTAAAGTAGGCCGGGCAGGGTCGAGAAGGTGGCGTTTTTATGTTCAGTGACGCCGCGCAGTAGCGGCAAGTTGAACGGTGATAACTCGACGCCTTCGGCCATAAAGCGCACATCGTATTCAAAATAGTGACAGCCTCCGCGCTCCATTAGTTGGCCCACTCGGCGATCATCCAACATGACGTTAAGCTTGATCATGATTTATAGACGCGGGGCTTCTGGGTTGTTCGTTTCGCTTCGGTTTCGATCGCTTCTAGCGAAGAATACGGGGACTGGTGGAATAGTTCTTCAAAGCCGTTCTTAGCCCCGAGGGCTTGAGCCACTTGAATTAAGCGTATGAGGGTGGTTTGCCCTGTCTGTTCAAACTTCCTAATTGAAGAAAGCGAAACCCCACTTCGCACGGCGAGGGCCTCCTGGGTGAGTTTCTTCGCGACGCGTAAGGTGCGCACCCGCCCGGCGAGTTCTAAACTGATTTCATGGGGTGTTTTTAAATTCACAATTAATTGAAATAAGATACTTATAGTTGCATAAGTCAATAAGTATTTTGAAAAAGGTATTTAATGAGTAGGCAGGCATTGCCGTGGAGATCGTAGAATGACGGCGATAGCTGTTGTTGCGGTGTGTTTGGCCTGTGCCAGTCATTGATCCTAAAAAAAGTAGTTAGAAGGAAGAAGTCAGGAGTTAGTCACTGAAATACAGTGGGTTGTGAATTCGAGCGTGTCCGCCAATATGGCGCAGGGCGAATTAATCGTAAGTCTTTGTCAGAGAGAACCTAACTTCTAGCTTCTCTATCCTAACTCCCGAATCTAGGATAATTGATCCCGATCGGGTATGATAGATTCTTAATTTATCATGCTATACCTTTTCGGGTATGCTTTGATGCCGCCATACGATAAACATACCCGAAAGGGGCTTTATGAGCGATCCATTAATTATTTTTGTAAAAGAGCGTCGCAAGACGTTTGGGTTGACCCAGCGTGAGTTGGCGGATCGGGCTGGGGTGGGCCTTCGCTTTATCCGCGATTTGGAACAAGGCAAAGAATCCTTGCGGCTGGATAAGGTCAACCAAGTGTTGGCTTCTAGAGCTTGCGGAGGCGACTTGGAAATTGAATCCACGTGACCGGATGGGGCTGCTGCTGGCCTGTTGTAAGGACTGTATCGGAGCAATCAGCGTCGTTGCAATAGAAGGAGGCCACGATGAGTGAGCGAAGCTGCAATATCTGTTTACAGGCTTTAGGCTCTGGTCAAGGCGATTACCATACGACTTGTTGTCAACAGCTCTTCGATTCGGCGAGTCCACCGAAGTTACCTTACACGTGGGATCAAGTTGAATATGGAGGATATGTGTCAGCTCACGGATCGGCTAACGGAACAAAAATACCGTGGGTCGATGGAGCAGGTGGGACGTGCAATTCTTCGTTACTGTTCCAACCCACTGTTTGAAGCCGTTCGCTTCTTCGATCTTCATGGATTTAGCTGAGGGGGCAGCGTCGGAGGAAGCGCCCGATTCGATGACGGTGTAAAATCTGCGAATGTCCTTGAGGCTTTCGATGTCGGTGAAGGGTTTCGACGTTTGACTGGCAATGAGCGCTGACTCGGGGCTGCTGGGTTGTAGTTGTTAGCGGTGGTAGCGATGTCGCGCTAGCGACGTCTTCTCGGAGGGTGAGCTGGGGACGCTATCGGTGTAGCGTCGCTGCGGGGGCGTCCGACAAGCGGACACGCCACGTTTGTCTAATCTTCCGGATCGTAGCCCGCTGATTTACAGGCGCCATTGCGACGCGGGCGTGACAAGTCGCACCCCTACTTTTTATACTTTAAAGCCGCGGCAATAAAGTTTGCAAAGAGTGGATGCGCCGCGTTTGGCTTGGATTTGAATTCTGGGTGGAACTGCACGCCGACATACCAAGGGTGTTCAGGGATTTCGACGATCTCGACGAGGTCGCGCTCGGGGTTGATGCCGCCGATGCGCAGGCCGGCCTTGACCAACTGGTCGCGGTAGGCGTTGTTAAATTCGTAGCGGTGGCGGTGGCGTTCTTGAATCAGTTTCTTCCCGTAAGCGTAATAGCTGAAGCTGTCTTCCGCTAGCTCGCAAGGGCACGCGCCGAGGCGCATGTTGCCGCCCTTAGTTTCGAGTCCTTTTTGATCCTCCATGATGTCGATCACGGGGTGCGCCGTTTTCGCGTCGAACTCGGTGCTGTTGGCACCTTCGAGCTTGGCCACGTTGCGGGCAAATTCGATCACGGCGATTTGCATGCCGAGGCACAGCCCGAAGTAGGGGATGTTGTTCTCGCGGGCGAACTTAGCTGCCGCTATCTTGCCCTCGGTGCCTCGGTCGCCGAAGCCCCCAGGGATGAGGATGCCGTCGAGCGTCGCGAGATGTTTGGCAGGATCGTTTTCGATGATTTCTGCATCTAAGCGAACGATGCGCACATTTGTGTCATTGGCGATGCCGGCGTGGACGATGGATTCGTAAACGGATTTATAGGCGTCTTGCAGCTCGATGTATTTGCCGACGACGCCGATCTCCACTTTGTGGCTGGGGGCTTTGAGGCGGCGGACGACATCGTGCCAGACCTTCATGTCGCTGTCGGGCGCGTCGAGCTTGAGGTGAGCGATGACGAGGTCGTCGATTTTTTCAGCTTTGAGCGCAAGAGGAAGTTCGTAGATGGAAGTCTCGACATCCATCTCTTCGATCACAGCCTTGACGGGCACGTTACAGAAGAGAGAAAGCTTTTGGCGCATCTCGTTGGTCATCGGCTGTTCGGTGCGGCAGACGAGGATGTCTGCCTGAATACCGATCTCACGGAGCTTGGCTACGGATTGTTGGCTGGGCTTGGTCTTCAGCTCGCCGGCGGCTTTTAAGTAGGGGAGCAAAGTGCAATGAAGGAAAAGCACATCGTCGCGCCCGACTTCGAGGGCGAATTGCCGCATGGCTTCGAGGAAGGGGAGGCCTTCGATGTCGCCGATGGTGCCGCCTAGCTCGGTGATGAGCACATCTACATCGCCGCCGCCGCCTTCGTAGATGCGCTCTTTGATTATGTTGGTGACGTGGGGGATGACTTGCACCGTCGCGCCTAGGTAATCGCCGCGGCGTTCCTTCGCGAGCACGGTTTCGTAAACTTTACCCGAGGTCAGATTGTTGAGCCGGCTCAGTTCGCCAGAGGTGAAGCGCTCGTAGTGGCCTAGGTCGAGATCCGTCTCCGCACCGTCGTTGAGCACGTAAACTTCGCCGTGCTGGAAGGGACTCATCGTGCCGGGATCGACATTCAGGTAGGGGTCAAATTTCTGCAGTCGAACCTTTAAGCCGCGCTGTTCGAGTAGGGCGCCGAGTGCTGCGGAGGTAAGTCCTTTGCCTAGCGAGGAGACGACGCCGCCTGTTACGAAAATATATTTCATGTGTTCGAACTTTACTGTATTAGAGAGTGATAAAATAGAAAAACGGGGGGCGCTGAATATTTGGCCGCCGTTCGGCTCGCATTCAATTCTTTGGGCTTTAGGGTTGGCAAACATTTTCCAAGCTTTGGTCGAAAGAAGTTCTCCGGATTAGTATATCTGCTACGAACTCTTTTTTGAATAAGAAAAATTAATTTTTAAGGTGGACAATCTTAATCAGTGGCCATTTAGAAGTGGCTGTTTCTGATTTAGAGGACCAATCCTTAAGCTGCGCTTATATATTCCACCTGCTTGGCTAATAGATGGATTGCGATCTGCTCGGTGTTTGAAAAGGCTCCCGATCTCAGTAGCTGTATTATATTTCTTAATAGTCCCGATTTGTTATGTGCTCATTATGTAGTTTTATTCAATCCACCATCGGTCGAAAGATTCTGATGGCTCTTACTGGCCTAGTGCTCGTGCTCTTTGTTTTGGGGCATATGCTGGGCAATTTGCAGATCTTCCTCGGAGCCGAGGTGATCAATGCGTATGCATACAAGTTGCATCACGTGTTGCCAGCGGCTGGATTATGGGGGATTCGTCTCTTCCTTCTGGCTAGCATCGCGGTGCACATCTGGGCTGCGGTTACGCTGACGCTGGACAATCGCAAAGCGCGGCCCGAAGGCTATGCGGAGAAAAAAGTGGTGCAAGCCACCTACTCCTCGCGCACGATGCGGATGAGCGGTGTCATCTTGCTCGCCTTTATTATTTTTCACATTGCGCACTTCACCGTTCGTGCAGTGCCTGGCATGCAATACGATGAGGCGGGTGTGATGAATGACGCCGATCGCATGATTCCGACCGAAGTGCCGCTGGTCAAACACGGTGAGGCCGTTCTGCATAATGACCATCCTGTTATGACTTTTAACGTCAACGACATGATGATCGCGGGCTTTCAGGTCTGGTGGGTCTCGGCCTTCTATATCATCGCTACAGGCCTTCTCTGTATGCACCTTACACATGGTGTCAGCAGCATGTTCCAGAGCGTGGGGCTTCGTAATAGTCTTTGGCGTAAGCGCCTCGACCGCGTTGCGCTGGTTTACGGTTGGGTCGTCTTCCTCGGCTTCGCCATCATTCCAGTCGCTGTTTTTGCGGGACTCTTGGAAAAAGATCCTTCCGGTGGTCTCACCGCAGAGATTGCCGAGATTACTGAAACACTTCACAAATAGGAACGCCGAATTATGAATCTCGATTCCAAAACACCCGCAGGTCCACTCGCTCAGAAGTGGTCGAGCCACAAATTTAACATGAAGTTGGTCAACCCGGCCAACCGTCGTAAGTATAACGTGATCGTTGTCGGTTCTGGTCTGGCTGGTGGCGCTGCCGCAGCCAGCCTCGCCGAGCAAGGTTATAACGTTGCCTGCTTCTGCTACCAGGACAGCCCGCGCCGTGCCCACAGTATTGCTGCTCAAGGCGGTATTAACGCGTCTAAGAATTACCAGAACGACGGTGACAGTGTGCAGCGTCTCTTCTACGACACCGTGAAGGGGGGCGACTACCGCTCTCGTGAGGCCAACGTTTATCGTCTCGCCGAAGTTTCCTCAGATATTATCGACCAATGCGTCGCGAGCGGCGTGCCTTTCGCCCGTGAATACGGCGGCTTTCTGGCTAATCGCTCTTTCGGTGGCGCGCAGGTCTCTCGCACATTTTACGCTCGTGGCCAAACTGGTCAGCAATTGCTGCTCGGTGCTTATTCTGCGCTGAGTAAGCAAATCGGTCTTGGTAAGGTGAAGATGTATAACCGCCACGAGATGCTCGACGTCGTCAAAGTCGACGGCCATGCGAAGGGCATCATCGTTCGTAATATGGTGACGGGCGAAGTCTCCCGCCATGCGGGCGACGCAGTCGTGCTCGCGACGGGTGGTTACGGGAACGTCTTCTTCCTCTCTACCAATGCACAGGGTTGCAACGTCACTGCCGCCCACCGCGCATACAAGCGCGGCGCAGGTATGGCCAATCCTTGCTATACGCAGATTCACCCGACTTGCATCCCCGTTCACGGCGATCAGCAATCGAAGCTTACGCTCATGTCTGAGTCGCTTCGTAATGATGGCCGCGTCTGGGCTCCGATGGACAAGGAAACCGCCAAGAAGATTCGCGAAGGTAAGCTCAATCCAAACGACGTGCCCGATGAAGAGCGCGACTATTACCTTGAGCGCAAATACCCAAGCTTTGGGAATCTCGCACCGCGCGATATTTCCTCTCGTGCAGCCAAGGAAGCCTGCGACGATGGTCGTGGTATTGCCACCACGGGTCTCGGCGTCTTCCTCGACTTCCGCGATGCGATCAAGCGCGACGGGCAAAAGGCTATCGAAGAGCGCTATGGTAACCTCTTTGAGATGTATCAATGCATTACCGGCGACAATCCTTACGAAACGCCGATGATGATCTTCCCCGCTGTTCACTACACGATGGGGGGCCTTTGGGTGGACTACAATTTGCAGTCTACCATTCCTGGCATGTTCGTCGGTGGTGAGGCTAATTTCTCTGATCACGGCGCCAACCGCCTTGGCGCTTCCGCGCTGATGCAGGGTTTGGCCGACGGTTATTTCGTTTTGCCTTACACCGTAGGTAATTACCTCAGTGAGCAAGGCGTGGCCGCTGCCGGTCAGGTCACGACCGATCACCCTGCATTCGCAGAGGTCGAAGCCGATGTGAAAGGTCGTATTGACAAACTCTTGTCGATCGGCGGCACCGAATCGCCTCGTTCCTTCCATAAGCGCCTCGGCCACATCGTCTGGGAAAAGTGTGGCATGGCTCGGAGTAAAGAGGGTCTTGAAGAAGCGATTCGAGATATCCAAGCCCTGCGCAAGGAATTTTGGGAAAACGTCCGTGTCGTCGGAGATGCCGATAGTCTCAATCCTGAGCTCGAGCGCGCAGGTCGTGTGGCCGACTTTATGGAATTTGGCGAAATTATGTGCCGTGACGCCCTCATGCGTGAGGAGTCCTGCGGTGGACACTTCCGCGTGGAATACCAGACCGATGACGGTGAGGCCTTGCGCGATGACGACAACTTTACCTTTGCTGGCGTATGGGAATATAAGGGCGACGATGTCGAACCTCAATTGCACAAAGAGTCACTCGTTTACGAAAACGTGAAACTCGCCACCCGTAGCTACAAGTAATCCAACCGAATAGAACGATGGAAAAAACAATGAATCTTACTCTCCGCGTTTGGCGTCAAAAGAACCGCCTCGACGTTGGAAAATTTGCCGAATACAAGCTCGCAGACATTTCTGAGGACTCTTCCTTCCTCGAAATGCTCGATATTCTTTCGGAGCAACTGGTTGCTGACGGTCACGAACCGGTCGCATTCGACCACGACTGCCGCGAAGGTATTTGTGGCATGTGCTCGATGACGATTAACGGCATCCCGCACGGCCCAGAGGGTGGCATCACAGCTTGTCAGCTGCACATGCGCCACTTTCACGATGGCCAGACGATCACGATCGAGCCTTGGCGTGCCAAGCCGTTCCCAGTGATTAAAGACCTCGTCGTTGACCGCACGCCGCTCGATAAGATTATCCAAGCGGGTGGTTTCATCACCGCCCGCACTGGTAGTGCCGTCGATGCCAACGCCATGCCGATTGCCAAAGGCATCGCCGACTACGCGATGGATGCTGCCGCTTGTATCGGTTGTGGTGCTTGTGTCGCAGCCTGCCCGAATGCCTCGGCCATGCTCTTTACGGGTGCCAAGGTCGCTCACATGAACAGCCTGCCACAGGGCAAAGCCGAGAAAGACCGTCGCACTCTGGCCATGGTCACTACCATGGACGGCGAAGGCTTCGGTGGTTGCACAAATATCGGCGAATGTGCGGCGGTCTGTCCAAAGAGCATCCCGCTCGATATGATCGCGCATCTTAATCGCGATTATGCGGCCGCCCAGTTCAAGAACTTCTTTAAGCCCGTCGCGTAGATTCTAGGCAGTTTTTTACAAAAGCGTGCTTCCTTTACCGGGAGCACGCTTTTTTGTTAGAAAAATTAATTCACGGATATCCCAGATGAAGCGCATCTAATGTTTGAATTTAATACATTTTTACTCGATTAAACGTTATCCTGTGATAGGTTATTTGGTTCATCTTACCATCTAGATGCGCGAACACCGTTCGTTCGCTTAAAAGAGTAAACTAACCACACACACACAATATATATGAATATCATTAAAAAGTTCCTCGGAGCTTCTGCACTTGCAGGATTCATGGTTTTGTCCGCTTCTCAGCTTTCTGCTCAGAGAACTCCGGATGAGGGCAAGAATTTCACAGTGTCGGATTCTCCCGAAACCACCGTCTTCAATTTGCAGACGCCTTCCGTGAATCGCCACGTCAGCGACTTTCGCGACAACCCGAAGTCAGCGCCGGCTCCAAAAGCTGCTCCGGCTCCTAAGACCGATTGCTCCACTGGCACAGTCACTGACTATGTCGATAAGTACCTCGTTCGCCTTGAAAAGTCCGCTCCCGACATGGTTGCGATCAACACTCCCTACGATTACAACTACACCGTAATCGCTAAGGATAAGGTTAAAAAGGTTGTCGTTGAAGAGCAGATCCCTGCCGGCACTGTATATGTATCCAGCACACCTGAAGCCGAAGTTAACGGCAGCAGTGTTACATGGACACTCTACAACCTTGAAAGCGGTTCTCGCACGCCTCTTAAGTTGACCGTAAAGCCAACTCAAGTCGCTGACCTCAGCAACTGCGCAACCATCGTTGCTTATCCAGAAGCCTGCACAACTACACAAGTTGGCGCTCCTGAGCTCGCAATTGTCAAGACAACTCCCAACGAGCAAGTTCTTCTCGGTGCTGGCGTTCCTTGGAACATTACAGTCACCAATGTTGGTAACTTCTGCGCTTACGATGTTGTCCTTACAGACACATTGCCTGCTGGTGTTGCTCATGACAGTGGTAACAAGGTTCTCACTACAGACCTTGGTACACTCGCTCCGGGTGAAAGCCGCGACGTTACAGTTAACACCACTGCTTCGGCCACGGGTGAACATTGCAACACAGCAGTCGCTTCCTCTTCCAACGCTGGTTCTGTTCAAGATGACGCATGTGTCGTTATCGTAGAAGCAGGCATCGATGTTGTTAAGGAAGGCACACCAATGCAGTTCGTTGGTAAGAAAGCTGAGTACACAATCACAGCCACAAACACTGGCGATGTGCCTCTCACAGACGTAGTCGTCACCGACACTGTTCCTTCGCAAAACAAGTTGCACACTGCACCAGGTGCACAGATCAACGGCAACACCGCGACATGGACAACCAGCCTCGGTGCTGGCGAATCCAAGAGCTTCGACCTCACAGTAATCGGCCTGCAAGAAGGCACTTACTGCAACCAAGTGAGCGCTGCCTCTTCTCAATACGGCCTCAGTGGCGACGATGATGCCTGCACCGAATGGCGCGGCTACCCAGCGTTGCTGATCGAGGTGATCGATACGGAAGATCCACTCCTCATTGGTGAACAGACCACATACGTGATCCAAATCACTAACCAAGGAACAGCACAAGACACCAACGTCCCACTCCTCATTGGTGAACAGACCACATACGTGATCCAAATCACTAACCAAGGAACAGCACAAGACACCAACGTCAGCCTCGAAGTCCAACTTCCAAGCCAACTCAAGGTCGTCTCCGCTGCGGGTGACACACAAGGCACCATCTCTGGTAACAACGTAAGCTTCGCTCCTTACAAAGTGTTGAAGGCTAAGCAGATCATTGAGTTCCGTGTTATCGCGCAAGCCGTCGCCGAAGGTGACGCTCGCTTCCGTGCACAAATGAAGTCCGATCTCCTTACGACTCCGGTTCCTGAAGAAGAAGCAACTCAAGTCTACTAAGACCTGATTCTTCCGAATCTTTCAGAGGCGTCCGCGAAAGCGGGCGCCTCTTTTTTTGTGCGCGCGTAGCACAGGCATCCTGCCTGTAGCACCAGAGCCTCGTAGCACGAAGGCGACAGCCGTTGTGTCCGTCGTATTCGCATTGAGATGTATTTAATCTTTTGAACTGACTTCTGTCATCTGTCATCTAGTTTTCTTCTTCAATGGCCCGCCGCAGATCCAGTCAATCTCCCGAGGAAGACTTTCCCATGACGCCGATGATCGACATGGTCTTTCTCTTGCTGGTTTTCTTTATGACCGTCAGCACCCTCGCGCAGGCGGACCGCGCCAAGAAGCTCGATCTTCCCAAGTCGGCGCAGAGCGATGTGCCCGATGCGGAAAACCTGCCCAACCGCGGCACCATTTCGATCGACGCTGAAGGCGTCATCTTTCTAGGTGTGGAAGCGGTCTCACTTGAAGACATGCAAGCCACTATGAAAACCTCGCTCGAAGCGAACCCCGAGCTGCGCATTCTCCTCCGCGCCGACCAAGTCACGCCTTATTCCGAGATTAAGCAGGTGCTTAAAGCCTGCGCCGAGGTGGGTGCCTACGAGGTTATCTACGCGACCTACCAAATGCGTTAAGCACTATGGCTACACTCAAAAAGAAAGCAGAGGAAAAAGTCGGGGTGCCCATCGCGCCGATGATCGACGTAGTGTTTCTACTGCTTATTTACTTTATGGTTTCGTCCACGATGGAACAGCAAGAGGCCGATCTTTCCTTTCAGCTCCCAGGCTCAGTAGAGCAGGATGAACCGCTCGACTTACCCGACGAGCAGATCATCGAGATCCGTGAAGACGGCCAAGTCATCGTTAACGAGTATCCCTACGACGCCCCCGAGGCGCAGCGCTATGAAGAACTCGCCGCCATGCTCACCCGCTTTCGCGAAGCCAGCACCGCCAACAAAGTCGAAGCCATCGTTACCATTTCACCCGCCGAGACCGTGCCGCACGCCCAAATTGTCAAAGTGATGGACGCCTGCTCCCTCGCCGGCATAGAAGCCGTCAACTTCGCACTGGGCGACGATACCTGAATCGTATCATCAGGTGGGTGTCCCGCATTTATGCGGTGGCGCTTGATTTTTTTGGATACGCGGCCGCATAAATGCGGGACTCCAACGCCCTCACTCGATATTCTGCACCTGTTCGCGAATGCGTTCGAGGGCGTTTTTCCCCTCGATTACCAGACGTGTGACTTCAATATCGTTCGATTTACTGCCAGTCGTGTTAAACTCGCGGTGAATCTCTTGGCAGAGGAAGTCCATTTTGCGCCCCGTGGCCTCGTCGGCGTTTAAAAAGCCCAAGAACTGTTCAAAGTGGCAGGCCAGTCGTGTGGTTTCTTCGCTGATGTCGGAACGGTCGGCGAAGATCGCCACTTCCTTCAACACGCGCTCGTCCGAAGGGTCTAGCTCTAACTCCAGTTGCTTCAGGCGCTCTAGCAGGGCATCGCGGTAGCGCTTTGAGCTGCCCTCCGCATTCTTTTCGATTTTTTGGCGAAAGCCTTCTAATTCCGCAATTCGCTCCTTTAAGTCCGTTGCCAGTGCGGCACCTTCTTGCAGACGCATCGAATCGATGTCAGTGAGTGCCGCTTCAAGCGCTTTTTTGAGGGCGGTTTCCAGCTCTTTCCAGTCGGGCAGGCCACTGCTGTCCTTGAGTGAGCGGGCGAGATCCAGCAGGAATTCGCTGCTGGGATTAAATTCTAAATTCTGAGACTCCGCGAACTCCCGCAGATCCTGCATGCTCTGTGCCATCGCAGTCGTGTTCAGTCGCAGAGCATCACTACCGCCCTTGGTCGATTCCACTTTGATCTGGATATTGACCCGTCCTCTTTGGAAGGCACCACCCATCCACTCATTGCATTTCGTCTCGTAGCCGCTCCATTCCCGGGGAGCGCTGATCTGCACGTCCAAGGTCTTTTTATTGACCGAGTGAATTTCTACTTGGAGACGCACACCGGCATCCATCGAGTCGGCGCAGCCGCGCCCAAAACCTGTCATACTTCGCATTTGCCCGAAGCTAGCATCTTTGGCCTCAGAGGGAAGTTGAAAGTGAGAACTCGTGTAGCGATGCGACGCTAGTCGCGTCTTTCGGTGTGTCGCTAGCGCGACATCGCGACAATTGAGGAGTAGCGATGCGACGCTAGTCGCGTCTTTCGCTAGCGCGACATCGCGACAATTGAGGAGTAGCGATGCGACGCTAGTCGCGTCTCCGTCCCACGGAATTCCATACTTCTACATGTTTTCATTGCAATTCACCGGGACTTAAATTGACTCCCCCGCTTCTTATGAAAATACTAATTGCAGACCGCATTTCGCATTGACTCCCCCGCTTCTTATGAAAATACTAATTGCAGACCGCATTTCGCCTATCGGTGTTGATTTGTTCAAAGCCCAAGAGGGTTTTGACGTCGTTGAAGCCTATGGTTCCTCCCCGGAGCAGATCCTTGAACTTGCCAAGGACGCCGACGCAATCGCCGTGCGCTCTGACACCCGTATCACTGCCGAGGTCATCGCTGTTGCGAAAAATCTTAAGGTCATCGGGCGCGCGGGCGTGGGTGTGGACAACATCGATATCGAAGCTGCCACCGATCACGGTATCATCGTGATGAACACTCCGACGGGCAATACCATCGCCACTGCGGAACTCACTTTTACTCACATGCTCGCGGGCACACGCCCCATCGTGCAAGCCTGCGCCGGGATGAAGGCTGGTCGCTGGGATCGTAAAAAATACACTGGTTCCGAACTTAATCAAAAGACCCTCGGCGTGCTGGGTATGGGCCGCATCGGTGCGGAAGTCGCTAAGCGCGCCATGGCCTTCCAGATGGATGTGCTCGCTTACGATCCGTATCTCACTGAGTCCCGCGCCAAGACACTCGGCGTGAAGCAAGCCACGCTCGATGAAGTCATCGAAAACGCTGACTACATCACCGTGCACATGCCGATGACGAAGGAGACCAAGCACATGCTGAATGCAGACGCCTTTTCCCGCATGAAAGACGGCGTCCGCGTTTTCAATGTCGCTCGTGGGGGAATCATCGAAGAAGCTGCTCTCATCGAGGCGCTCAAATCCGGCAAAGTCGCTGCCGCTGGCCTCGACGTTTACGAAGACGAGCCTCCCGCAGAAGACAGCCCGCTGCGCAGCATCGAAAACCTCGTGCTTACACCGCACCTCGGTGCCTCCACTCAGGAAGCCCAAGAAAACGTCGGCATCGATGTGGCCAAGCAAATGATTGAAGCCCTCACCGGCGGTATGGTCATTAATGCGCTCAACATGCCTTCCGTTGATCCCAAGGTGCTCGAAAAGCTCGGCCCATACATGACGCTCGGCGAAAAGATCGGTACCTTCTCGCAGCAACTCGCGCCTGAAGGCGTTGAGAAAATCACCATTCGTTACTACGGTAAGGTCATTGAGCTCGATACACTTCCGCTGACCAACGCCATCCAGCGCGGCTATCTCCGTGAGATTTCCGACAACGTCAATAACGTCAACGCGCCCAAGAAGATCGAACGCCTCGGCGTCGAGACCGAGCAAGTCAAAAGCAGCAACCACGCTGACTTTAACGAGCTGATCGAAGTCCAAGTCACCTGCAAGGGGGGCAAGACACGCACCATCGCAGGCACGCTTGTCGGCAAGAATCAGACGCCACGCATCGTTGCCATCGACGGCCACAGCCTCGAAGTGAGCACCGACGCCACGCTCCTCGTTCTCAAGAACAAGGATGTGCCCGGCATCGTCGGCTTCATTGGCGTGACGCTCGGCGAGGACAAGGTCAACATCGCCAACATGTCGCTCAGTCGCGATAAGGGCGAAGGTTTCGCCGTTTCTGTCTTCGAACTCGACAGCGCACCTTCCGAGGCCGCCGAGAAAAAGATCACCGAGCATCCCGCGATCGAAAAATACCGAGTGATCAAGCTGTAAGGCTGATTCAAGTTTGCACGAAAGGGCTTCCCGCAAGGGGAGCCTTTTTTTTGATACTAT
>Ga0209390_10003562_pt1 | contig 25012 bp, 16 predicted proteins | sample BON01_FD_187212 | JGI IMG/M metagenome (GOLD analysis project Ga0209390, IMG submission 187212) | Freshwater microbial communities from Lake Bonney liftoff mats and glacier meltwater in Antarctica - BON-01 (SPAdes) (version 2) | ecosystem: Environmental > Aquatic > Freshwater > Ice > Glacier... | reverse complement strand
GGCAGGTGCGGGCGGGGGCGGGCCTCGCGCGGCCCGAGTGGGGCCCGCCGCAGCAGCTGGGGTCGGCGGCGCGGGCGATCGGGCCGCGCGGCATGGAGGTGCGTGCGGGCGGCAAAGGCGGCGGCGGCGGCGGAGGGGCGTGATCGAGGGATTGCAGAGCGGGGCGTCGCGATGGTTTTCCGCGGGAAAAGCGCCGCGCGTGTGTTTTGATGATTCTGTTGTTGTTTGCCCGAACAAACGAAGTGCGCCCTTCTTAGTCCAATTCCTAAAAACGCCAGTCTATCTCCACTCGTCAGTCAGGCGACGAGCGCCGCGGGCGCTTGGCCTTGTGGCGGCGGCTGCGACCGCCGGCGGGCGAGGCCGTCGCGCGCAATGTCGACAGCGCCAGCGCGGCGGCCGCGACGCCGCCGTCGTCCTCGCCCGCCTGCCCGTCCTTCTGCCCCTCGTCCGCCGCCACCTCAAACGGGTCGTGCCACCAGTCCTCCCACATATCCCCCTCCTCCATCTCGGCGTCCTCTTCTGCGTCCTCTTCTCCGTCCTGGTCCCACTCGCCATCGTTCAAGCCCGAGCGCAGCTCCTCCTCGGCCACGGAGGCGAGAAGGTCGAGGGGCGCGGCGGGCGCCGACGCCGCCTCCTGGCCGCCGCCGCCCTCCCGCGCTCCAAGCCTTCCGCCGCTGCCGCCGTCGCCGCCGCTGCCGCTGCTGCTGCTGCTGCTGCTCGTGGTGCTGCTGCAGCCGCTGCTGCTCGTGGTGGGGTCGCTCGAGGTGCTGCTGCTAAAGATCGGCGCTGCGCGCTGCAGCGGCGGCAGCCGCTCCGCCCGCCCCCGCTGGTCGCGCCGTGCGCCCGCGTCCGCGTCGTCGTCCGCGCTGCCGGCCGCCGCCGCCTCTGCCGCCGCCGCCTCTGCCGCCGCCTCCTTGCCCCGTGTCTTTGCGCGAGTCCGCTTGGCCCGATCGCGCGCCGCCCGCCGCTGCTCCCGCCGTGCCTGCTTTCCCCGGCGGTACCGCCGCCAGAGCCGCCCGACCGACGCGGAATTCTCGGGCCCCAGCCGCTTCTCGATGCGCCCCAGGTCTCGGCGCGTCAGGCGGCTGGTCTCGGTCACGTCGCGCGGAAGGCCCGGGACGACCTCGGCGAGCTCGCCTTCGTGCATGGGGTGGCTGTTTGTTTGTTTGTTTGTTTCTTGTTTTTGTTTTGGCGGGCGTGAGCGTGCTGCTGCCGCCGTTTGTGCGTTCGCTCGCCTCTGATTTTTCGCTCCTGTTGCCCTCCCCAAAAACACACGCTAAACTCACCCGTCCAAGGTGTCGAGCGGCCCCGGCGCAAACTGCACGAAGCGGACGCGCTTGGGCGGCCTGCCCCACAGCGGTAGGTCGTCCTCGTCGCTCCCTTCTCCTTCCCTAGGCGCTGTGCCCTCCTCCTCCTCGTCGTCGTCGTCGTCGCCGCCGTCGGCCTCTTCCTCGTCCTCCCATAGCAAAGGAGACTCCTCGAAATCCCACTCGTAGTCTACGTGCGGGTCCGCCATCCCGAATTGCGAGAGAAATGGGCGGGGGCTTATTGGAAGAGAGCGAGCGAGAGAGAGAGAGATAACTTGAGGGCGAGCGGCCTGGCCGTCTTTTTCTGCACGAAAACGAGCGGCGCCGCCGTCGGCGGAATCGCTTTGACGCTGGGCTCCAAACCTTCTTCCGTCCTTGGGCTCTCGCGCAATCTCCGTCAATGCCAACAGACGCAATCACAACATCCAGTCCATCACCAACATACAATCGACCGCTGAGCGAAGACGACGACACAGAGAGACAGGCCGCCGCGCATTGAATAAGACACACACACACCAAAAATGGGCGTCCTCGCGCACCTCCCCAAGCCCGCGGCAGCGCGCCTTCCCACGCAGCGCGCCAATGCGGCCAGGCATCGCATCGTCCGCGCCGCGCCCATGGCAAACCCTTCGTCCGTCGCCGCGTGCCGCCACCGCCGCCCGCCGGCCTCGCTCGTCGCGGCCGCCGCCGCCAACGCCGCCGACGGGGACGCCGGCGCCGCCGCTGCGCCCGACGCCGACGCCGCCGAGAACGACGGCGACGACGACGCGAGCGGCGACTGGTTCGAGGGCCTGACGCCCGAGGAGGACGCCGAGATCCCGGGCGGCATCGCCGAGGCCATGTCCGGCTCCACCCGCCTGGGCAAGGCCATCCGCTCCGCGTGCGACGAGCTCGACGCGCTGGCCGCGCTCGAGGACGAGGCGCTGCGCGAGGCCGACGGCCTGCTGCAGAGGCTCGGCGTGAAAGGGTCGCTGTTCGGGGCGGCGGGCGCGGCGGCGGCGGCGGCGGCGGCGGCCGGCGGCGCCGGGCGGCAGGGGGACGGGGGCCCGCGGGACGCGCTGGCGGCGCTCAAGCGCGCGGCCGAGGAGGAGGCGCAGGCGCAGGCGGACCACGCGCGGGCGATGGCGGCGCGGGCGCAGGAGCAGCAAGGGGGCGACGGCGGCGGCGGCGGCGGCGGCGGCGGCGGCGGGGCATCGGCCGGGGGGCAGCAGCAACAGTGAAAAGAGGAGCGGCCCTCGTTTTGCGCTGTGTGTGTGTGCGTTTGCATATATCTGTTCATTGCTTCTGGTGTGTGAAACGACAATCATCATCATCACCCGCGTGTGCGCGATCGAGGCAAAAGCACGCAGCCCCCTCTCATTTGGCCGCGCTAAGGCGCCCAGGGCCGCCGCCGCCGCCGCCCGCGCCGCCGGCCGCGCCGCCCGCCGCGCCGGCCGCGCGCCCGGCCGCCGCCGCCGCGGCCGCCGCCTCGGCCGCAGCCGACGCCGCCTCCTGCCGCGCGGCCTGCGCGGCCAGCTCGAGGTAGAGGCGGTACAGCTCGGGCGAGCGGCAGTAGACGGGGTCGCGCTCCATCACGGCGAGCAGGTCGCGCAGCGTCAGCTCCCGCGGCTGCCGGTGGGCGCCGCCCCCCGCGCCGCCGGCGCCGGCGCCGGCGCCGCCGCCGCCCTTGCCGCGCCCCGCGGGGCCGTCGGCCGCTGCGCGGTGCCCGCGCGCCTGGATCATCTGCTGCTGCAGCGTGAGGCCCTTGGCGGGGGCGGACGGACCGCCCGCGCCCGCGCCCGCGCCCGCGCCCGCGTCCATCGGTGCGGCGCCGCCCCTGCCCGCGCGGGCGCCGCCCTCCCCCGCTTCCTCGTCCTCCTCGTCCTGCTGCTGCTGCTGCTGCTGCATTTGCTGCTGCTGCTGCTGCAGGCGCTTGTCAGAAGGCCCTCCCCCGGGCGCGCCGCCGCCATTGGCGTCGCCGCCGCCGCCGCCCTGCTGTCCGCCGCCCGCCGCCGCCGCCGCCAGCGCGGCCGCCTTCTTCGCCGCCGCCTTGGGCCCCGCGGCCCGCCCCGCCACGCCGCCCATGCCGCCAAAAAACTGCCGCCGCCCCAAGCCTAGCTTCTCAAGCGCCGCGGCCGTCTGCACGCGCTGCGCCTGCAGCTGCTGCTGCGCCTTGGCGTCCTTGGCCGCCTTGCGCGCCTCCTCGCTGAGGCGCTTGCGGCTGTCGGCCAGCGACGCCTGGTGCGCCTGGTCCTGCGCCTGCTTGGCGCGCGAGGCCAGCCGCTCGCGCGACTCGAGGGCCAGCAAGGGCTGCCGCGGGTCGTCGGTGCGGCGCGCGCCCTCGAAGGCGCGGCCGACGTCCAGGCGCTGCAGGCTGACGCGCGCGAGGGCGTGCATCAGGGCGCACACCTGCGCCTCGGCGGCGGCGGACACGTAGCGCGCGCCGGCGTCGTCGAGCGGCGACGGCGCCGCCGCCTGCTGCTGCTGCTGCTGCTGCGCGTGCATCTGCTGCTGCATCAGCTGCTGCATCGTCGGCTGCTGCTGGTGGTGGTGGTGGGGCGGCATCAGGCCCGTGCGCTCGGCGCACGCGCGCGCGAGGGTGTTGAGCGGGCCGCGGCTGAGGACGGGCTCCTCGACGATGTCGACGTCGTTCAGGCCGCCGCCGCCCCCGCCGGCCGCGAAACCGTCGCCGGCCCCGTCGTCGCGGCGCACGGGGGCGGGCTGCGGCAGCCGCTGCTGTTGGAATGACGGGGCGACGCCCGGCCCCCCGAGCGCGCCCCGCGGCGACAGGAGCCCGAGCGGCTGCCGCCCCTGCGCGGGCGAGGGCTGGTTGCTGGCCGACGCGCCGCCGGGCGTCCGCTGGTGCTGCTGCATCATCCCGGGCCGCGGCGGCGAGGCGAGGCCCGCGCCGGCGGGGGCGGCGGCGGCGACGACCGCGAACGGGTCGGCGACGGGCGGGGGGAGCTGGTTGCCGATCGGGATGGGCGCCCACATGTACTGGCGCGCGGCGACATTGCATACGGCTGTTTGTTTGCGTGTTTTCGTTGGGTTGTTTGGGATTGGTATTTTCGACAGATGAGTTTTTGTTCGCAAGTGCGTGCGTCGTTGTCGTTTGCGTCGCCGTTTCTTCTCTCTTTCCTTTCACCCCCCTCGTCGGGGGCGAGAAGGGGCGCGCGCCGCGCAGCGTGCGTCGTCGCCTTGCGGCAGATAGCGCTCCGATCCGAGATCCGAGATCCGAGATCAGATCCGACCCAGGCGGGGGCACCAGAGGGGTGACTCACGGTGGTACTCGTGCCCGGGCGGCGGCGCCTGCGCGGGTCGGGGCGGCAGGTTGGGGTCGTTCTCGAAGACGCGGACGACCTGCATGACGCTCTGCTGCTGCTGCTGCTGCTGCTGCTGCTGCTGCCGCGGGTCCATGGTTGGACCGGGCGGCGGCGGGAGCGGCGGCCGTGCGCCCGCGGCGGCGGCGGCGGGGCCCGGGCGGGCGGCGCCTGCTGCGCCGGCGGCGGCCCGCTGCCCCGCTATTCGCGCCGCCTTGTCGCGCTGGTGCGCCGCGAGCAGAGGCTCGACGGCCTCGCGCGGGACGTACTCGAAGAAGAGCGCGCGCGCGGCGGAGAGGTCGACGGGGGGCGCGGGGCGGCCCGAGGGGGCGGCGGCGGCGGTGGCGCGGCGGTGGCGGCGGGCGACCTCGCGGGCGTAGGCCTCGACGCGGGGCTGGAGGTCGGGGCGGGCGGAGAGCAACTGGCGGACAACTGAGGTCGGCAGGGGGTCCTGGGACATGCGAGAGGTTGGGCAACAACTGGTTTGGCTTTGTGGGGGGCGAGCGCGCGCGAGAGAAGCGCGCCGCGCTCGCGTGCGTCTCTCGGCGGCGGCGGCGGCGCGCGCGACCCGACGGCGCGCGCGCGCGCTTTGCCGCCTGCTGTCGCCGGCTCCTCTTTTGTTGGTGCGTGCGCGCGCACGGGCTGGTGGTCGTGCGACCAGGCGCCCCTGTCAAAGGGCTGTTGGTGGGGCTATTGGCGGGCGCCTTGTTTCAGGATCTTCTGGTCTCGGCTGTCTTCTGGTCTCTCGCTTTTGGGTGCGCTTTGTTCAGCGCGCGACGCTAGGGGTCCGGAGCGGAACGATCCGGTGTGTGCTCCCTCCAATGTCGACGTGCGACTGTACAGAGGGCGAGCGCTTGGTGGATGCTGCCTTTGTCTCGTCTTCCTCCTGGGGAAGGGCTTCCCAAAGCGGGGCGACCCCCTTGGCTTGGAGGAGCCGGACCAAGCACGCGCACTCTCTCCATCGCGACCACGACCCACCAACCACGAGACCCGCAATCGTCCGATCGATCGCTTCCGTCCACAGCGGCGAACACACACATACGCACACACACCAAGAGGACCGACCCTTATTTTCCGGGAGCGCGCGCCGCCTGGCGTCGGCGTCGACGCGCGCGCGCCGGCCGCCGATCCTCTCTCTCTGCCGCACTCGTCCTGCTCTCTTGCGCAGTCCCCGAAATGGCAACGACACCGGCCGCAGCAGCGCCAGCCGCCGACGACCATGCGGCGGCCGGCGCCGCCAAGCCCCAGGCGGTCGTCCACCGCCTGCGCGCCGTCCCCCTGACCCCCCAGGCGTTCGCCCCCTTCGGCCGCGTCGTCGGCGCCAAGGACGACGGCGCCGTTTTCAGCGCCGAGGCCGACGCTGCGCTCGACCTCTCCAAGGGGAGCCCCCGGCTGTATGTGATGCGCCTGCCCGAGCGCGGGCGCGCCTTCAGCCGCATCACCCACCACGCGCGCGTGACGCAGTGCCTGGGCAGCGTCCAGCCCGGCGTGCGGTGGTACCTGTGCGTCGCGGAGGCGACGGTGACGGCGGCGACGGCGACGGCGGCGGCGGCGGCGGCGGCGACGGCGACGGCGGCGACGGCGGCGACGGGGGGACAAGGGCCGGCGCCGGCCGCGGCCGTTCCCGGCGCCCCGTTCCCGCGCCCGGGAGACATCACGGCTTTCCGCATCCCGCACGGCGTGCTCGTGCAGCTGCGCGCGGGCACCTGGCACGCGGGCCCCCTGTTCGACGGCGGCCTGCCGCTGGGGGCGCCGCCCGCGGACGCGGCGGAGGCGTGCGCGCAGGCGAGGGAGGCAGAGGAGGCAAGAGCGGCGGGGGGAGCGGCGGGGGGAGCAGCAGCGCGCGCAGCACCAGCAGCGGCAGCGGCCGGCAGCGGCTTGTTCCTCGACTTTTTCAACCTGGAGCTGACCGACACCAACGTGACGGACCACAACACGCGCGACTACGCGGCGCTGGGCGACGGCGAGGGGGCGCAGTCGGGCGTCTCGTTCGAGGTCGTGGACGATTGATAAAATCGATTCGACGATTGATCGATCCGTCGGGGTTTTGCGGAGCGGTTGCCGTCGCGTCGCGTCGCGTTGGTTTTTATTTCCCTGCTTTTTTTTCCTCATCCGCCGGGCGAGTCCCGTCAGGACATCATACTCTGAACTGTTTAATGCGCGACCCGGCCCTCGGAGACACCGAGCCATCTTCTTCGCGGCGTGGCGGAAGAAAGTTTTCACAACCGGATAAAATCACTCGATCACGTCGCCGTCGGCAAACGCCCTCCCGCGCACGCGCGCCTCCAGGCCCTCGCCCGCGTACGAGGCCGAGGGCCGCACCTCCACCCCGTCCCCCGCCCCGACGTGTCCTCCCGCCGCGCGCACCCACGCCGCCCCCTGCGCCAGGACCGCCGCGCGCGCCGTCGCCGGCGAGTCGGCGCCCCGCGCGTTTTTCACGGGCGCAAAGTGCGCCGCGCGCTCTACCTCGTAAAGCGCGACGCCCGGCCCGCCCCCGGCCTCGCACGCCCACGGGAGGGGGTCGAACACAAACTGCTCGAGCTTGACGCCGGGCACCGCGCCGCCGAGAGAGGGCACGGCCTTGCGCGCGACGTGGTACAGGGGGGCGGCGGCCAGGCGCTCCGCCGCCGCGCGCAGCCAAGGCACGGAAAAATAGTGCATGCAAATGTTGGCCCAGGAGAAGAGGAAGGGGTCGCCGCCCTTGTTGTCGCCCGCGTCGGGTCCGGGGGCGGAGGCGAGGGCCGGGTCGAGCTCGGAGTACTCGAGCACGCGCAGGCGGGCAAGGGGTGAGGGGGCTGTGTTGTTGGCACCGCCGCCGCCGGCCGCCGCCGTGCCTGTCGCCGCGGCTGCCGCCGCCGCCGCCGCCGTGCCCGCCGCCGCGCCTCCCGCGTCTGCCGCAAAGACGCCGACGCGCTCGCCCGCGCTGGCCTTGAGCACCACCCGCGCGCCCATGCCCGCGCCCCCGGCGGCGCAGTAGCCCAGAAACTCGGGGTCGCCGACGCGCGCGGCCGCGTTGTCCACGCAGTAGCAATCCAGGGCCTCCACGCCGGCCGCCTCGAGCGCGCGCAGCGCGCCGCCGCGCACGAGCGCCGCGTAGAGGCCGCCGTTGCCGTCGGGCGCGCGCGCGACGCGGCCGGCCGCCTCTAGGATGACGCGCCCCTCTGGCGTCAGGCAGGGCAGCGCGCCCTGCTGGAAAAAGGTGACCTGCTCTGGGGAGAGGCCCCAGTAGCCGGCGGACCGGAAGGCGGCGACGGTGTCGGCGTGGGTGGCGGGCGAGGTCATGACGAGCCAGCGGATGGGGCGGATTTGGGGGGGGGCAGGGGGCGCGGGGGGCGCCCCCTCCTCGTGTTGCGATCGGGCGGGGGCGGCGGTGGCGGCGGCGTCTTCGCCGTCGCCGGCCGGCCCTCGTCGCCTCGCTTGCCGCTGCTGCTGCTGCTGCTCTCCCTGCCGCTCGCCCTGCTGCCGCCGCGGCTGGCCCTGGCCCCCCGCCCTCGCCTCCTGCCCGGCCGCCGCCGCCTCTGCCGCCTCTGCCGCCGCCGCCGCCTCTGCCGCCGCCGCCGCCGCCAGCCGCTCGAGCGCCAGCAGCCGCCCCGCGTGCAGCGCAAACAGCGGCGTGCGCGAGGGCAGGCCGACGTCGAAGCAGCCCTTTGGCAGGGCGCTCCCCAGGCGCGTGCCCTGCCCGCCCGCGAGCACGATCACCGCCGCGCGCCCCTCGGCGTACATGCGCAGGCCCAGGTCGCGCCAGGCCCGGCGCTGGGCGGCGTCCGCGTCGGACAGGCGCAGCACGGCGCCCGGCGGGGGCGGGCCGACGGCGGCGGCGCCCGTCGCGCCCGCCGCGCCCTCGCGCTCGGCCGCCAGCGACGCCGCCAGCGCCTTTTTCAGAAAGTCAAAGTCGAGGGCGGCGGCGTCGCGCGCGAGGGCCGCGCGCTCCTCGTCCGAGGCCAGCGCGTCCCAGCCGGCGAGCAGGTGGCCCTGCCCCGCCGCCTCGCACCGCGCGCGCAGGGCGGCGATGTCTTCGCCCCCACCTCCGCCCTGCGGCGGTTCTTCGGGCATTGTCGGCGGCGCCGTCGCTTCCTTGGCGTCGTCGTCGCCGTCGCGTCGCGCGGCGGCGATCGGCGGCGGCGGCGAGGGACGAGGTGCGGCGCGCGCCGACCGGCGGCTGCGGCTGGTGGTGGTGCTTCTTGTGACTGTGATGGTGTTGCAAATGCGCGCGCGCGCGAGCATCAAACTGCGTTTGTGTCGCGTTTGGGGGAGGAGTTGCAAGTTGAACTGACCCGCGCTTTCAACCAAAAAGCGCAAAGGAGCGAGAGCGAGAGAGGGCGGGAAGGCCAGACTCGGTCGCGATGCGTATGACAAAGAGGTGCAGGTGCTTGTGTGCGAACGAGAGAGGAGGACGCGATCGATCAATGGAGCGCCGGCGGCAACGAGTGTCGCGAGCGACGAAGCGTCGTCCTCGAAGAAAAGCGGCAAAGCGCGCGCTATTTTGCCACGCGCGCTTTGCCACACGAGTGCGCGTCGCGGTTTTGTTGTGGTCCTTCGATCGGAGGCGCTGCGAGAGATGAGAATGTCACACCACAAAAATATGAAATCGCAAATCGCTCGATCGCAAGGAGGGTGGGCGTTGGCCTATTGGGGGTGGGTCGCGCAATTTCAGCGCCGGCAAAAACACCCCCAGCAAACGCCAACACTCAGTCATCCCTCCTCCTCCCCGTCCTCCCCGCCCCCCCCCGCCGCCGCCAGCTTGCTCTTCTTCGCCGACCGCGTGTACGCGCGCAGCACCCACTCGTTCTCCGCGTGCGCCTGGTCCATCGTGCCCAGGCGGATCTGATAAGGCCTGAGCTCAAACCTAGGTCCGCACTCGACGAGCTCCACCTGCTTCTCCCCGCCGCCCTTGGGGGCCGTCCAGGTGTGGTGCCGCACCGAGACGCGGTCTTCGCGGTTGGCAAAGGTGACGACGCGGCGCGCGTCGTCTTTCGGGACGGGAAAGAGGTTTTTGAGGACGGTGGCGACGCGGGCGCCGAGCGGCGACCCCATGCGATCGAAGATGAGGCGCGGGTACTGCTCGCTCACGGTGCCCACCTCGCGCTTCTGGCCGATGTCGTGCCGGAGCACCGCGCCGGACACGCCGAAGAAGGCCGTGGGCCCGTAGGGCAGGTGGCACACGACCAGGCCGTCCGGCTCGCCGCGGTGCTCGTGTAGCACGAGAACGTCGGAAAAGGCGTGCGCGCGGGCGGCCTCGACCAGCTCCGCCAGGACCATGCCGCCGCGGTTGACGCGCTGCGCGTTGGGCACCAGGAGGCGCACCTCCTTGGCGAACTGCGCCAGGCGGGAGGAGGGGTCGCGCGAGGTCGTGACCAGCACTTTGGGGTCGCGCTCGCCGGCGCGCGCGTATTCGTCGTCGGCGTGCGTGCGCGGGACGGCGGTGTTGTCGTCCTCGAGCTCGGCCTCGTTGCGCAGCTCGGCCTCGTCGCGGCGGAGCTCGGTGGGGATGGGGCGGCCCTCTGTGGTTGTTGTTTGTTTGTTTGTTGTTGCCAAGGGGGGGGGGGGGGGGGGGGGTGAGGAGACGCGTGCCGGCGCGAGCGAGAGGGGCCGAGGACGCGCGACGCGCGGCGGCCGGCGGCGGCGCGCGCGCACGCTCGACGAGAGGAAGAGCGCACCTTCAAGCGCCTTTTTGATCTTGCGCTTGCGCTCGTAGGCCGCGCGCTCCTTGCCCTCGAGGCTCTTGCGGTACAGGTACTCCTTGCGCAGCCGCGCGTTGCGGCGGAGCATGGCTGGCGTTTGCTGCTCTCTGTGTGTCGAGGGAGGGGGGCGGCGCAAAAGCAGTGCGATTCGTGGATGGGCGCGCCGTGCTTTGAGGCAACAGAGTCGCTGTGATGTGATGATAGTACGTCGGTGGCTGGATGGATTGAGTGAGGCCATGACAGGTGGACGCGGGGAGGGACGTGGGAGGGAGAAGAGGATGGGGGGAGGGAGGAGGGCAGGGAGACATCAAAAACCCGCCACTCCTTCCGCGGCGTTGGCTCGTCACATCCCATCACATTCTCGGACATCCCAACGTAACCACCTAAACAAGACCACCTGGTAGCACACACTCCACGTTTGGGGAACAAGCGCAGGTGTGCCGCGCGCGCGGCCGCGCCCAACGGCATCACACGCCCCATCACAATGAGGAGAGGCGCCTTCACCACCACCAGCCGCCCTTTGAGGCGAAGGCGGCGGCGCTCCCACCAGCAGCTGCTCCTCCTCGTCGTCTGCCTCGTCGCGGTCGCCGCGACCGCCGGCGCGATCGGCGCCGCCGCCGACGCCAAGTCCGACGCCTCCTCCCTCTCCGCAGGCACCAACCTGGAGGCGTGGCTCGAGGACGAGGACGCCTTTGGGGGTTCCGCCATGGACACCAACGACGAGGTCGAGGAGGCGGCGGCGGCCTTGGCGGCCGGGGCGGCGGCGGGCGCGACAGGATCCCCGGAGCGCCGTCCGTCGGCGCGCGCCGCATCCTCTGCCGCCGCCGCCCCTCCGCCGCCGCCTGTGCCTCCGCCACCGCTGCCGCTCACCGACCGCGAGCGGCGCGCCGCGCTCGCCGAGGCGCGCATGCGCGCCACGGCGGCCGCCCACCGCGCCGCCGCCGACGCAGGGAGCCGCCCCCTGCCCCTCTTCAAGATGCGCCAGGCGGACGCCACGATCTGGTTCTACGTGCTCGTGGGGCTGGTGATGACGTCGCTGATGGTCGGCGTCAAGGAGGCCGGCGCCGCCCTGCTGCTCGGCGGCGCGACCGTCCTCCGCATCCGCGACCCCGCCTCGTCCGTCGGCCCGGCCGCCGCCGCCGCCAGCGCCGCCGCCGCCGCCGCCGACTCGGGCGCCGACGCCAGCGCGCGCCGCCGCCGCGACGCCAACGCCCGCCTGCGCCGCGCCACGGCCGCCGGTCTGCCCCCCCTGAACCCGTCGCACGCGCCGGCGCGCGCGCCGGACGTGTGGCTCGAGCAGCTGCGCCCATCGACCGTCGCCCTGCTCGAGTTTAAAGAGGCGCTCGACCTAGTCCTCCTTTACGCGGCGGTGGCGGTCGGCGTCGCGGCCTCGGCCGGCGCCATGCAGCGCCTGGGCGGGCTGGTGCCCAACACCCTTCCCGCCATCGCGCAGGCGTGCACGATCGGCTACGTCCTTGGGGAGCTGCTGAAAGCCGAGCTGATGCACGAGGCGGTGTCCAAGGGCGACCGGGTGGGCTACGTGGTGGCGGCGGTCGCCGGCGCGGCGTCGGCCGGCGCCTTGCTGGTCGCGATCCCGCCGGGCAGGCTGACCGACTTTGACGCCGCGGCGGGAGGGTACGCGGCGGGCCTGCAACTGCACGAGACGATCGAGCAGCGGATGCACGGGGCGGGGGGGCGGGCAGGATTCGGCGGCCACAGCATCGGCGGCGGCGGCGGCGGCGGCGGCGGCATCGGCGGCGGCGGCGGCATCGGCGGCGGCGGCGGCGGCAACCTCACCGCCTCTGCCGCCGGAGGGGGAGGAGGAATGCGGCTCGAGGAGGAGGGGCTGCCCGGCGTCGCGGCCTGGGCCCCCTGCCTGATGGCCGCCGCCCTGCTCTCCGGCGGCCTCATGGCGCCGGGAATGCGCTTCGGCCGCGCTCTCACGCAGGCGCTGCACGCGCCCCAGTGGGCCCGCGACTTGACGGGCGGAGGGCCGCGCCCGCTGGCCGCCGCCGCCGTGCGCCTGTCGTTCGCGGCGCCGCTCGCCGTCGTCGCGCTCTGGGTCCCGCCTTTGACGGACGCGCTCGGACTGGGGCGCGGGTTCGCCGAGACGGGCGCGGCCATGGCGGCCCTCCCCTCGGACGCGTCCGCCGAGAGGGACGGCCTGGCGGCGCGGCTGCGCCTGCTGGCCCTAGTCCGCGGCCTGGCCGTCACGGCCTGCGGCCTGCTCCAGCTCGCCGCCGTGAGGCCTCTGGTCCAGGCCTTCCTGCACACCGGCCTGTACGCGTGGTACCAGCTCAAGCACTTTGGCCTCGAGGGCGTCGACCCGCGGCGCGTGCAGTTCCTCATGCTGCGGCAGGTGCGCGGGGCGCTCGCGCTGGCGGCCAAGTGCGGCTTGCAGATGACCGCCCCTGCCGCCGTGCTGCTGCCCTGCGGCGCGCTGCTGCTGCTGCGGGGGGCGGCCGACCCGTTCGTGTCGTGCGCGGCCGGGTTCGTGGCGTGGTGGACGTGCCTGACGTGGGCCTTCTTCGCGGGGCTGTCGGTGCTCCTGGCGCGGCTGGGGAGCGCGGGGGGCGTCGTCAACGTGGCGTGAGGGGGCGTGCGACGACAGCGCAAGCGCAGCGTGTGTTTCGTTAAAAACGCAAAAAGCGGCGAGGCGCTCTTTTTTCTTTTTTTTGCGGCGCGTGAAACGGAGACAACACGATCAGTTCCAAAAACACAGTCAATCGAAAACACACAGCGCGTCTTGTCATTCCTCTGTAGATCCCGTCTTGTCCTCTCTCTTTCGCTGTTGCCATCACCACCGCGCGCGGCTCCCCCGGCTCGCGTCCGCCACCGCCCTCGCCCCGACCGCCGCCGCCGCCGCTCCGACGCCCATGGCGCACGCGTCGCCCCCGCCCGCCGGCGCCCCGCCGTCGCACGCCTCGGGCGCCCACCGCGCCCCGGCCAGCGCGCAGTCGAACGCCGGCTTGCCCAGCCGCGCGTTGACGGCGTTGTGCGCGCGGCAGGTCCACAGGCGCAGCGCGGCGCCGGACGAGGCGTCGGGCGGGTCTCGCGCGCACAGCGCCGCAAAGTGGGACGCGCACTCGCCGCACGGGTAGACGCGCGTGAGGGCGTCGATCAGAGCCTCGGCGTCGTGGCGCTGGCGGCGCGTGGGGGCGTCGGGAAACCGGGCGGCGAGCGTGTGCAGCAGGGTCCACGTGGCGCGGCCGAGCGCCTCGCGGGTGACTGGGCCTGCGCCGGCGCCTGCGCTGGCGCCGCCGTTGCGGGCGGCGGCCCGCGGCGCTGCTGCTGCCGCTGCTGCCGCTGCTGCTGCTGCCGCTGCCGCTGTCTCCGCCCGCTGCTGCTGCTCTCGTTGCTGTTGCTCTTGCGTGCCGGGAGGCTCGGCCGCCGCCGCGGCAAGGGGCCTCAGAGGGAGGCCCGGCGGCGGCGGCGGCGGCAGGGGGTGGCGGCGGACGGGCAGCGCCGCGCCGACGGCCACGCCGACGCCGAGGGACGCCGTCGCCACCGCCGCGACGGCCGGCAGTCGGCCTCCTGCCCCGCGCGCCCACCACCCGCCGCCGCCGCCCGCGGACGACGACGCGCCCTTGGAGAGCCCGGCCATGTGCACGCACGCGCAATCACTCGCGCTCGCGCTGCACCTTGGGCGCGCGCGTCGCCAGGCGCTCGACGACGGGCCTGAGCCCCTTGTAGCGCGCAAAGTCAAACAGCACGCGCTGGCGGTCCGGGGCGATGCCCGCGCGCTGGTTCTTGTAGAACGACTGCAGGAAGTAGCGGAGGGCAAGCCGGATCTCCTCGTGGCGGTTGTAGATGCCTTGGCCGGCCTGTTTGGCGGACATGATTTGTTCTTTGTTCCTCTTTCCGATTTTCGTGCGCTCTCTCTCTGCTTTACGGTGCCATTGACGTGGATGGATGTGATACTCGTGGGTGCGGGCGTGGTCCGTTGTGTGTGCATGCGTGCGGGAGAGGGCGGGGCGAGGGAGGAGGTGGCCAAGCAGTCGACCGTCGGGCGCGGCGCGGCGTCCTGATCGCGCCGGCGTCGCAGAAACGGCAGCGGCTGGGACGCCCCTGGCACGCCGCCCCACCCGAAAACAATGCCAGCTTGGGCGCTGGGGACGACGACAACGACGACGCCCCTTGCTGTAGTTTGTTCATCGCGTTTTTGATGGCCCTTGTTGTTACACTAGCTATCAACGTATCTCCTTGAAGGAGGGGATCAGTCACAAGGACTCGACACTTACTGTCCTGCGTCGAGCCGGACACCGAGCCGGCGGCCGGCGGCGGCGCCGTCCGCCCCGAGTCCCCCCCCCCACCCTCCCCCCCCGCCCCCCTATTGCGTCGAACCTCTGCCAATCCTCGATCCACCCGGCGATCCGCTCCGGGGCGACCGCGTAGCGGCCGCCCAACGCCAAGGCGGCCGTCGTGACGCCCGCGTCCACCATTTCGACCGCGTCCGCCGGGGCCAGCGTCCCCTCCAAATGTCGACACGCCTTCAGCGAGTCCAATTGAACGCCGCCGCCTGCGAAGGAGGGCAGGAGGGCGCAGGAGGGCAGGAGGGCCTGTTGTAAATCCCAGAAGGCGGTGCCGGCGGCGTTGGTGGCGATCGCCGCGGCGTGCCAGACCGCCGGCATCACGGGCGGCGGCGGCCCACCCCGAGCCTCCAGGTTTTGCGCCGACGCCTCGCATACGCGCTTGAGCGCCTTCGTCGCCGCCTCTCGCGTTTCCTTCGCCACGTACTCCATGGCACGCCGTTGCAACGTGCGCTGCGGGTCGGCAGCAGCAGCGGGAGAGGAGGTCGCGGGCGGCGGCGGCGGCGGCGGCGGCGGCGGCGGCGGCGGCGGCGGGGCGGCCGGCGAACGACCAGCCGGCTGCGGAACGGCTCTCCTGCGCGACTCAGGGCTGGCGTCCGACGCCTGCGCCGTGACCGGCGAGCTCTCGTCGCCCACCCCAGCGCCGGCGGACGAGCGCGCGATGCTCATTTAAAAATGTCGATTCAGCTATTTTTGGTGATTGATGGGCGCCCGCGGGTCAAGAATGAACTTGCGTCAGTGTGGTTTTAAGGGAGGGCAAGTCGATGGCGTCAATCGTCTGTCGTTTTTTTCGTCGGTCGAGGGCGCCGCCGCTTTTCTCGCGCGGGCGTAGGCACCATCGTCCCCTACCTCACAACTCGGAGCACGAATCATCGATCTCCACAACCAGATGCGCTCAAGCTGATCGTGCATCTGACGCCACAACGCGGCAGCTGAGTTGGAGCGCGTGCAAACGCAAAGCACGGGCGCGCGCGCAGACCCTCCCCTCCTCGGCGAGTTTTCGTCGGAAGCGCGCGGGTGTGGCCGCCCAAATGCGGAAAGGCGCGTTCGCCGCCTCTCCTGGACGCTCCTGGATCGACCTGTCCTGGACCTGGACGCCCCTCCGCACGTTTCCGTTTCTTGCGTTCATGCCGCCGCCGCCGCCGCCGCTAGCCGCCGCTCACGCCTTGCTCGACGCGAATTTCCTTTAAACGAAACGTTACCACGCAACACTCCACACGCACAGCTTGAATCGACGGAGGCGCGCACAGGGACCAGGTCCAATGAGCGGCGACGACGGCGCCGCCGCCGCCGCCGCCGCCGCGGCGCCCCCCGCGCCCCCCGCGCCCCCCGCGCCGCCGCCGCCGCCCGAGCAGGAGGAGGACGCGGCGGCGCGCGCGCGCCGCACGGCCGAGGAGCGGCGCCGGAGGATCCTCGCGCGGCAGGGCGACCGCATGTCGGTGGTCACGGGGGTGCCGCCGCCCAGGCCGAGGGAGGAGGAGGGGGCGGCGGCGGCGGAGCAGGCGCCGGTGGCGGCGGCGGTCGAGGCGCCGGCGCCGGCACCGCCGCCGCCGCCGCCGCCGCCGCCGCCGCCGCCGCCGCCGGCCCAGAAGCAGGAGGAGGAGGGCGGGGACGACCGGGCAACGGCAGCGGCAGCAGCAGCAACAGCAGCATCGGAACCCGGGGAGGGAACGCCGGCCACAGCAACCGCCAATCGCGCGGGCCCGCGCCTGCCGGACCGCCAGCCGCCGGCGTCGCCCCGCCAGCCGCAGCTGCGGCAGCGCCGGCCGGCCGGCGGCGCCGTCGCTGTGGCCGGCGCCGGCGCCGGCGACGATACCAACGCCGACGCCGGCGCCGGCGCCGAAGCCTTTGCCCGCCAGCTCGCGGCCATGCAGCAGCGCATGCAGCAGCAGCAGCAGCACATGCAGCAGCAGCAAGGAGGCGGGCCGCCGGACCTCATGGGCCTGTTTGCCATGCTCCAGCAGCAGCAGCAGCACGCAAGCGGGGGAGCCGACTCGGGCGCGGGAGGAGGCGGCGCCGCCTCCGCCTCGCCCTCCTCGCTTCTGCCCGCGGCTGCCGGCGCCCTCCTCGCCCTCGGCCCGCGCGTCGGCCGCGCCGTCCGCGCCACCCCGGCCGCCCGCCTCCTCAGCGCCGCCCTGCTCGCCCACGCCTGGTGCGACGGCCGCGTCCCCTCGGGGCCCCTGCCCGCCGCCGCCGCCGTCCTGGCCTGCCAGGCCTGCCTGCTCGCCGCCGCCTGCGCCGCCGACGCCCTCGGCCTCTCGCTCCTGCGCCTCCGCCGCGCGCCGCGCGTGCCCGCGGCCGGCGGGGAGCCCGCCCCCTCCGCCCCTCCTCCCGCCCCCCCTCCCGCGACCGGCCTGGCCGCCATGGCGGCCCTGCTGCACCCGGGCCTGCCGGCCGCGCTCGCCGCCCTCGGCGGGTGGCGCGAGGTGCTCGCGGCCGTTTACGCCGATTTTGGCTGCTTTTTGCTCTGCGCGGCGCTGCTGTCCCTGCTGGCGCGGGCGGGGGCGGTCGCCCCCCTGCTGCTCTTGGGCGGGGCCTAAGGGAGAGAGAGACGGCGGTTGGAGAGAGCGTTTTTGTCTTTGTTAAAAAGAGAAAATCAGAGCCGCGCGGGCGCCGGGGAGCGACCAAACGAGGAAACAAAATCAAGGGGGCGGCGGAGAGAGACCCCGAAAAGAGGGGAGGAAAGAGAGGGCTCCCTGCTCGCCCCCAGTCTCTCCCTTTCGACCACTCCAATCACTGGGCCTGGGCCTTGGCCTTGGCCGCGGCCGCCGACGCCTGCAGACGCTGGTAGAACGCCCAGCCGGGCACCTCGGGGCCCGCGGGCGCGTACAGGCCCGCGGCGATGGCGGCCTTGCGCTTGTAAGAGGCGACGCGCGCCTTGCGGCGGGCGGCCGTGTTGCTGTGCATCGCTCCCTTGACGGCGGCCATGTCGATCTGCTTGTAGGCCTCGGCGACGAGCTGCTCGAGGGCGGGGATGGCGGCGGCGTCGGGGCTCTTGATGAGGGCCTCGGCGGCCTTGATGGCCTGTTGTGTGTTTGTGCGAGGGGTTGTGTTTTTGGGTCGTGTGTTTTTGTGAGCGTCGGGCGTCGGGCAGGGTCGGCGGGCAGCGCGTTTCTGTCGCGCTCTCGCGTTGGGGCTGTGCGCGCGTCGTCGTCTCCTCTCCGAGCTTTGGCTGCCGCGCGCGCGTGTCTCACGGATCGATCGAGTAACGTCAATTGAAGGCGGTGCGCCTAGCCTCTGAGACCCAGGCGTGCGGCAAGCGGGGGCGGCGCGGCCCCACAGTGGAGGAGGAGGGACTCGATGGACGCCCCGCCGCGCGAGCCACCAAACGCCTCCTCCGCGCCCCTTTCGCCACTCGGCCACGAAGACGTGCTCGTAAGCGTCCCAATGCCGCATTGAACGCCATCGCGCGCGCGTCCTGTCTCGCAGGGCGCTGGGACGAACCCGCGCACCCTCCTCCTTTTTCATCGTCGTCGCCCCACCTTCTTGATGCGCGTGGCCGTGGCCGACTTGCGCGACTTGTTGACCATGCGCCGCTCGACCGCCTGCTGCGCGCGCTTCACGGGCTGGGGAAGGCGCTTCTTTTTCTCGGGGGCGTCCTTCTTCTCGGCCGCGACCACGACGAGGCTCCGCCTGGGGACGGGCGCCACCGCCATCATCGCCGGGCGCGCGGCCGCCGGGGCGCGGAGGCCCATCATGGAGGCCATCCTAGAGGGGGGCGTGTGTCGCAGCGCGCGGTGCCGAGGTAAAAACGAGGACCTGGCGGGGAGACAGAAAGAGAGAGGGAAGTGTTTTGCGTGGGCGGCAGCGCCGTCGGCGTTGTGTCGGGCAAATGACCAAATGACCGGGCCGGGGGGCGCTCAAAAGAGAAGGGCGGGCGACGAGGTCGGCGCGCAGACGAGGAGCAACCGCCTTGCATCGGCGAGATGAAGAAATCAAGAACGCATCCGCCCGCCGCCCGATGACGGCGACGGCATCCATGGCCGATATCGCGGGCGTCGCGTCGCCCCCGAGCGGCGCGTTCAACGGCCCGGCGTGCGCGGACCTGTCGGCAGGCGGACAGCTCCTGGCGATCGCGAGCGGCCCCTGCGTGCAAGTGCTCGAGGTCCGCGGGTCGCCGCCGCTGCGGCGCGTGGCGACGCTCCTGCACGGCACGGGCGCGGCCGTCACCGCCGTCCAGTGGATGCCGGAGCACCCCGAGCGGCCCGGCGCGGCGGCGCCCTCGTCGTCGTCGTCTTCGTTCTTCGGCGGCGGCGGCGGCGGCGGCGGCGGCGGCGGCGAGAGCGACGGCCCGCCGCCGCCTTGCGCCTCTGCGTGCTCGCGCGCGCACGCGCCCGCCCGCCTGGCCGCGGGCGACAGCGACGGCAACGTCTCGGTGTGGGACGTCGCCGCGGCGTCGGTCGCCGCGCGCCTAGAGGATGCCCTCTCGGCGGCCGCCGCCCTCGCCTCCCGCGCGGCGCCCGAGGCCGCCGCCGCCGCGCGGCGCCTGCTGGCGGCGAGAGAGCGCGCCGACGGCGGCGTCCGCGGCCTCGCCTGGGTGCTGCCGCGGCCCGGGGTGCTGGCCGTCGTGGTGGCCCCCTCGCTGGTGATGCTGTGGGACACGCTCGCCAACACCATCTTCTGGCACACGGAGCTGTTTTCGTCGTCGGCGCCGAGCGGCGGCGTCCCTGCCTCCTCGCCAGCGGCGGCGGCGGGCGCCGGAGCAGGGGGGGCGGGCGGCGCGCCCACCCCTCCCTCGTCGGCGTCGGCGCCAGGCAGCGGCGGCGACGACCGCCTCCCCCGCCCCGCCCCGACCGGCGAGTCCGTCACGGGCGCGTGGGCCGACCCGCTGGACCGCCGGCGCCTGGCCCTCTGCGGATCCGCGGGCGCGCTGGTCGTGCTGCACCTGGCGGACCCGGCGGCCGGGCGGGTGGGCGCGAAAAGGTACCGCGTCGCCGTGCTGCCGCCGCCGCCGCCGCCTTCCTACGCTTCTTCATCCGCCGGGCCGCCGGCGGCGGGGGGGGGCGGTGGCGACGGGCAGCGCCACGCGCGGGCGGGCGGTCCGCTGGACTTGGCGGGGTCGAGCCTGCTGAGCGGGGCGGCGGCGGGCGGGGTGCTGTCGCTGCTGGGCGGCGGGCGGTGGGCGTCGGCGGCGGCGGCGGCGCCGCCGACCGCGCAGGGGGCGCCCGCGATCGCGGCGCCCGCGCTGCAGGCGCGCTTCGCGCCCACGCGCGACCTACTGTACGTGCTGCTGCCGCGCGAGCTCCTCGTGTTCGATCTCGAGTTGGGCGTGCCGGTTGCGTCGACGGCCTTGCCACCGCCGTCGCCAATGCCACCGCCAGCCGGGCCAAAGGCCGCGGCGGCGGGCGGTGCCTCGACCCCCACCCCAACGGTCCTGTCCGGTGCCCCCTTCACACACCTGCTCGCCATCTTTGGCTGCGGCGTCGCCCTGGGTTCGGGCGATGCGGGCGGCACCGACTACGTCGCCGCCGCGCACGCCGACGGGCAGGCCTCTCTCTGGCGGCGGCGGTGGGGCTCGCTGCAGTACGAGCCCGTGCAGGCGTGGGCCCTGTGCCCGCCCGCCGCCCCTTCGTCGGGCGGTGGCGGGAGGGGGGGCGGGGGGAAGGCGCGACCGGGGCTGGAGGCGGCGGCGATGGTCGCCGCGTGCGCGGCCGTGGTTTGCGGCGAGGAGGAACGGGAGGACAACGACGACGAGGAGGAGGAGGGAGGCGAACAAGGGGCGGCGGCGGGAGAGGGCGGCGGCGGCGGCGAGCACGAGCGTGGGCAGCCGCCCCCGAAACGCACGCAGCCGCTGCTCGAGCAGAGGCGGGCGCCGAGGCGCCATCCCGGCCCCCCGCGCCTGGGCCTCCTCGCGGCCGCCGTCACGGCCGACGGCCGCGCGTGGGTGTGGGAGCAGCCGCGCCCGCCGCCGTCGCTGGTGGCCCCGCGGTACTACCCCCCGGCCCGCCCGCCGCCGCCGTCGCCCGCCGCCCGCGCTCCCGCGCCTCCTCCCCCCTCGCTCGTGGGCGTGTCGCACGGCCTGCCGTCGCCGGCCGTGGCCCTGGCGTGGCACCCGCGGCCCGTGGAGCTCGCGCCGCCGCCGCCGCCGCCGCCGCCGCCGCCGCCGCCGCAAGCGTCCTCTGGTCCTCCCGGCAGGCCGCCGCCGCCGCCGCCGCCGCCGACGCTCACCGCCGTGGCGGCCGCCGTCACGGCCGACGGCTCGCTGTCGCTGCTGACGCTCGGTCGCGGCGCCGCCCAGGCGCTCGAGGCCGAGGCCGTGGTCGAAATCAGCGTGCACCCGCCGCCGCCCCTCGCCGCGCCAACGGCGGCCGCCGCGGCCGCCCGCCCCAGCGGGGGGGCGGCGGCCGCCTTTTTCACGCTGCGCTCCCGCGCGGGCGGCGACGCGGGCCGCGCGGGCGCGGTCGTCGCGCGCGGCGTGCGCTGGCTCGGGGCCTCTCCCTGCCTGGTCGTGTTCACGAGCGAGCGTGCGGCGCTGTTTGCGCCCAGCGCGGGGGCCGCGGGCTCGTCGGCCGCGGCTCTCGCGGCGGCGGCGGCGGCGGCAGCGGCGGCAGCGGGAGCGGGAGCGGGGCGGGGCGGCGGCTCCTTTTCGAATCGCGTCACCCTCGTCGACGTGCGCTCGCGCTCGTGCCTGCCCTTCCGCGTCCGCCCGGACCCAGAGTCCGCTCCCCTGGTCGGCGTGACGGTCTCCCCTACTGGGGCGCACCTGCTCCTGCTGTTCAAAGGGGCGCCCGCCGAGCTCTGGGCGGCGCCCGCGGCGCCGGCCCTCGCCGCCGCCACGGCCGCGGGGCCGGGCGCGGCCGACGCTGCTGCGGCGGCGGCGGCGGACGCGTCCGGCAGCGACATTCCCCTTCCTGCGATGTCCCCCTTCCGCCTGCGCCTGCTCGACCTGCCCTTCACCGCTGCTGAGTGGGCGCTGCCCCCTTCGCTGTGGCAGCGCGAGGGCGCCGACGGCGGCTGCTTCTCCCGCTGGTGGTCGCCGCCGCCGCCGTCGTTGGGGTGCGGCGAGCAGGAGGAAGAAGGCGATCAGTCCGCCACCGCCGAGGGCAAAGCAGCGCCGCAGCCCTCGGCGCACTACGCCTCGGCGGACGAGTTTCTCGCGGCAGCCGACGCCGTCCCGGAGGAGGACGACCGGAGGGCGTCGCTGGCCGGCGGCGCCGACGGGGGAGGCGGAGCGGGAGAAGCGGCGGCAGAGGCGTCGGCGGCGGGCGAAGACGGCCCCCACCACCCCCCGCACCCGCCCCTGCCGGAGGAGCGGCTCGCCTTTGCGCTGCGCGACGGCCGCTGCGGCGTGCTGAGCGTGCGCGGCCGGCGCGTGGCCGACACCAGGCCGCACCGCCTCTCCGCGGCCGACTCCGCCGCCGCCGCCGCCGCGGGCCTGGCGAGCGCGGCGAGGCCGGCACTGCTTGGCAGCGGCGGCGGCGGCGGCGGCGGCGGCGGCGCTCTTCCGCTCGGCGGCGGCGGCGAGCAAGGGGCCTCGCCAGCTTTTGTCGTCGGCGTCGTTGGCGGCGGCGGCGGCGGCGGAAACGCCGACGACCCTGGCGCGGCGCTGCTGCTCGCCCCCATCCCCCTGCGTCCCGGCGACTTTGTCGCCACGGCCGTCGCGTGCTGCGGGCACGTGGTGCTCCTGGGCGACGCCAAGGGGTCGGTCGTGGCCTGGGACACGCGCTCTGGCGCGAGCTGCGCGGTCTCCCCCTCGGCCTTTTCCGGCGGCGGCGTGCGCGCGATCGCGCTCGCGCCGCCCCTCGCTCCGCCGCCGTCGCCCTTTGCGCCCGCGCCCGCGTCCGTGCGCCTCCGCGCGGCGGTCCTGACCACGCGGGGGGAGTTTGGCGTGCTCGAGGTCGAGGCGGCGGCGGCGGCCGGGGCGCCGGGGCCGCCGCGCCCGTCGTCGCGGTCCGCGGTCGAAGCGGTAGGCGGAGGCTCGCCTCCGGCCCCTCCTCGTCCTCCTCTTACCGACGCTGCCCCTCCGCCGGGGGCCTCGGGCCTGCCCCGCCTGCGCCTGGGACCCTTGCCCCCGGGCGCCTGCACTGCGGCCGGGGCGGCCGTCGAGCTCGCCTGGGTGCCGCTCCCCGCGGGCCGGGCGGCGGCGGCAGCAGCAGCAGCAGCGAGCGGGGCGTCGCCTTCCGGCGCCTCTGACGATGGCGGCGGCGGCACGCCTGCGGCGTTGTCCCTTGGCGGCACCATCCTCGCGGCCGCGACGGCCGAGGGCTGCCTCGCGCTCGTCGACGCGGCGCACGGCGCGCCCGCGCGCGCGCCCGGCGCGGGACCCGGCGGCGACGGGTCCGTCAGCCGCCGCGCGCGCGCCGACGCCGACGCCGCGCTGGCCTCCGCCCGACGCGCGCTCGCCCTCCGCGCCTGCGTGTCCGCCTCGGGCCTGCCCCCCGCTCCCGCCCTCTCGTCCCCCTCTCTGCTGCCCCGCGCGCCTGTCTTGCTCGCGCGGCTGCTCCTGCAGCTCGGGACCCCGCTCGAGGCGCTCGACGCGCTCGCCTCGCCCCTGCCCGCGCCGGGCGCCGCCGCCGCCGCCCTCGGCGCCCCGCCGCCGCTCGCGCTGCTGCCGCCGCACTTGCGGCGCGCGCTGGCGTCGCCCTTTTGCCGCCCGCGCCGCAGCGGCAGCGGCTTTCTGGGCTCCGCGCCCTCCCCTCGGCCCAGCGCCGCCGACGACGGCTTTGACGTGGGCTCGCCCCCCGCCTCGTCCGCGCCCTCGTTTGCGTCGATGAGCCTCATGGGGGCGGGCCCTCTGACGGCGCCGCCGCCCCCTCTGGCGGGCGGGGCGGGCGGCGGCGGCGGCAGCGGTGCCAATCATTCGGCGCTCGCCGTCGCCGCCGCCGTCTCTGCGGTCGCGCAGCTGCGGGGCGGGCAGCTCTTGCTCCCTGCGGAGCGCGCGGCCTACGCCGCGGCGCTGCGGCCTCATGGCGACGGCGGCGGCGCGGCCGCGCGCATGGCGGCGGCGGCCCTGGCGTTTGGCGGCGACGGCGCCGGCGCGGAGGAGGCCCGCTGGTGGCGGCTGCTGCCGGCGACGCTCGCGGCGGCGCGCGCAGCCGCGATCCCGGCGGAGGAGACGGGCGCGGCGGCGCCAAAGGCGCCTGCACTGCGCTCGGCCGCGGCGGCGTTTGGCCCCGACGAGCCATGCCCGCCACCGCCGCCGCCGCCGCTGCCGCCGCCGCTGCTCTGGCCGCCGCGCCTGCCGCTCGAGGAAGTCAGGGAGCGCGCCGCCTGGCGGGGCGCGCTGCCGCCACCTGCCCCGCCCGCGCGCCCGGCCTCGCTCTCGGTCGCCGAGGCGGCCGCCATCGCCGCCGCCGCCTGCCCCGGTGGCGGTGGAGGCGCTGCTCCCGCCGGCCATCCGCACGCGGACGCCTCCTCATCCTTATCCTCCTCCGGCGCCGCCGCCGCCGCCGCATCCGCCGCCGCCGCCTCGGCGTACGCCGCCGCGGTCGCCGACGCCGACGACCGCCGCGAGCGCCGGCTGCTCGACCTCGTGGCGGCGGGCGACTTTCCGGGCGCCGTCGACTTTTTGCTGTCGGCGTCGGCGCCCGAGCCGACCGCGCGGTTCTACCGCTCCGCCGTGCAGGCGCTCGCGCTGGGCGCCAGCGCCTCGCTCTCGGCGCAGACGGCCGGCGCCGGCGCCGGCGACGCTGACGCCGGCGCCGGCGGCCCGGCCGCTCCGAGCGGCGGCGCTGCTGCCGCTGCGGCCGCGGCCGCGAGCGCAACCAAAACGCTGCACCTGCAGGCGGCCAAGCTGATCGGCGCGGGCGCCGCCGCCGCGGGCGACGCCCTGCTGCGCGCGACGCTCGACGCCGCCGCGGGCCTGGACGCCGAGGCGTGCTCCGCGCTGCAGGAGGCTGGGCTGTGGGGCCGCGCCGCCGCCCTGTGCGGGCGGGCGCTGCCGGCCGGGTCGCCCGCCCGCGCCCGCGCGCTGCGGCGCTACGCGCAGGCCGGGGTGCTGCCGGCCTCCGGGCCCGGGGGCGGGCCCGGGGGAGGGCCCTGGCGCGCGGCCGGGCTGCTGGTCTCGGGCGGGTGCCTGCGCGAGGCCGCGGCCGCGCTCGGCGGCGGAGGCGGCGGTGGCGGCGGCGGCGGCTGCGCCGGCGCCGGCCGCCCGGACGCCGCCTTTGCCTTTGCAGAGGCGTGCGCCGAGGCCGGGCTTCCGCTCGCCGAGCCGGGAGGGGCGGCGGGCGAGTTAGCTGGCGGCGGCGGCGCGGAGTTTGAGCGGCACGTGCTGTCGGTGCTGCAGCTGCTGCTCTGAGTTCTGAAGGGAAGTAGGTGTTTTGCTCGTTCTATTGTTTTGTTTTCATCCCGTGTTCATACGGGAGAGGTGATTTTTTTTTAATTCTCGCCGCCTCGGCGGGCGCTGCCGCCGCCGCTGCCGCCGCCGCTGTCGCTTCGGCTGCCGCCTTGGCCTCGCCCACCCATACCGCTGCCAC